>LXNI01000938.1_pt1 | contig 29224 bp, 33 predicted proteins | sample 809091 | NCBI WGS metagenome assembly LXNI01 (sample SAMN04870527, study PRJNA318959) | sponge metagenome | biome: 01000161; feature: marine sponge reef; material: water | host: Sarcotragus foetidus | place: Greece: Milos, Mediterranean Sea | collected 2013-05-29 | depth 5-7 m | reverse complement strand
TGGTCGTGGTGACCGCGTTCGGCAACTACGCCTACACCCGCCCCGACGGAGTAGCCGTCACCCCCATCAGCGCGCTCGGCCCCTGATGAGACCCTCCGCTACGGCCGCGGACGGACGCCGCCAGGAGATCGATGCAACGACCGCCGCACAGGCTTTGACCGGCTAGCGATGTGAACCGCCCAGGGCACACCAGAGCCTGCACAATCCCCGGTGAGTCTCAGCTGCTCGGTGACCCACGAATGGCTCCCGAGATACGCAAACAGATCCTCGGTCAACGGACAGTGGCGGTGCTATTGCGGTCCTCTTGGGCGTGTGCGCGTTTGGCGATGCAGCGCCTCATTCGCCCCGGCGGACATGCCATCCGTTTTGTGCTACGCGCCCTCTCCAGAGTGAGCCTCGCCATAACCGCCAAAGGCCGCGCCCGCTTCGGCGCCAACTGCCGAAGCTCGCCCGCGAAGCGTCGGCGCGCTGCGGTAGGTTGAACGCAGGCAGTCAGCGGGGAGATGCGGGCATGCGCACCACGAAGATGGTCTACTGGCAAGAGGGCGAGTGCTGGCTCGGCTACCTTGAGGAGTTCCCCGACTATTGGACGCAAGGCGAGACGGTGGAAGACCTCGAGGAGCATCTTCGCGATCTCCACGCGGATCTGACGAGCGGTGAGTTGCCTGGAGTGCGCCGCGTCGCCGATCTCACGCTGGCGTGAAGCGGGTCGAGCTCATCAGGCGGATCCATGAGACTGGGTCGGTCTTTGTTCGGCACGGATCAAAGCACGATTGGTATCGCAATCCCGAGACCGGCGCGTATCAGGCGGTGCCGCGCCACAACGAGATCAATGAACGACTGGCCAGGCGGATCATCAAGCAATTGAGCAAGCCACGCGAATGACAGCCGCTGAGGGTGTGGTGAAGGGAACCCGTTGGTTGCTGTGACACACAACGGCACAAGGCCGCTGCGCCGAGCGTTCCACGCGCTCCTGGTGACCCGAGGCGATTCGCCATGAGTACCAGAAGGACTGCGTCTGGCCGCATCCTCACCGAGGCCGATCTCGACGCCATTGCCGAAGAGGTCGAGAGCAGCGACTACGACATCGCGACGCTGCGCAAGCGCCGCAGGGGCTGTCCCGCCAACGGACGGGCTGCGGCCGCGCGGCTAGAGATTGAGCGCGTTGCGCAGTATCTCGTCGATGGCGTGGCGGCCGAGCGCATCGAGCCGTCCGAGCCTCTCGACGAGGCGGCCGGTCGACACAGCTCGTACCTGCTCCACTTGAAACGCCGTCTCGGTGGTCAGGCCGTTGCTGCTGTCGGGCGGGAGCGACACATGCAGCGGGATTCGCCGGATCCTGGAGGTTCCCGGAACGACGATGACCACCCTCAGGTTCGGATGGTGCAGGCGGTCGTCGGACACGATGACAGCCGGCCGCAGGAAGGCCTGTTCAGGGTCGTGTGGATCGGCGCCGAAGTCGACCAGCCACACGTCGCCACGCCGCAGCCGCCCCTCATCGGTCATCGAGGCCGTCCGCAGCCGCCGCGTCCAGTCCCCGGCTCTCGGCCTGATACGAGGCCGCCTCGGCGTCATCGAGCCCATCGAGTACGCCGCGAACCGACGACCACCATTCTTCGCGGCCGAGCTGATGCACCGCGTCGGTCACGACATCGAGCATCGTTGTGCCCCGCTGCTTGGCCAACCGGGAGATCTCGTCCCGCAACTCGGTGGGGACCCGCAACGTAGTAGTCTTAGAAAGCGCCATGTTTGTAGCCTAGCAAGGCTCCATGACGGCACCAGCGGCTTCAATGCCAGTACGGGGTGCTGGGAGACTCGTCTGGCCAGATGGTGGGTCAGGCTGGCTGGTTGAGTTCGATCATGTTGCCGGCCGGGTCGAAGAAGAAGGTCTGGCTGGCGGCTGTCCCCGGTATTGGCTTGGGATCGTCCACCTCCACGCCCCGGCCCCGTAGCTCGGCGACGGCCGCGTCGATGTCGTCCACCTTGAAGGCCCAGTGCTGGCCGGCGGGCGGCACCCAGCCCTCGACCTCGATGAGGTGGACCTCGCCCCCGGCGGGGGTCTGCAGCCAGCGGCCCGGGAAGCCGAAGTCGGGGCGGTCCAGCGCCTTCATGCCCAGCACGTCGGTGTAGAACGGCGCAGCGGCCTCCACATCCGGGACGTTGATCGACACGTGGTGCACGGGGCCTAGTTCCATGCCGGCCACGCTAGCGGCGCTGGCAGACCGGGCACCAAGTGGTCCCGCGGGCGTCGACCACCTTGCGGCGCAGCTCCGTTCCGCAGCGCTCGCACGGCTCGCCGGCCCGTCCGTAGCAGTGCAGATGGTGCTGGTTGCTCCCCCGGGCGCCGTCCAGCGCGGCGTAGTCGCGCAGTGTCGTGCCGCCGTGGCGCAGCCCCGAGGCCAGCGCGGCGCGGATGGCGTCGGCCAGGAGGCCGGCCCGAGGCTTCGACAGGCAGCGGACGGCCGGGTTGACGCCTGCCAGCCACAACGCCTCGTCGGCGTAGATGTTGCCCACTCCCGCCACCGGCCGCTGCGACAGGAGCTGGGTCTTGATGCAACGCCGGCTGGCCCGCAAGGCCCGCCAGAGGCTCTCGCCGGTGAACTGGTCGCTGAACGGCTCCGGGCCGAGGCGGTTCAGCGTCGCGATCGTCTCGTGCCGGCCCGCGGGCACCACATGGATCCGGCCGAACCGGCGCATGTCGTGCAGCGTGAGCAAGTCGTCGTCATCAAGCCGCCACCAGGCCCGCAGATGAGGGTGGGACAGATCGACGGAGGACTCGACCGCCAGCCTGCCGGTCATGCCCAGGTGGATGACCAACTCGCATCCGGGCTCGCTGGCGTCGTCCAGGTCGATGATCAGGTACTTGCCGCGGCGGCGCACCGAGGTCACGTCGCAGCCGACCGCCTCCACCGCGGGCGTGAACTTCGCCGACGGGTGGGAGCCCGCCTCGACGATCGACCGGTCCTCCAGCCGCGGCTGCAACTGGGCTCGGATGGTCTCGACTTCGGGAAGCTCGGGCACCGGCCGCACCGTACCGGAGCAGGCCGGGACGGCGGGGACCTCCTGCTGTGCAGCCCGCGAACCTCAGGCGGCGATTGATCCGGCCGCGCCCTGCACGATCACGTCGATCAGGTCGATCAGCTCGGGCCGGCTCCTGAAGTACTCGGCCTGCTCGCCCGTCCAGGGCTGGGTGAGCCCGTCGGGGTCGAATCCGGCCCGTCGCCAAGCGGTGGCGATCACTCGCAGGGCCGAGTCCACCTCCGGAGAGGCGGCCGTGACCGCCGTCACGGCCATTGCGTCGATGTCGACGGTCTCGCTGGTCACCAGCGGGCGCCGGATGGTGGAGATCCGGAACCGGATGGCCTCGGCGGCGATTCGAGCGTGGTTCATGGCAGGGCCTCCGGCGGCATCCGTACCTGGTAATGCTGTATACAAAATAGTGTTATCCACAGGGCGGATGGTGGACCCTGTGCGGTGGCGAGACTCGTCAGGTTCGCAAGGGACAGCAGCCGGCCGGGCAGCGGTCGGGGCCCGCACCAAGGAGGCCGAGCGAGCGACGGGCCCTGGCAGGATCGAGGCGCTCCTCGATCAGTTCCTGCCACATGGCCACGAAGCGATCGTCGGGCCGGGTGCCGGGGGTGGAGGCCCGCACCAGCCGAAGGCCGAGGTCGACCGCAGTGCCGGCCGCGACCACGTCCAGGTCCCACATGACCTCCATGTGGTCGGTGACGAAGCCGATGGGGGCGACAACGACGGCGGCCGCTCCCCGGCTCGATAGCTCCACCAGGCAGTCGTTCACGTCAGGCTCGAGCCACGGCACCGAGAGAGGGCCGCTGCGGCTCTGCCAGGCCATGGTCCAGCCGTCGAAGCCTGCACCGGCCGCCACCAGGCGGGCCGTCTCGCTCAACTGCCGCTCGTAGTCGCAGCCCGAGGCCATGGACTCGGGGATCGAGTGGGCGGTGAACACCAGCCGCGCCCCGGAACGCAGTTCAGCGGGCAGAGTCACGCGGGCATCGGCGACCGCGTCGACGAAGGGCGCGACGAAGCCCGGATGGTCGTAGTAGGCGCGGACCTTTTCGACGGCGGGCGCGGTCTCGCCCACCGAGGCCCGTGCGGCCGCGATGTCGGTCAGGTACTGGCGACAGCCCGAGTACGACGAGTACGCGGAGGTGACGACGGCAAGGGATCGGCGGTGCCCGGCCGCGGCCATCTCGGCCACTGCGTCGGCCAGGTAGGGGGTCCAGTTGCGGTTCCCCCAGTACACCGGCAGGTCGCGTCCCGAGGCCTCGAGCCCCGCGGCCAGAGCGTCGCGCAGCCGGCGGCACTGCTCGTTGAGGGGACTGACGCCGCCAAAATGCTGGTACTGCCGGGCCACCGCGGCCAGCCGCTCGGCGGGAATCTGCCGCCCGGCGGTGACGTTGGCCAGGAACGGCTCGACATCGCAGGGGCCCTCCGGCCCCCCGAACGACACCAGCAGCACAGAGTCGTACGCGGTGTCAGTCATCCCCACTCAATCCACAGGCTGGCCCGAGTTATCCATAGGTTGTCCACAGGCAGGAGCCGAGCAGGGGCCACGTTACTCCAGCACGCCGAAGTTCTTGAGGTCCTCGTCGAGCGTCGACAGGATGTTGTCGATGGTCGCCTGCCGGGCCGTCCTGCGGGTCAGCGAGAAGGCCGGGCGGCGCACGTATGAGGCCAGCTCGCCGGCCCGCTGCGTCGCCGCGTCGTGCAGCTCATCTGCCGCGACCACCCCGTCGAGGTAGCCGGCCTCGGCCGCGCCCCGCGGCGAGTACACGGTGGCCAGCGACGTCGCCGCGGTGAAGTGCCGGGGGCTTAGCCGATCCCGGGCCAGCTCCACCGCGAAGATGGGCAGCGGCATGCCGATGGACACCTCGGTGAGCCCGATCTTGGCCTCGATGTCGGCGCCGATGCGCACATCGCTGGACAGCAGCATGATCGCGCCGAACGCTAGGGCGTGGCCGGTGCACGCGGCCACCACCGGCACCTGCGCCCCGTAGATCCGCGCCGCGGTGCGGGCTCCCGCGGCCACCAGCGCCTGAGCGGCCGCCGGCCCCTCGCCGATCACGCTGAGGTCGAAGCCGGCGCTGAAGCGGCCCTCCCGGCCCGCGATCACGAGGGCTCCCGCGTCCTGCTCGGCTGTCTCGAGGGCGGTGTCGATGGCCTCCAGCGTGTCGTAGCCCACCGCGTTGGCCTTGCCGTCGTCGAGGCGCAGCACGGCCACGCCGTCGTTGATCTCAAAGGAGGTCTTCGATGTCATGACCGCACCGTAGCGCGGGTGCATGATCCGGCCGCTCCCGACAGGCCGAGCGGACAGGGAAATAGGGGCCGACCTCCCTCACCGCGGGCCTCGGTAGGCTGTCATCTGTGACCGACACCGCCGCTCCGACGCAAGCGCCCGCGGAGGCGCCCGCTGAGACTGGAGCCGCTCCGGGCGAGGAGATCCTGATCGTCACCGAGGCGGCCCGCACCGCGGTGCTGACCATCCGTGACCGCGAGGAGGACGGCGAGACTCTCGGCCTGCGCGTCGAGGTGACCGGAACCGCCGGCGTCGACTACACCTACGACCTGACGCTCGATCCCCTGGCCGACGCGGCGCCCGACGATCATCTCCACACCTCCGATGGTCTGACGGTGGTCGTGCCCGACGCCAGCATCGGCCGCCTCCGGGGCTCCACCCTGGACGTGCCGGCGATTCCCGGCCAGGGCGGGCTGGTGATCCGCAACCCCAACCGCCCCAACCCCCTGGGCGAGATGGGCCGCCTGGAGCTGACCGGCACCATCGGCGACAAGGTGCAGCAACTGCTCGACATGGCCGTCAACCCCGCCCTGGCGTCCCATGGGGGCTTCGCCAGCCTGGTGGAGGTCAACGACGACGACTCGGTGGTGGTGACCATGGGGGGCGGCTGCCAGGGCTGCGCCATGAGCCAGGCCACCCTGTCCGACGGGATCAAGCGGGCCATAATGGAGGCCATCGAAGAGGTGACCGACGTGGTCGACGTCACCGACCACGAGGCCGGGGAGAACCCCTACTTCAGCTAGCAGGCCCCGGGCTCACGAGCCCGAGAACTCGCTCGGCTTCTTACAGCAAGTCCGCCTTGACGGTCGCCGCGATCCCTGCCGCGTCCAGGCCCAGGTCGGCCAGGATCTGGTCGGGCTTGCCGTGGGGCAGGTAGTCGAGGGGCACGCCGAGCGTCCGCACCCTGGGAGCGGTCCGGCCCGCGGCCTCGGCCCGCTCCACCAGCGCGTCGCGGATGCCGGTGCCCGCGCCGCCGGTGCGCAGCCCGTCCTCCACCGTCACCACCAGCTCGCACTCGCTCGCGTCGGCCGCCATCTTCGGGCATACCGGGGTCACCGCCCGGGGGTCCCACACGGTGGCGTCCACTCCCTCGTGCTCAAGCAGCTCAGCGGCATGCTCGCAGGCCTCCAGCATCTTGCCCACGCCGATGAGGCACAGCCGGCCGCCGCCGGAGCGGGTCTTGCGGGCCCGGAGCCCCGACCCGACGGCGTCGCGGCTCACGCTGCGAGCCGCGGTCTTGGGCCAGCGGATGGCGACCGGGCCGTCGGTCATGTCCATGGCGTCGAGCATCATCTGCTCCAGTTCCTCCAGCGACGACGGCGCGAACACCACCATCCCGGGCACCTTGGTGAGCAGCACCATGTCGAGGATCCCGTGGTGCGACGGCCCGTCGTCGCCGGTGATCCCGGCCCGGTCGATGCAGAACACCACCGGGGCCCGGTGCAGCCCGCAGTCCAGGTTGACCTGGTCGAAGGCCCGGCTCAGGAAGGTGCTGTACACCGCGAAGAACGGCCGCAGCCCGCCCATGGCCATACCGACGGCCGAGGTCACCGCGTGCTGCTCGGCGATGCCCACGTCGATGCAGCGGTCGCCGAAGTGCTCCCGGAACGGCAGCAGCCCGGTGGAGTCGGGCATGGCCGCGGTGATGGCCACCACCTCGGGGTGCAGCCCGCCCAGCTTGACCATCATGTCGGAGAACATGCCGGTGTAGGTGCCCGGCTTGACCTTGCCGACGTCGTGCATGTGCTTGATCTCGTCCTGCTCGGCCGGCCCGTAGCCCCGGCCCTTCTGGGTGAGCACGTGGACCACCACGGGCTCGTCGAACTGGGCCGCGTTGGCCAGCGCCTCCTCGAGGCCGGCGATGTCGTGGCCGTCGAAGGGCCCCAGGTAGCGCAGCCCCAGGTTCTCGAAGAAGCCGGCCGAGTCCCACAGCTCCCGGATGGCGGCCTTGGACATCCGCATGCCCCGCTGGAGGGTGTCGCCCACCCACGGGATGCGCTCGGCCACCTCCTCGAGGCGGTCGGAGCGGCGCATGATCTTGGGGTTGGAGCGAAAGCGCACCAGGCTCTCGGTCAGGCGCGAGACGGTCGGGGCGTAGCTGCGGCCGTTGTCGTTGAGCACCACCACCACCCGGCGCCCGCTGTGGCCGATGTTGTTGAGTCCCTCGAAGGCCATTCCCCCGGTCATGGCGCCGTCGCCCACCACGGCGACGACCCGGCGCCGGTTGTCGGAGGACTCGAACGCGGTGGCCAGGCCGTGGGCGTAGGACAGTGCGGTCGAGGCGTGGCTGTTCTCGATCCAGTCGTGGGGCGACTCGGTCCGCGACGGGTAGCCCGCCAGCCCGCCCGCGGTGCGCAGGCTGTCGAAGTCGGAGGACCGCCCGGTGAGCATCTTGTGGACGTAGGCCTGGTGGCCGGTGTCCCACAGGATCACGTCGTGGGGCGAGCGGAACACCCGGTGCAGGGCCACGGTGAGCTCGACCGAGCCGAGGTTGGAGCCCAAGTGCCCGCCCTTCGCGGAGACCGCCTCGATGATGCGGGCCCGGATCTGCCGGCAGAGGTCGTCGAGCTCGGGGTGCGACCTCTCGCGGAGGTCGTCGGGGCCGGTGATCGCCTCGAGCCGCACGGTGTGCTCCTACGCGGCGGGCTGCTCGGCCGGCCGGGGCGCCAACCACCCGGGGAGCCTGCGGGCCAGCAGCACTCCCGCCGGGCAGGCGATCGCGACGGCCATCAGACCTCCGACGGCGTCTATCCAGTAGTGGTTGGCGGTGACCATCACTGCGAACAGTGTAAGCCAGGGGTAGGCCAGCAGCGCCAGGCGCGCCCCGCGCCGCCGCAGCACCGGCAGGCCCGCCACCACGCACCAGATCGCCCAGGCGACGTGCAGGCTGGGCATGGCCGCGTACTGGTTGGAGATCTCCATCATGGCGCTCGAGTTGAACGACCAGAACCCGCCCGGGTCGACCAGGGTGTCGACGTAGCTGTACGTGAGGTCGCAGGCCCCGAAGGGGCCGCAGTCGTTGAGCAGGCGGGGCGGCATCAGCGGGTAGAAGGCGAAGCCGATCAGCGCCAGCGCGGTGGTGATCGCCAGCACCGTGCGCTGTATGCCGTAGCGCACCGGGTGGCGCCAGTACAGCAGGGCCATCACGCCGATGGTCATCGCGAAGTGGCAGAACCCGTAGAAGATGTTCCAGAACTGGATGAACAGGTCCCACTCGATGAACATGTCCTGGATGCCCTTCTCGCCGAAGAGGTGAACGGCCCTCTCCAGGGCGATCATGTCGTAGGCGTTGTCGATGGCCGCCTGCTTGACGGATTCGCCCAACTCGGAGCCGAACTGGTTGCGGATCATCGTGTACACGCCGTAGAACGCGCCGATGAGGAGGATCTCGCTCCACCAGTGCAGCCGGCCGCTCAGCGAGTTGGCGGAGCCCTCGGAGTCGGTCTCCGAGTCCTCGTCCGACTCCGTGTCGTCGGCGGCGGCTCCCGAAGCCATCGCGTTACAGTAGTCGCTCATGCTCGAAGCGGACCTTGTGAACCGGACGATTGCAGCGGCGATGCGCACTGGAGCGGACTTCGCCGAGATCTTCGCGGAGGACAGGCGCTCGTCGTCGGCCATCCTCGATGACGGCCGTGTCGAGGAGGTCGTCTCGGGCCGGGACCGCGGCGCCGGGATCAGAGTGGTGGTGGGCGAGACCACCGGGTTCGCCCACACCGCCGACCTGAGCGACACCGGCCTGGCCGCGGCGGCCGGCGCGGCCGCGGCCGCGGCCCGGCAGACGGGTGGCGCCCGGCGCGTCGTCGAGGTGTCGTCGCTGGAGGTGCCCAGGCCCCTCACCGTGAGGGTGCCCCCCGAGGACGTGCCCAAGTCCACGAAGGTGGCGCTGCTGACCGCAGCCGACGCTGCCGCCCGGTCGACGGGCTCGGCCATCACCCAGGTGTCGGCCCGTTACGGCGACGGCCGCCGCCGCATCCTCGTGGCCGACAGCGACGGGCTGTTCACCAGCGACGACCAGGTGCGCACCCTGTTCTCGGTGTCCTGCGTGGCCTCGGGCGACACCGGAATGCAGACGGGCCGCGAGTCGGCGGGCCGTACCGCCGGGTTCGAGCTGTTCGACCTCTACGACGTGGAGGAGATGGCCCGCCGGGCCGCCCGCAGGGCCCTCACCAAGCTCACCGCCCGGCCCGCTCCCAGCGGCGAGATACCGGTGGTGGTCGGTCCCGGAGGCGGCGGGGTGCTGTTCCACGAGGCCTGCGGGCACGGCCTGGAGGCCGACCTGGTGGCCAAGTCGGCCTCGGCGTTCGCCGGGCGCATCGGCGAGCGGGTGGCCGCGGAGATGGTCACCCTGGTGGACGACGGCACGATGGCGGGGGAGTGGGGCCACTACGGCATCGACGACGAGGGCAAGCCCGCGGCCCGCAACGTTCTCATCTCCGACGGCGTGCTCACCGACTACATGTGGGACCGGCTGCGGGCCCGCAAGGAGGGCAGGGCCAGCTCCGGCAACGGTCGTCGCCAGAGCTACCAGCACCTGCCCATGGTGCGGATGACCAACACCTACATCGAGAACGGCGACACCGATCCCGACGACATCGTGGCGGACACGCCCCACGGCGTGTACGTGGCCCAGCTGGGCGGGGGCCAGGTCAACACCGCCACCGGGGACTTCGTGTTCGGCATGACCGAGGCCTACCTGATCGAGAACGGCGAGATCACCGCCCCGATCCGGGAGGGCAACCTCATCGGCAACGGCCCCGAGGTGCTCACCCGGATCGACGCTCTCGGCAACGACTTCGCCATGGGATCGCCGGGCACCTGCGGCAAGGACGGCCAGGGCGTCCCCGTGGGCGACGGCACGCCGACGCTGCGGGTGACTGCGCTCACCGTCGGCGGCACCGCCGCGTGATCCCGCGGTCGGCGGGGTTGCAGCTAGTGGGAATTGGCAGCGTTTTGCACGGATGGCGTGCGTTTTGCTGCCAGTTCCGGGCGGGGCCGGGGCTTGGCTGGGAATTGGCAGCGTTTTGCACGGATGGCGTGCGTTTTGCTGCCAGTTCCGGATAGGGCGGGTGGGTGGTGAGTCGGGGCCTGCTGGAGATCGCGCAGCGGGTCGCCGGTTGGGCCGGCGACGGCTTCGACGTCGAGGCCTTCGTGGCTCACGAGCGTGAGACCGAGGTGCGGGCCTACGGGGGCGAGGTCGAGTCCCTCACCGCAGCATCGGCTCAAGGGATCGGCGTGAGGGTGGTGCAACACGGGCGGCAGGGTTTCGCCTACGCCGCCACTCTCGATGACGAGACCGTGCGCGAGACCTTCGAGGAGGCGCTCGACAACTCCCGCTTCGGCAGCGTCGACGAGTTTGCGGGTGTGGCCGAGCCAGACGGGGTGGAGCCGGAGCCGCTGGACCTGTACCGCTCCGAGTTGGCCGAGTTCCCGACCGAGGACAAGGTGGCTCTGGCCCTGGAGCTGGAGAGGGTGACCCTGGCCGCCGATCCGAGGGTGACCGGCGTGGAGTCGGCCGAGTATGCCGACTCGGTCTACGAGTCCGCGGTGGCGACCTCGCGCGGTGTGTCCGCCACCGCCCGGGAGACCGGCTGCTACCTGGCCGCGTACAGCCTGGCAACCGAGCACGACGACACCCAGACCGGCTTCGGGTTCTCGGTCGGGCGCCATCCCGGTGATCTGTCGGTGGAGACGGCCGGAACCGACGCGGCCACCCGCGCCACCCGGCTGCTCGGCGCGTCCAAGGGCTCCACCCGCCGCCTGACCGTGGTTCTCGACCCGTACGTCACGGCCCGGCTCCTGAGCATCGTGGGAGCCACCCTGAGCGGCGAGGCGGTGCTCAAGGGCCGGTCGCTGTTCGCGGACCGCATGCACGAGGCGGTCGGGGCCTCGTCGCTGACGCTCGTCGACGACGCCACCGATCCGGACGCCTTCACCGCGTCGGCCATCGACGCCGAGGGCCTGGCCACTCGCCGGATCCCGCTGATCACCGACGGGGTGTTGCAGTCGTTCCTCTACGACACCTACACGGCCCGGCGGGCCGGGGTCTCCTCCACCGGTTCGGCGGTCAGGGGCGGGTTCAAGGGAACCCCGGGCGTCGGTGCCCACGCTCTGAGCCTCGCTCCCGGAACCCGCAGCCAGGACGAGATCGTGGCCGGCATCGACGACGGCCTGCTGGTGCAGGGGGTCACCGGCCTCCACAGCGGCGTGAACGCGGTGTCGGGGGACTTCTCGGTGGGTGCGGAGGGCTTGAGCATCCGCGGCGGCGAGACGGCCGAGCCGATCCGGGAGGTGACCATCGCGAGCACGATCCAGCGCCTGCTGCTGGATGTCGTGGAGGTGGGCTCCGACCTGGAATGGCTGCCGATGAGCGCAGCCGGGGTGACCCTCGCCGTCGCGGACGTCACCATGTCCGGCACATAGAGCGAGCGGCGTCGGGGCCCTGCGGTGCCGATCCTCCACGCCATCGTCCTGGGCATCGTGCAGGGCCTCTCGGAGTTCCTGCCGGTCTCCTCCAGCGGCCATCTGATCCTGGTCCGCTGGCTGTTCGGCTGGGACGAGTTGTCGGGTGACGCCGCCACCGCCTTCGACGTGGCCGTGCACGTCGGCACCCTCATCGGCGCAGCCGCCTGTCTCCGCCGAGACATCGCGGCCTACGTCACCGCAGCCCTCTCGCCGGTGCTCGGCCGCGGCCCGCTCGGACCCGACGGCCGCGTCGCCTGGGGCCTGGCCGCCTCGGCGGTGCCGGCGGGCGTGGTGGGCGTCTTCGCGGGCGACGCGTTGCGGGGCTCGGGCGGCGTGGTGTCGGTGGCGGTGGCGTTGATCGTCTTCGGGCTGCTGCTGGGCGCGTCCGACCGCCTGGCGGAGCGGCGCGGCAGGCAGGACTTCGGTATCGGCCATGGGTTGGTGATGGGCGCCGGCCAGGCGCTGGCACTGCAGCCGGGGGTCTCGCGCTCCGGCGTGACCATGACCGTTGCCCGGGTGCTGGGCTACAGCCGCGAGGCGGCCGTGCGCCTCGCCTTCCTGATGAGCCTCCCGGTCATCGCCGGCGCCGGCGTCTACGGCCTCTTGGAGCTGAGCGTCCCCTCGTCGATATGGCCCGCGCTGGTGTGGGGCGCGCTGTCGTCGGGGGTCACCGGGTGGGTGGCCGTGTGGGGCGCCACGCAGATCGTGTCCCGGGTGGGCCTCCAGCCGTTCGTGGTGTACCGGGTGCTGGCCGGAGCCGCCGTCCTCGCCCTCGCGGCCACTTCCTGGCGCTGACGCAGTCTCATTCGGGCTGCCTACCCGCTCGGCCTCTTAGCCAGGAGATTGGCTGGGGGGCGGGGGCGCGAGAACCAGGATCACGCCCCCGGTGGTGAGTGCGTCGACGGTGGCGTCCACCCGGTGTGAGGGCACCGCCAGGATCACCTCGCCGGTGCTGGCGGAGACGACCGGAGCTCCCAGCACGACCGCGGAGCCGTCGAGCACCGCATGCACATCCACGACATCGTCCACGGCGAACACCGTGCTGTCGACGGGCACGGGCACGCCCCGGGTTCCCGACGGAAGCCGGGTCGACGCTCCGGCGGGCGAGATCTCCGCCGGTGCCTCAGGCGGGTCCGACGAGTCGCCGCCGAGGGCGGCGAGGGCAGCCAGAGCCGCCCCTGCGGCCGCGGCCCAGCGCAACCACCGATGGCGGTACAGCATGATCCTGAGCCGCCAGGCCGCGCTGCGCTGGCGCGCCGACGGCCGGGCGGGTGACGGGGAACTGCGGAACGGCCCCGGGCGGGGTTGCGTCCCCTCGCGGGGGTGTGCGGCTGGTGTGGCTGGCGACATCGGGCCTCCTGTGATCGACCGGGCGCGGTCCGGCGGATGTGCGGAGTTCCCGGGGCTCGGGATGCTCCAATCCGCTGGGACGGTCACCAGAGGCGACGAGCCGCCGCCGGGGCGGCGGAGCGGTCGCGGTTCGCGAGGGGCGGTCCGCGACGCTAAGTGGAGGAGGTCGACGTCGACGAGGTGCCGGCCTTCGCCCGCCCGCCGTCCGAACTCGAGCTCGAGGAGGACGAATCCTTGCTCGACGAGTCCTTGCTCGACGAGTCCTTGCTCGACGAGTCCTTGCTCGATGAGTCCTTCGAAGACTCCTTCGAGGTGTCCTTCGATGACGACGAATCGGACGAGTCCTTGGAGGAGCCCGACTCGCGCTCCTTGCGGCGGCCCTTGGCGTTGGCGCCGTGGTCGTTCTTGTAGAAGCCGTCACCCTTGAAGGAGATGGCCACCCCGCTGAACACCTTCTTGACCGGACCCTCGCCCGGCGCGACGCACAGAACCGGCCCACCCTCAGGCGGGCACACGGCAAGCGTCTCGTCGCTGAACGACTGCCTCACCTCGAACTGCGCCGAACAGCGCTCGCAGCGGTAGTCGTACATCGGCACGGCGGCGAAGGATAACCGCGCCTCGAATCGGCGACACCGCCGGGGCCTCCGGTCGGGCACACCCGAGCGGCCGGACCTACGATTCAGGTGTGACGGTGTGGATGGCTGTCGTCTTCGTCGCGGCCTACGCCGCTGGCATGTTCCCGACCGCGACGCTGGTGGGACTCAAGATCGGCCACGACCCCACCAGCGAGGGATCGGGGAACCCGGGCGCCACCAACATCTACCGCCTGGGCGGGCGCCGCGCCGGCGTGGCCGTGGCTCTGGGCGACATGGCAAAGGGAGCCCTGCCCATCGGCATCGCCCTGCTGCTGTGGGACCGGCCCGAGGCGATGGCGGCCTGGATCGGCGCGGTGGCGGGCCACGTGTGGCCGGTCGTGAGACGATTCAGGGGCGGCAAGGGCATGGCGACCGCGGGCGGCGGCGGTCTCGTGCTCGACCCGGTCGTCGGCTCGATCTGCGTCGTGGTGTTCTTCGGCATGGTGCGCCTCGCCAGGGTGGCCGCGCTCGGCTCGCTTAGCGTGGGCATCGTCTACCCCGTGCTGGCCCTCGTGCTGGGCTGGCCCGGTCCTGAGGTCATCGTGGCGGCCGTTGTGATGGGGGTGATGGCGATGCGGCACCACGGCAATATCGTGCGACTGTGGCGCGGCACCGAACGAAGGACCAAGACTTGACCCCGCATCCCGGCAGTTCCGACCTGGCCACGGCCTTCGGTCGCCGGAACCCCTGGCGGCCACGATGATTTCCCTGGAGGAGGCCCGCGAGCACATCCTCTCCCGGATCGAGACGCTTCCGGTGCGCAGGTACCCGCTGGACGAGGCACTGGGCCTGGTCCTGGCCGAGCCGGTCACGTCGTCCGACCCCATCCCGGCCTTCGCCAACACCGCGATGGACGGGTACGCCCTGCGAGCGGCCGACACGCTCGGCGCGCCGGTGGAGCTTGTGGTGGTGGGGACTATCGGCGCAGGCGACGACGGCTCGCTGCACGTCGGGGAGACCCAGGCGGCCCGCATCATGACGGGAGCGCCCATCCCGCCGGGCGCGGACGCGGTGGTCAAGGTGGAGTCGACCAGCCCCGCCGACGGTCCCGGGGACCGGGTGAGGGTCGAGGCCACCGTCAAGGTCGGCAACCACATCCGCCATCCCGGCGAGGACGTCGCCGCTGGAGAGCAGGTGCTCGCCGCGGGCACCGTGGTGACGCCGGGCCGGGTCGGCCTGCTGGCCGCGGTCGGCGCCTACGAGGTGGCTGCGCACGGCCGGCCCCGGGTGGGGGTGCTGTCAACCGGCGACGAGCTCGCGGACACACCCGGCCCGCTGCGAAGGGGCCAGATCCGCGACACCAACCGCCGCACGCTGCTCTCGCTGGTGTCGGAAGCCGGATTCGAGGGCGTGGACCTGGGGATCGCACCCGACCGACCCGACGACATCGCCAGGGCGTTTGAGGCCGGCGCCGCGGACTGCGACGCGGTCCTGTCGTCGGGGGGCGTGTCGATGGGGGACTTCGACTACGTGAAGGTGGTGCTGGACCGGATCGGCGAGATGCGCTGGATGCAGATCGCCATCAAGCCGGCCAAGCCGTTCGCCTTCGGTCTGGTGGACGGCACGCCGGTGTTCGGCTTGCCGGGCAACCCGGTGTCGTCGATGGTGAGCTTCGAGCTGCTGGCCAAGCCCGGACTGAGGGCCATGGCGGGCCACAGCGCCGACGATCTCGGCCCGGCACTGGTGCGGGCGGTCAGCGCCGACGAACTCGGCCACCGCAGCGACGGCAAGACCCACTTCGTGAGGGTGTCGGCCAGCCGCGACGAGCGGGGCGTGCTGCGGGTGGCCCGCTCCGGTGGCCAGGGCTCCCACCAGCTCGCGGCCATGACCCGCGCCGATGCCCTGGCGGTGGTGCCCGACGGCGCCCGGCCCGGGATGGGCGACCCGGTCGACGTGATAGTCCTCTGAGTGGGGCGCTAGCCTCCGAAGAGATGGCGGCACAACTCGTCGACGGCTTCGGGCGGGTCCATCGGGACCTGAGAATCTCGGTCACGGACCGGTGCAACTTCCGCTGCACCTACTGCATGCCCGCCGAGGGTCTCGAGTGGCTGCCCCGCGACGACATCCTCACGTTCGAGGAGATCACCAGGCTGGCCCGGATCATGGTGGAGCGCTACGGCGTCAACGGCATCCGCCTGACCGGCGGCGAGCCCACGGTGCGGGCCAACCTGCCCACGCTGGTCGAGATGCTGGCCGCACTCGGCACGGACCTCGCCATGACCACCAACGGCGTGTCGCTGCCGCTGCTGGCCGCCGATCTGCGGGCCGCTGGCCTTCGACGGGTGAACGTCTCATGCGACTCGCTGCGCGCCGAGCGCTTCGCCGAGCTCGCCCGGCGCGACGCCCTGGCCCGGGTGCTCGACGGCATTGACGCCGCCCGCGACGCCGGCTTCGATCCGGTCAAGGTCAACTGCGTGGTGATGCGCGGGGTCAACGACGACGAGATCGCCGACTTCGTGGAGTTCGGGCGGACCAAGGGGGTCGAGGTCCGGTTCATCGAGTTCATGCCCCTCGACGCCGACGGCATCTGGACCAACGACCTCGTCGTCCCGGTGAACGAGATCCTGGCCCGTGTCAACCAAGCCAGCCCGGTGGAGCCGGTCGAGCGCACCTCGGCGCCCGCCAGCCGGTATCGCTTCGCCGACGGATCGGGCCATGTCGGCATCGTCGCTTCCGTCAGCGACTCGTTCTGCTCAACCTGCGACCGGGTGCGTCTCACCGCCGACGGGCAGTTCCGCAACTGCCTGTTCGCGGTGAGCGAGACCGATGTGCGGGCCCTGTTGCGGGCCGGCGCCGACGATGACGAGCTCGCGGCCGCGCTGGAGGAGTCGGTCGCGTCGAAGTGGGCCGGCCACCAGATCAACAGAGTGAACTTCATCAAGCCCCGCCGCTCCATGTCCCAGATCGGCGGCTGAGGGGTTCCGGACCCGTCAGCTGGATCGGAAGCTGAGCGTTGGGCTTCACCCACCTCGATCCCCAGGGACGTGCCCGGATGGTGGACGTGTCGTCGAAGGAGCCCAGCCACCGCCGGGCCGTCGCCAGGGGCAGGGTGCGGATGGCGGCCGAGGTGGCCCGGGCCCTGAGCCGGGGCGAGATAGGCAAGGGCGACGTGCTGGCGGTAGCCCGGGTGGCTGGGATCCAGGCCGCCAAGCGGACCTCTGAACTGGTGCCGCTCTGCCATGGCCTCGCGATCAGCTCGGTGGCGGTCGACTTCGAGGTTCTCGACGACTCGGTCGGGATCGAGGCCAGGGTGGAGACGGTGGACCGAACCGGCGTGGAGATGGAGGCGCTGACCGCGTGCAGCGTGGCCGCGCTGACCATCTACGACATGTGCAAGTCGATGGACCGGTCCATGACGATCTCAGACATCGCACTGTGGGAGAAGACCGGCGGCCGCTCGGGCACCTATCGCCGCGAGGAGATGTGATCGTCGGTCGACCAGCGGGCACGGATCGCGGTGAGGAACCGTGAGCATGGCCCGATAGACGTCGATCACCCCAGGCATCCACCACTTGGATGTTGCTGCCTGCCATTCTTTAGGAGCCGTCGTCTGCATGTACGGGTTGTCGGAGCGGCGCGCGGTGCGTCTGGTGCGCATCCGCACGGACGTTGGCGTTTCGATCCGATCGAACCAGGAGGAATCCAGTCTGTGACTCTCATCGTGTTGGCGGTGTTGGCGACAGCTTGGCTGGGGTACTTCGCGCTGTGGTTCCGGGAGAGGCGGGCTTCTCGACCGATTCGAACCGACGGAGCGGTCACCTTCAACCGTCCCTTCAAATCCACGGACCGCGGGCGGGCATTAGTCGGAGACGCCGGTAGAGGAGTCAGGCCAGCCGGCGAGTTGTTCGACGCACCTCGGTCTGCAGGACAGGCGCTCTCCCGCCGCCGCCAGGTGGTCGCCGTTCTCGGGGCGCTGGCTGTCGTCTCCCTGCTGGCTATTCCCACTCTGGGAGGGGTCGCCCTGGCCGTTCACGTGCTGGCCGATGTTGCCCTTCTTCTGTTCACCTTCGGCGCGGCCCGCCGTCAGCAGGTAGCGGCTCCGGGCATGGCCGAGGTGCGGGTGCTCTATCCGCAGCGGCCCTCGTCCCGCGAGGTTGTGGTAACGCCCCTGAGGCGAGTCGTCAACGGCTGAAGCACCGGCACAGCGGGCAGCCTAAGTTCGCGGGCGAGGCCGTCCGGTGCGGGGGAACCCGCCGCTAGACTCGCCCCTCCCGCGGGGGTGTAGCTCAGCCTGGCTAGAGCGCCTCGGTCGCATCGAGGAGGCCAGGGGTTCGAATCCCCTCACCTCCACAAGAACACCCGCAAATCGAAGGCGAATCATGGCCCTGTGGGCCAAGCAGCACCACCGCGAGTTCCAAGACGCCTGGCAGCGCGCAGAGCGGCACCAGAACCCCGGCCAGATCGCGCCCCTGTAGTAGCAGCATCCCGAGCCGCCGCTGAAGGCGGCGCGCCCTCTGGGCGGGGGAGATCTAGGTGGTGCTCTCCGTCCATTCGAGCGGGTCGTCGCAGACTTGCGCGAACTCGCTCCAAGCATGGCGGGTGCCGGAGACCTCCGGCAGCAGCGATGCGCGGGTTCCCCAATTGAGGACGTGGCAGTTGTCGTAATCGTCCGTCTGCTCACTGTCGATCCCGCCGACGCCCTGTGCATTCCAATGGGGGGCGTGTGCGCAGATCAGGAGCCGCTCGGCCAGGTCGATGAACCTTCCCCACAGCTCATAATCGATGCCGCCCCGGTCCTGCTCATACTGCGTCGGGTGAACCCGTCCAGTGAAGAACCGCAGCAGCGCAGTGTTGTCGCCCCAGGGACCGCCCTCGGCGTTCCACTCCTGGCGGTCGTCGTTTGCGAACCTCCCGCCGAAGGTCTGGTCGTTTGCCTTCCCGATGTAGAGCAACGACTCCGCCCCGCTGGCTGGATGGGGGCCATAGACTTGATAGACGCCGAAGTCCGTGCCGCCACCCATCTGCAAGACATCCTCAAAGGTGCGCGGACCCTTCCATAGAAGGTGGATGCGGGTTGGTGCTCCAACAATTTTCTCAGACATGGGCGACGACCACCTTAGCCTGAATCCACCGGCCCGGTGCGCGCTCAGTGGGGGTCGCGTCCACCAGAACTGCCTCCTGACATGGGAAAATGCGGTGTGAGGTAACGCGTTTTCTCGGCGTGTGAGGAGGCTTCCTGTGGGCAGCGTCTCTGGCGGGATCGACGGGTTGGAGGTTCGTTTGGGAATTATAGACGTGAGTGACAATCCGGCTGGTCAGCCGTCACCGTCGCCGTCTTGGAGGTAGCGCCACTCGTCGTCAGTCTTGGGTGGGGTGTTGACGATGGCGCGCATGATGTTCTCTGGCGTGTCGGGGATCGGGCGCTTGGTGGTGCGGCCACGCCTCGGCTTCGGGGATGCAGCGGTCATGGGCCGGCCATTGTGGCATCACTGCGGGGGCAGAAGCAACGGTGCTGCCATCCGCCGAAGTCGTACTTGAGGATGTTCATGACCAGCCCAGTTCTTGGCATCGGCGCTCTACCCACGCGTCCGCTTCTCGTGCATTGGTGATCTGGAACGTCTCAAACACGTCAAGCCGCGGATCAAACTCCACTGGCTGCCAGGGACTGTCGGGTGGAGGAAGTTCGTCCTGTCCGTTCCACACCACGAAAGTGACTTCGGAATGCAGTCCGGACACGATCATTTCGACCTGGTCGATGGCTAGCCGCGAAACCCAGATCGTCTGGTCGTCGTCGGTGAATTTCCAGTACCAGTCCGTACGGGTGGGATGGTTGGGGAACCAGTCGCATTCGCGGATCAGCTGCGTCCGGCCGCTGTCAGAGACGACCCAAGCGACCGGGAACTCCTGTCCGTAGTCGCCGTGCTGTGCGCCATAGATCCATGCACCCACCGCGGTAGGTATGGTCGTGGACACCGGCGCTGCCATGGTGTGCAGCAGTGTCATCATGTCGCCACGCGTGAACTCTGTCGACACGTCGGCTCCGAGGATGGCGTCGTAGAAGCGCTCCACGAAGATGACGGCATGCTGTTTCGACAGTGGCTGTTCGGGTCGGAACGTGCCGTCGCCGTAGCCGGCTGTCAGACCGGTCTCGGCGGCCCAGGCGATGGCAGCAGCTTGGGGATGATCTGGCGGGACGTCGCTGAACCGTTGCACGGTCTGGGCGATGGCGGTGCTGCCGATCAGGACCGCAGCAGCGACCAGGATGGCGACGGCGACCTTTCGGACGTTGACGGGCATGGGGTGGCTTCCCTCGTGTGGGCTTGGTGTCGTTGCCGTATAACACCGTGTGCCGGACCCGAGGGGAGCCATGACGGCATCCTCAGCCCACATGGGGTGGTCTGGCACTTGAAGGCCCACGGCCGGACCACAGTTGTTGATACGGCAGCACGAACCCTAGAACACGCCGGTCATGGCCTCAAATCCCCATGGGGTTCGTCCGACGGTTGACAACCCATGCGCCTCGGGCTGCGCCGGATAGTCGAATCAACCAACTCCTGGCTGTCCAACCAACGGGCAACTGCGCCGCAACACCGACCGCCGCAGCGCCCACCGCCACGCCGCGCTGTGCCTGGCCACCACCGCGCTCATCGTCGGCAAACTGCTCAACTACCGAGACCGCTGGAGCCCGACATGACCGCCTATCAGCGCAGCCCTTAGACTGGATCCACCGACATGGTGAGTGATCGGTGGGGGTCGCGTCCACCGGAAAGGCCTCCTGACCTAGGAGAATGCTGTTTGCGATAACGGTCATTCTGTCCACAGCTGCGGGCGGGGTTGGCGGCTTCGGTGTTGCCGTTTCGGGTGTTGGTGCCTTCGACTCTGGGGACGTGGTTGCGGTCCTTCACGTAGGGCCACGTCCGCCAGTTCGACCGCGCCAGCGAGTTGGCCCACGGTCGCGTCATCTTCTCGGCATGAAGCGGCACCGCCTCGCGCAGTTCGATGCCCTCGTCGGGACCGATTCCCTCACCTCCACACCGCCGGGCCTGGGCGGCCCTGTCGAGATCGCCTCGCGCACGTCTGACTACGCTCGGATCGAGCGCAATGGCTGGCAAGACGTCGAGGACGGAAGCGAGTACCGGGAAGAGGGCGGGCGACGGGCCGGTCCTCCTGGCGGGTGGGAACCCTCAGATACCGAAGGGGGACGGCGACGCGCCGGTGCAGGTCTACATCGAGGCCATGCCGGGCTGGAAGAGCGATGTCGGGCGCCGGCTCGACGAGATCATCGTGCGGACCGTGCCCGACGTGCACAAGGCGGTGAGGTGGAACTCGCCGTTCCATGGCGTCGAGGGCGAACGGTGGTTCGCGAGCACCCACGTCCACACCCGCTGCGTGCGGGTGGCGTTCCTGAACGCTGCGTCGCTGGAGCCGGTCCCGCCCGGCTCGGGCGAGGATAAGGACGCCCGTTGCGCCGATGTCCACGAGGACAGGTTCGATGCCGAGCAGATGGAGGCCTGGATCCGCCAGTCGGCCGCCCTCCCCGGCTGGCACGGCTTCTGACACCCTGACCGGTCACACGTCTCGCATCGCGATCACCGTCCGCTGCCGGCCAGGAACAGGCTTGGCTCGGCTTGCCGTGCCCGCTTGGGCTGCTTGCTCTGCTCGGGCTGGCGGCTCCGATCGGCTGTCGGGCTTCTCTCGGGTGGGGCTTGGGGCCGGGCCGGGGACAGGCTCGGTTGGTCGGGTGCGTGGGCGGGTCCGTGGTGTACGTGACCGGGGGGATGGAGGGTGCGTTTGCCGGGTGGCCCGTGGATCTGCCAGCCGAAGTGGTGGATCTTGTTGTGGCAGTGCCAGCAGGCCGGGACCATGTTGTCGATGTTCGTGGGTCCGCCTTCGGACACCGGTCTGACGTGGTGGGCCTGAGTCATGTCGAAGTCGGCTCCGCAGCCGAAGCAGCCGCCGTAGATGGCTTTGAGCGCTTTGAGTTGGGTCGCGGTGGCGGTGCGTTTGCTGTGGCCCTGCCACAACAGGACTCCCTTGCGGTCGTAGATGGCCGGGGTGATCAGCGAGTTGCACGTGAGCTGTTCGAGCACTGAGCGGGGCAGGCGGTCCCCGCCGGGTATCTCTGCAATGAGCTCGCCGGTGGTGTCGTCGACGTGCGCGACCACGCAGATGTCGGCGATCGGCTTTCCGGCGCCTTCGTCGGCGCTCGTGCGGGTGTTGGCGGTGAGGTTGTCCAATGCGTCGGCCATGCACTGGTGAAAGGTGCGCCTGGCGCCGCCGTCGTTGGTGTTCTTCTTGTCGGCGTTGTACATGCGGGAGGCTTCGGCCTTCAGCCGGTTGCCGATGCGGCGCCCGGTGACGGTGTCGAACTCTCCGTGGAGGTGCACCATCCCGTCGTCGCCGTTCCAGATCCGCACCCTGCGCCGGGTTCGCTGGCGGGCGTGCTCGGACTCGCCGTCGTCGGCTTGGCGTTCCACCGTCCAGCGGCGGGCCTCGCGGCCGAAGTCCTCGGGCCGCATCGTCTCCGCCTTCGACAGCAACTCCGGGTCTGATCCGACATCGGCGGCGCTGGTCTTGTCGACAGCTTCGGCCAAGCGCTTGGCATTGGCCGCGGACACCCGACCCTCAGCCACCGCGTCCCGCACCGCCGGCAGTGCCCCGATCGCCTCAGCTGTCTTGATGTGGCTGTGGGCGTCCCGACGGGACAGCCCCGCGCTGGAAGCCAGTACCTCGGCGCCCCCGTCGCCGTGACGTTCCCGGCCCGCCACCGCAGCCGCAGCCGAAGCCTGGAACGCGGAGTTGAACCCGGCGATGGCCTTGGAGACCCCCAGCGCGTCTCGCAACTCGCCAGTGGTGGCGTCGCCGCTGTCGGCGCAGGCCAGCATCTCCTTCACCGCGGCCTCGGCTCGTCGGGCGGCTTCGATCAGCATGAAGACAGTATCCCATAGGGGTGTGACAGTCATCTATAGGTGAGTTTCAAATATTTGTGTGTAAGTTTCTATCAAGCCCGAGGTAGACCCTTCACTCAAGGGAGCGCAACGAATTCGCACGGTCCCATAGATTTCTAAGACTAATAGATAGAGACTTGTCTATTACTATTGAAAATCAAGTCTAATTGTCCTAGACTTTGTCAATGGAGAAGAGGGGCAAGGAAATAGGGGAGGCCTCGATGGGTTCGTGGCCAGCTGCCAAGTCGAAGATCGTGACGGTTCCCAACGAGCTGTGGCGGAACTGGGATGAAGAGTCCTCGCCGACTATCGACGTCGCCCAGACCGTGCCGCCGGTGATCGCCGGCATTTCGGTGCCGGCACTCGACGATGCGTCGGCGGATGCGATCGCTGCCGCGCTGGAGGCGACGGCTCGGTTGCGGACCCTCTCCGGCCAGGCGCCGGGAGTGCTCGGGCATCTCAGTGCGGTGCTGATCCGGGCCGACGCGGTGGCCTCGTCGCAGATCGAGCACATCACGACCTCGGCCGAGCAGCTCGCAGTGAAGCTCGTCGACCGCAGCGACGACGATCCCAACCTGTACCCAACCGGCACCGAGTTGGTGGCGGCGAACGTCGAGGCTGCCCTCTCGGCGCACCGCAGCGGCGACGCCGTGTCGCTGGACTGGTTCCATCGCCTGCACCGCGGGCTGCTCGCTGCCGATCCGGAGATCGAGCCGCGCCACCGCGGGGCGTGGCGCGACGGTGCGGTGTGGGTCGGGCGCACCCGGGCTGTGGCGGACTTCGAGGGGCCGCCTCATGGGAAGGTTCCGGCGCTGATGGACGACCTGGTGCGGTTCGCCCGGCGGGTCGACGTGCATCCGGTGCTGCATGCGGCCGTCGCGCACGCCCAGTTCCTGACGATCCACCCCTATGTGGACGGCAACGGCCGCATCGGCAGGCTGCTGATCCACAAGCTGCTGCCGGCCGGCCCGGCGCCGGTCCCGGTCGCTCACGGCCTGCTGTCGGACCCGGCGAAGTACGTGTCGGGGCTGACCAGCTACCGGTCGGGGGATCTCAACGCCTGGGTGAGAGTGTTCGCCGGCGCGATCACAGTGGCCGCGGGGGTGGCATCTCGCCTGGTGGGCCGTCTGGCCGGCCTACGGGAGGACTACCACGGCCGGGTGCGCACCCGCAGCGGGTCGAGGGTGCCGCAGGTCATCGACATGCTGTTGGACAATCCGGCGGTCACCGCGCAGTCGATCGAGGAGCGCTTCGGCGTGACGTCGGCCCGAGCGGGGCAGATCCTCCACCGTCTCGCTGACGCCGGGATCCTGCGGCCCAGCCCCTACAAGGCCGGACGCTCCACGGTGTGGATCGCCCCCGAGGTCGTCGACGCTGTCGACGTGATCAACGCCACGACCCCCCGGCGTCCGCTGCTCGATGCGACAACGGCCGCCCCGGACGTCTGACCGGCCCTGCTCAGTAGATGCCGGGGAAGATGCGGTACTTGACCTTCGCCTGGTACTCGGCCCATTTCTCGGGGCCGTACTTCTGCTCGCACGCCCTCTCGTCGAAGCGTTGGCGGACGGTGAAGAACGAGACCACGAAGATGGAGTAGGTCCAGGACCACAGATTGCCGGGGTGGCCGAACACCAGAGCGAACGAGACGGCCAGGATCCCCTCGCCCAGGTAGTTGAAGTGGCGGGCGGGTCGCCACCATCCGCTGCACAGGATCTTGCGCTCGCCGGCCTCGATGTACTCCGGCTCGACCCAGAGGAACTTGCGGTCCGGCCAGCGCTTGAACGTGTACTTCTGGAGGTTGGCGCCCCGTCCGATGGTCCACCCGCCCAGGAACAGCACGCACACCCCGATGAGCCAGAAGTACGTGAGCCCCGTCGAGTAGCCGGGATCGGAATGAGGGGCCATGCCCCACAGCGGCAGGATGAACAGCCACCCGTAGGCCACCAGGCCGCCCCACCACAGCTTGAAGCCGATGTGCTCGTGGATCAGGTCGTAGGTGTAGAGCTGGACCCGCTCCCAGACGAAGTAGTCGAACACGTAGAACGTCCAGAACGCGGCATACAGGTAGACGCCCGGATTCGGGTCGTCGACGTTGTTGTGGTGCCACACCGCCCCCGACAGGGCGTTGAGCGACAGCATCGTCCCGCCGACCACGTACCACCACATCTTGATGTCGATGCGGCCGCCGAACAGCTGGAGCTCCTGGGACCGGCCCTCCCACAGGGCCAGCCCCGGGTTCGCGATCTCGCCGCGGGGCTGGGTGAACACCGACCACACCGCGAAGACGGCGCAGAACACGGTGCCGCCGAGCACCGCCCACAGCGACGACCGGTAGAACCAGTCGCGGGGCAGGCCGAAGATCTCGAAGGCCCACGCCAGCTCCACGATCACGAACACCAGCAGGCCGTTGAGCCGGTAGCTGCGGGGCTCGCCGGTGTCGCGGTCCTTCACATAGCCGGTGACCCGCCTCGCCGGCAGGATGACCTGCAGCACGAAGAACACCGCGAAGATGATCAGCGGCGTGAAGAACGCCGCCACCGCCTCGCCGGTGGTCAGGTCCGTGAGGTGCTCGATACCCAGCGCGTCAGCCACAGCGGGACGCCCCTTCCTTCAGTCCGGTGGTGGTCGTGAGGTCAGTCGTCGAAATCCTCGGGCATGAGGACGAACTCGGGATAGGTCTCGATACCCAGCTCAGCAGTGTCCTGGCCGAGCCGCTCGGCCTCGGCGGACACCCGCAGCCCGACGACCATGTCGAGGAGCTTCCACACGATCAGCGACACGACGAACACGAACGCTCCGACAGCCAGGATCCCGATGAGCTGGATGTGGAACCTGGCGCCGCCGGCGATGGTGGCCGCCAGGGTTCCCCAGATGCCGCACACGAGGTGGGCGGGGATGGCGCCCACCACGTCGTCGATCTTCATCTTCTCCAAGCCCCTGATGGCCAGGGTGCAGATCACGCCGCCGATGGCTCCGATGATGACCGACCACCAGTGCTCGGTGAGGTCGGGAGCGGCGGTGATGGAGACCAGTCCGGCGAGGGCCCCGTTGAGGCCCGCGAACAGGTCCATCCGACCGAAGATGGGACGGGACACGGCCAGCGCGGCCACCACCCCGGCGGCGGCGGCCAGGTTGGTGTTGACCAGCACGTTGCTCATGGCCACCGCGTCGGCGGCGCTTCCCAGGGCCAGCTGCGAGCCGCCGTTGAACCCGAACCACCCGAGCCACAGGATGAGCACGCCCAGCGTCACCAGCAGAACGTTGGACGGGGGCGTGGCCCTCACCGTCCCGTCCTTGCGGTATTTGCCGAGCCGGGGCCCGATGATGATCAGGCCGGCCAGTGCGGCCCAGCCGCCTGTGCTGTGCACGATGGTGGACCCGGCGAAGTCGACGAAGCCCTCCTCGGCCAGCCAGCCGCCGCCCCAGTACCAGGAGCCCACGATCGGGTAGATGAAGGCGGTGAGGACCAGAGTGAACGCGAAGAACGCCCACATCTTGATCCGCTCGGCGATCGCGCCGGAGACGATCGACGCGGCGGTGGCCACGAAGACCATCTGGAAGAACCAGTCCGACATGACCGAGTAGCCGTTGCTCACGACGTCGGCGAGGTTCTCGACGGCGCCGTCGAGCAGGCCGATCTCGGCGTCGGAGGGCCCGTACAGGAACTGGAACGAGCCGATCACGCTTCCCACGTCGACGTACATCAGGTTGTAGCCGACGAAGTAGTACGCCAGGCCGGCGATCGAGTAGATGCCGATGTTCTTGAGGCAGATCATCGAGGCGTTCTTGGTGCGGACCGCGCCCGACTCCAGCATGGTGAAGCCGGCGCACATCCACATCACCAGCGCTCCCCAGACCAGGAACGCGAACGTGTTGAGGATGAACTGCAGCTCCTCGCGCGGCACGCCCGTCGAGTCGCCTTCTGCTGCGTCGGCCAGTGCAACGGTGGGCAGGGCCACTAGGAGCGCAGTCGCCAGCAAGGCGATTCCCATCGCCTTCAGACCGCGCCGTCGTGTCGGGATCATTCGGGCGTCTCCTTGTCTCGGGTCAGGGGGCAAACCGCCCGCGACATTAGCACTCGGAACGAATCTCAGTATTGGGCGGGTAGTGGGCGCTACTCGAAGCGACGGTGGTTTCCGGAATAGAGGTGGTAGGCCCCGGCGCCGCGGGTCAGGCGCCGCTGGGCGCCGGACCGCTGGCGGCGTCCGGGTGCAGGGGAGCGTAGAAGTCCCGGTTGGGCGCCAGCAGGTCGAAGACCGTCTCATCGCAGGCCGGCAACTCCGCATCGCAGGCGCCGAGCGGCTCCACCCGCTCACCCCAGCGGGTCACGGTGGACCCCCAGGTCACCCCGCCGCCGAACGCGGTCTGCACGACGATTGATCCCGGCTGGATCAGCCCTGTCTCCAGAGCGTCGACGAGGGCCATCGGAACCGACGCGGCTGCCGAGTTTCCGTGGGTGCCGATGTTGAGCATCACCCGGTCATCGTCGATGCCGAGCCGTCGGGCCGCAGCCGAGATGATCCGCTCGTTGGCCTGGTGGGGTATCACCGCGTCCACATCGGCGAGGTCGAGCCCGGACTGGTCCAGCGCGCGCCGCACCGACGCCTCGATGCCCTGGACGGCGATCTTGAACACGGCCCGGCCGTCGAAGTGCAGCCGATGCTCGAAGGGGTCGCGCACCGAGCTCAACCGTCCCCTGGTGCCCAGGGTCGGGAACACCATGGTCCGTCCGGCCGCGCCGTCGGCGCCTAGGTCGACGGCGAGCACGCCCTCGCCGGTTTCCGACGGCTCGAGCACGGCGGCGCCCGCGCCGTCACCGAAGAGGATGCAGGTGGCCCGGTCCCAGTAGTCCATCACCCAGTGCAACTTCTCCGCTCCCACCAGCAGGACGCGCTCGGCCACCCCGGCGGCGATCATCGACGACGCCGTGGCGGTGCCGTAGATCCACCCGCTGCAGGCCGCGTTGAGGTCGAAGGCGGCCGCATTGACCGCGCCCAGGCGTTCCTGCAGGAAGCAGGCATTGCTGGGGCAGGTGATCTCGGGCGTGACCGTGGCCAGGATGAGCATGTCGATGTCGGTGACCTCCAGGCCGGCGGCAGCCAGAGCCTTGAGGGCCGCCACCTCGGCCAGATCGGTGGTCTCGACGTGGGAGATGCCGCGCTCGCGGATGCCGGTGCGTTCCACGATCCAGTCGTTCTCGGTGGCGACGAGCTGCTCGAGGTCGGCATTGGTCAACTTCACCGGGGGCACGCACTTGCCCCAACCGGTGAACGTCGCCCGCCCGGCCATCGCGGCCGCTCCTACAGGTGGTCCTGGGCCAGGGCGACCACCGTGTTCAACAGCACGTTGGCGCCGGCCACCAGGTCGTCGGGCTCGGTGTGCTCCGCGGGGTTGTGGCTGATGCCCTTCACGCTGGGCACGAACACCATGCCGGCCGGGCACACGTCGGCCAGTATCTGGGCGTCGTGGCCCGCCCCTGACGGCATCCTCCGCACCGACAGCCCCAGCGCCGAGGCGGTGGACTCGACCAGCTCCACCACCCGGGGATCGAACACCACCGGCTCGAAGCGGGCGACCCACTTGGTGTCGATCTCGACCTCCTCCGACTCGGCAACCCGCTTGACCTCGGCCAGCAGGCGCCGTTCGGCTGACTGAAGGTCGTCGTCGTCGGTGTTGCGCAGATCGATGATGAGATGGGCCCGGGCTGCCACCACGTTCACCAGGTCCGGGTGAAGCCGCAGAGCTCCGACCGTTCCCACCTGGGTGCCGCCCATCTCCGAGGCGATGCGCCGCACGGCCACGACCAGCTCGCCCGCGGCCAGGCCCGCGTCGCGACGCATGCTCATGGGGGTGGTCCCCGCGTGGTTGGACTGGCCGGTGATGTTCACCTCGGTCCAGGAGATGCCCTGTACCCCGGTGACCGCACCGATGCGCATACCGTCGCGCTCCAGCACCGGACCCTGCTCGATGTGAAGCTCGACGAACGCGTAGGGGGCCGGTGCCGGGCACGGCATCGGGCCTCGGTAGCCGATGCGGTCCAACTCGTCGCCGACCGACTTCCCGTCGGCGTCGGTGGTCGACATGGCCTCCTCGACGGTCAGCCCGCCGGTGTAGCAGAGGCTGCCCATCATGTCGGGCGGGAAACGGGAGCCCTCCTCGTTGGTGAAGAAGGCCGCGGCCAGCGGGCGTTCGAGTTCGACGCCGCTCTCGATGGCGGTCTCGATCACCTCCAGCGCGGCGAGCACGCCCAGGTTGCCGTCGTACTTGCCGCCGGTCGCCACGGTGTCGATGTGCGAGCCCATCATCACCGGCGGTCCCCGGCCCACGTCGGGCTGCACCGCCACGACGTTGCCGATGGTGTCGATGCTCACGTCGAGGCCGAGGTCGCGCATCCAGGTGACGACCAGGTCGCGCCCCTCCTTGTCCGCGTCGGTGAGGGCCAGGCGGTTGTTGCCGCCGCCGGGTATGGGGCCTATCTCGGCCAGGTCCCACAGCCGCCGCAGCAGGCGCTCGCCGTTGATTTCCAGGAGTTGGCGGTCTCCGTCGAATCCGGCCATAGGCGGCGAGGCTAG
>LXNI01000937.1_pt1 | contig 29245 bp, 17 predicted proteins | sample 809091 | NCBI WGS metagenome assembly LXNI01 (sample SAMN04870527, study PRJNA318959) | sponge metagenome | biome: 01000161; feature: marine sponge reef; material: water | host: Sarcotragus foetidus | place: Greece: Milos, Mediterranean Sea | collected 2013-05-29 | depth 5-7 m | reverse complement strand
CCGGTACCCCAGGTCCGTCGTCGAAGCGCCGAAGACCCACACTTTCCCGTTCGTCGCGCAACCGTCCAGCACCTTGAGCAGGATCTCCCAGTTCTCCGGATCGAAGAACTCGAAGATGCCCGACTCGTCCGTGCCCTCGTTCACCACGTTGGCCAACCCGGCCCGGACGCCCGCCCCCCACCGGAAGGCCCTTGCACGGAAGCGCGAGTCCCGCAGGCAGAGCGTTTGTCCATCGCTCCGGCAGGAACCGGCCGCCTGCCGTCCCAGGGGAGGCAGACCCCTGCGCGGGGTGGCCGCTGCAGTCCACGTCAGGCCCAGTCCCTCGGACGTCACGGCGCGCACGGCGAAGGTGTACTCCGTACCATTCCTCAGCCCCGTCACGGTGTACGCCCTGGGCCATTGTGGCAGGTCCACCCAGGTATCCCCCGCGCTGAAGGGCAGGCCAGACGTGGCCTTCCATCGGACCTGCGTCCCGGTCAACCGCTCGTCGCCCTCGCTCCCCCGGAATTCCACACCCCAGTTCAAGCCGACCATCGCATCTCCGGCAGTGGCGGCCAGGTCGAGCTTCGGCCGCCCGTCCAGGCGAGGACTGCTCAGGGAGTAGCCGCGCTCGTTGTACGCAAAGACCCGGTAGATGTACTCGGGGTAACTCCAAATCCTAACCGACTTCGTGTCCGCGGGAAGCCGAAGAAAGGGCTGACCATCCCACCATCCGACCACTTGCCTGCGCCACGACTTCCTCCCCTCGACAAAAGCAAACGAAGCCTGGACGATGAAACCCTGTTCGTCGGCCGAGTTGTCCTCCCAACTCAGGATAAACCAACGCCTGTCCCCGGACTTCGAGATCTCCGACATTGAGATTTCCGACGGCGCCCGAGGGCCCCGGCCGCGCTCGCCAAGAGTCAGGTAGCGAAACACGGGCCTACTAAGGTCCTGCCGCGCGCTCCTCACGTCGAATCGGTAGCGGCCGCCGGGGGCCAAGCCTTCGAAATCCACCCAAGCGGTCTCGACCGCGTGGTCGTCCGGCCGAGACCAACTTACGTCATATCTCTCCCCCGGAGCAGTGGCCCTCAGATGGTAACGATCAGCGCGCTGGTCGACCGTCCACGTGACGCGCGCCGTCGTCGGTCCGATGGCGGACACGGTGACATCGGAGACAGTGGGCGGCCCCTCGGGGTGCTCCCACCGGAAGGACACTTCCTCGCTGCTCACGGCGTAGCCGGCCGAGTCGAAGGCGAGAACGCGCACCGCGTACACGCTGTCGCCCTGGGTCACCTCAGCCTCTGGGTTCCATGCGATGAACCTTGCATGTTCGGAGTCTGGCTTCCGGATTATCCGTTGTGAAAACTCGCCATTCTGTAGAAGCTGCACATCGAAACCCGCTTCGTCGTCCGAATTGTCGGTCCAGCGGACATCGACACTGCCCCCAGTGGGATCGACCGTCACCAGGACGTCCGACGGCGCCTCGAGGGGCTCGCCGGGCACGACCAACAAGACGTAGCTGCTGGGCAAGGAGCGCGCCTCACCCTTTACCGTTCGCAACCGGAAGTAGTAGCGCGTGCCAGGTTCCGGGTGCTCGAGGGGGACAATTGCCCCGGTGCGGCCCTGGACCGCCAGGACTTCCCCGAAGCAGAGTTCGGTCCGCCCGGTGTAGAACCGCGACTTTCCGAGGTCCAGGCACGACACTTCGTACTCCAGCTCGTATCCGTCCGCGCCCGGGGCGTTGTCCCGCCAGGCGAGGTGCGCGGCGCCGCCTTCAAACCTGGCCCGAAGGCCGGTCGGCTGCGCCGGAAGGTCTTCCAGCAACGGCAGATAGTCGCTGTACCGCACGCCGATGTGGACGGTTTCCTGGAGGGTCCGCTCGTTGTCCTGTTCGCCCCGGACCCCGACCGTCGCGCCGAAAAGATCGAACCGGGAAGTCGAGAAAAACGGCTCGGTCTGCCCCCCGTACGTCATCGCCGTACCGATGCTCGGCACGACATCGTCGTTCACGTAGCCGGTGGCGTACGGCCTGAACCGCAGCTCCGGCGCGTGCCGTGTCCAAGCTGGCTCGTGGTGCGCGCCCAGACCGTGGCCGACCTCATGCACGAAGGTGGCGGCGTAGTCCCCACAAAAGCCATGATTCGAGGTCCAGCCGTAGGCCGCTTGAAAGAAGCTCTCTGCCGTGTCGCTCCTGAGCAACGCTGAGTGAGTGCCGCAATAGCCGGGCACGAGCGGCCCCTCACCCATGACGAGGTGCACGAAGTCCGCTCTGTGCTCATGGCGCAGGCGCAGCAACTCGCCATCCCGGCTCGTCAATGTGAGATGCAAGGGGACGTCTCGCCACCAGGCTCGGTCTCCCAGGCCCCAATCCAGGGCGGCCGGAACCTGCGCGATGTGCACGATGTGCGGCTCGACCTCGATCCTGTTGTTCCGGAACACCATCTTCATGTAGTCCCCGGCGTGACGAATCGCCGCTTCCGGCCCGCCCCGGCCAGCCCAGTTCCTGGCCGCCGTCGCCGTGTACGCCACCAGGATGTCCAGCCGGTCATGGCTTCGCGGGTTGCTCACCCGCCGGGGAGGGTCCGCCGCCAGGGCGCCTGCATATGCACTTGCCGCACCGTGAGCATGGCCGTCATGGGCGCCCTCCTCCGCCGAGTCCACGCCGCACCAGTCGTCCAACCGCGGACCCCCGATCGGCGCCATGCCGCCCGTGCCGTCCCGCTCCGCGTGGATCTGGTACGCGCCGCCGCCGGCCGCGGCGAACCGGCCCACGAAGCGGCCGCCCTCCACGGTCAGCACCACCGTGTCGTAGCCCGCGCCGGGCTGGCCGCCCGACCACATCAGGTCGCCGCCGCCGCGGTCCTCGAACACGCTTCGCCGCGCGGACAGCACGCTGCCGTCCGGAGTCGGCACTTCCAGCCGATGCGGAGCGCTGCGCAGCAAGGCCAGGTCCACCTGGACGGCTGTCGGCGCCGGCCCGATCGAAGGCCCCGTCGAGGCGCCCGCCTCGCTTACCGAGGCGGCCTGCTCGACGCCCGGAGTCAGGGTCAGAAGCCGCTGCGCCTGAGCGACCGTAGCCGGCAGCAACAACACGGTCACCAACAGGACACGGGGCCGCAAAAGAACACACCGCTCCCAAGGAGGTAGCTCGGCGCAAGAACTCATCGCTGTGCCTTGGTCAGGAAAACGTCATTCGATGGCGGGGGCGCGCTGACTATAACCCGAGCCTTCAAGTAGTCTTGCGGCGAAACGAGATGCTCCGGACCATCCTGAACCAGGCAGCCGCCGCGGCGATCGTTCTTGCCGGTCCGGCGCTCACTGCCGCAAGTCCGCTCCTGGCCCAGCGCGGCGACCGCGAAGGGCATGTGATGGAGGAGGTCTGGCGCCGGTTCGAGGTGCCCGGCGCCCCTGCCCTGTCTCCGGCGGAGGCGATGGCGACCCTGCGCGTCGCCCCCGGCTTCCGCGTCGAACTCGTGGCGGCGGAGCCGCTGGTCGAGGATCCCGTGGCAATCGCCTGGGACGAGCGGGGCCGGCTTTACGTGGTCGAGATGCGTGGCTTCATGCCGACAGTCGACGGCGAGGGCGAGCAGGCGCCGGTCGGCCGGGTCGTCGTGCTGGAGGACACGGACGGCGACGGCGCGATGGACCGGAACGCGGTCTACCTGGACGGTCTGGTGAGCCCGCGGGCCATCGCGGCGGTCTCGGGCGGCGTCCTGATCGGCGAGCCGCCGAACCTCTGGCTGTGCCGGAGCGAGACGCAGGAGGGCGGCCTGCCCCGTTGCGGCAGCCGGGAGCGGCTGCTCGACTACGGCGATGCCGACCCCGATCTGCTCGAGCACACGGAGAACGGACTGTTGTGGGCGCTGGACAACTGGATCTACAACGCGAAGTCCGATCGACGCTTCCGGCTGGGGCGCGGTGTGGATGGCGTCTCCGTCGAAGTCGCCCCGACTCTGTTCCGGGGCCAGTGGGGCATCGCCCAGGACGACGTCGGCCGCCTCTACTACAACACGAACTCTCGCTTCCTGTTCGCCGATCTGATCCCGGCCGACTACGCCCTGGCCAACCCGGAGCGCCAGCCGCGGGGCGGCGGCATCGGCGCCAGCGAACGCCTCGTCCACGACGAGTCGGTCTACCCGATCCGGGTCAACCCCGGGATCAACCGGGGCTACGTGAAGAGCATGCTGCGCGACGACGGCAGGCTCGCCGTGACCACGTCGGTCAGCGGCCTCGCCGTGTACCGGGGCGACCAGTTCCCCGCCACCTTCCGCGGCGACGTCTTCGTGCCGGAGCCGGCGGGCAACGTGGTGGCGCACTTCGACCTCGCTCCCGGTCCGGTGGAGAACGGCGTCCCCACGCTGGTCGCCGAACACCGGCTGTACGGTGATCCGGACTGGGTGGAACGGGAGTTTCTGGCCTCGTCGGACGAACGCTTCCGGCCCGTGGACGCCAAGGTCGGGCCGGACGGCGCGTTGTACGTGATCGACATGTACCGCGGCATTCTCCAGCATGTGCGATACGTCACGACGTACTTGCGCGAGTACATCCTCGAGCACGGGCTCGACCGGCCGCTGGGCATGGGCCGCATCTACCGCGTGGTCTGGGAAGGGAGCGCCGCGAACCCTGCACGGATCCGCCGCGAGCCCCCGGACCTCGCAACCGCAAGCGAACGTATCGCCGCGCTGTCCCATCCGAACGGCTGGCGCCGGGACACGGCGCAGCGGCTGCTGGTCGAGAACGAACTCGACGAAGCCGGCCGCGACGCCCTGCGCGCTCTGGCTCGTTCAGGCGCCGACTCGCTGGCCCGCATCCACGCCCTGTGGACACTGCACGGTCGCGGCGAACTGGACGAGGAGTCGGTCCGCTCGGCGCTCCGGTCCCGAGAACCATGGCTCGTCGTTCACGCCCTGCGCGCCGGCGAGAGGGTGCTGACAACGGACCGGAACGGTCAGGCCGCCATCGCCGAACTGCTCGAGTCCTCGTCGGTCCAGGTCCGCACCCAGGCACTCCTCACCCTGGGAGCCGCGGCCCGCGAAACGCCGTGGGCCCGATCCGCTCTCAGGGAACGTCTGGCCGCCCACCCCGAGGATCCCCTCCACCGGCAGGTCGCTCTCGCCGCCAACCTGGTCGACACCGGGGCGAGCGAAGTTCCGGAGGCGCCTGCCGCTCCCGCCCTGACCGCGGATGAAGCAGCCCAGTTCGCCAGTGGCCGCCGGCACTACCGGGCCTGCAGTTCCTGCCACAACGGGGACGGTCGAGGGCAGGACGGTCTGGGTCCGAGTCTGGTCGATTCGCCGTGGGTTCTCGGCTCGCCGGAACGCCTAATCGCCCTCGTCCTCCAGGGAATCGAAGGGCCGATCGAGGTTCACGGCGAAACCTGGGACGACATGATGCCCGGCTTCGCTCCCGACCCTCGCCTCCCCGACCCGGCGATAGCGGCCCTGTTGACCTACATCCGCCGAAGCTGGGGCAACACGGCCGATCCGGTTCCACCCGAACTCGTCACCGCGGTTCGGGAACGGACGAGCAACCGGGTCGATCCCTGGACCGTCCCGGAACTCGAAGCAGCCTTCCCGTAGCACCCCTACTAGCTCGCAGCCTCGGGATCGGCCTCGTGCTTGTGGCGGTCCAGCAGCAGGTAGAGCGCCGGAATCACGATCAGGGTCAGGAGCGTCGACGTCAGCAAGCCGCCGACCACGGTGAGGGCCATCGGCGTTCTGAGTTCCGCTCCCTCGCCCAGCCCCAGGGCCATCGGCAACAGCCCCAGCACCGTCGTCGAGGTCGTCATGAGGATCGGCCGTAGCCGTACCAGGCAGGCCTCGCGCACGGCGTCGATCTTCGCCTTGCCGGCGCGACGCAGGCGGTTCGTGTAGTCGATCAGGATGATCGCGTTGTTGACCACGATCCCCGCCAGCAGGATGCCGCCGATCAGAACGACGATGCTGACCGGAGTCCGCGTCAGGTAGAGGATGCCGATCGCCCCGATGACCGAGAAGGGCACCGCGAACAGGATGACGAAGGGGTGCAGCAGGGACTCGAACTGGGACGCCATGACGAGGTAGACCATGAACACCGCCAGCAGGATCGCGAGCCGCATGCTGTCGAACGAGCGCTCCATCTCCTGGCGCTGGCCGCCGACCGAGTAATCGAAGCCGACCGGGAACCGGGTCGAGTCGAGAATCGACTGGATGTCGTCCGAGACGCTGCCCAGGTCACGGCCGACGATGTTCGCTTCGATCACCGCGACCCGGCCGCCGTCGCTGCGGCGAATCTCGGCCGGCCCCTCCGTCTCGATCACCTCCGCCACCGCGGACAGCGGCAACGGAGTCGCGCCGCTCTGACGGATGTTCAGGTTGCGCAGGTCGCGGACGGAGTCACGGTAGCCCTCGTCGGTCCGCATCCGCACTTCGATGTTGCGGTCCTCGCGGACGATGTCGGTCGCGATATCGCCCTGCACCTTGGAGCGGATGACAGCGCCCAACTGGGCGACGGTGTAGTTCAATGCCGATAGCCGCTCCCGGTCGAAGACGATCTGCAACTCCGGGTTGCCGCCCTCGGTGGACGACTTCACGTCAACGAGACCCTCGACCTGGCGCATTCGCGATGCGACCTGGTCGGCCAACACCTCCAGCAGGGCGAGATTGTGGCCACGAATCTGGACTTCGACCGGACTCCTGAAGCTGAAGTACGTGGGACGGCCGAAGCGGTACTTCAGCGAGTCGTCTCCGAGCGCCGAACCAGCGTCGACGGCGCCCGCGCCGACCGGAACCGCCGCTGCGCCCGCGACGGGCGGCGCCTGACCGGCGAAAGAGGCGTTCTCCCCGTCGATCAGGTCCCGGATCCAGCTCATCACCAGTTCCTCGCGCTCGGCGTCGATCGGCGGTTCCATCCGTACGTTGACCTGACCGATGTTCTCCCGCCTCTCGCCGGCGGCGCCCCCCTGCTCATTCGACGTGCCGACCACGGTGTAGACGGACTGCACGCCGAACTCATCGGCAAACTCGCGCACGCGCTCGTCGATGACCGCCAGCCGCCGGTCCGTTACTTCGAGCCGGCTGCCCGGCGCCAGCTCGGCGTCGACGTAGAACTCGCCCTGAATCAGCTCCGGCACGAGTTCGCTGCCCAGCGAGCCGACGAGTTGCACGCTGCCGGCCAGGAGCACGATGGCCACCAGGACGACCAGAGCGGGATGACGCAGCGCGCCGCGGAGGATGCGGGCATAGACCGCGGTGATCCCCCGGAGCAAGGCGTCGAAACCGGCAAGCACGGGCCGCAGGAGCCATGACATGACCGTGGAAACGCCACCAAACACCGTCTTGACCGCCAGCGCGATACCAACCCCAATCGCGCTGAAGAAGGCCGCCAGACCGCGGGTCACCGGGTTGGACCGCCCGGCGAAATCGACCGTCTCGGCCGGATCGCCGGTCGTGAAGAACTTCCGGGAGGCGAGCATCGGAATCACGGTCAGCGCGACCCCCAGCGACACGAGAAGGGAGAAGGTCACGGTCAGCGCCTGATCGCCGAACATCTGGCCGGCGACGCCCTCGACGAACACGATCGGCACGAACACGCAGACGGTAGTGATCGTGCTCGCGATCACTGCACGGCCTACCTCGGAGGCGCCGGCCCGGGCGGCCTCGACGACGCCCACGCCCTGGTCCCGGCGACGCTGGATCGCCTCCAGGACGACGATCGAGTTGTCCAGCAGCAGGCCGATGCCGAGCGTGAGCCCGCCCAGCGACATGATGTTCAGCGACACGCCGGCGACGTACATCAGGAAGAAGGTCGCCACGACGGAGACCGGGATCGAGATCCCGATGATCAGCGTCTTGGGCGCGCTGCGAAGGAACAGGAACAGGACGACGATCGCGAGCGAGCCACCGATCAGGGCTGTTTCGATCACGGCCGACACGGAGTCGCGGATGTAGCGCGACTGGTCGGTCAGCACGGTCAACTCGAGCTGCGGGTCGATCTGCCTGAGATCCTCCTCGAGCTCCTCCACCCGATCGAGGACGGCGGACGCGACGGTCACCGTGTTCGTGCCGCCCTCCTTGTAGACCGCGATCTCCACGGCCTCCCGGCCGTCGATGCGGGTGATCACCTCCCGTTCCCTGGCGCCCTGGTAGACGCGGGCGATGTCCTCGAGGCGCACGATCGCGCCCTGCGATCGATCGATCACGATCTCCCGCATCTCCTCCGGACGCAGCAGTTCGTTGATCGTTCGCACCAGGTAGTCGGTCTGGCCGTCGCGCAGCCGGCCGCCCGTGAGATTCACGTTTTCCTGCGCCAGGCGGTTCATCACCTGGTTCATCGTCAACCCGAGACTCGTCAGGCGACGTTCGTCGATCTCGACCTGGATTTCCTCCTCCAGGCCGCCGCTGACGACGACCGCGGCCACCCCTTCCAGGCGCTCGAGCTTCCGTTTCAGGTCCTCCTCGGCCAGCAGGCGCAGCGCGATCAGGTCGCTCCCGCCGGCGGCCAGGCCCATTCGCAGGATCGGATCGAGGGAGGGGTCGTAGCGCAGCAGCACCGGCCGTTCGGCCTCGATCGGCAACCGCACCTGATCCAGCCGCTCGCGCACGTCGAGCGACGCGAAGTCCATGTTCGTGCCCCAGGAGAACTCCAGGGTGACCTCGCTGATGTCGGCCCGCGAACTGGAGACAACCCGGTTGACGCCGTTCACCACGCCGACCGCGTCCTCGACCGGCCGCGTGATCAGGTTCTCCATCTCGACCGGCGCCGCGCCCTCGTACTCCGTCTGAACGGTCAGCGACGGATAGGTGATGTCCGGCAGCAGGTCGACGGCGAGGTCGCGGAAGGCGACGCCGCCGAACACCACCGCCGCCAGGGCGAAGATGAACACCGTGACCGGTCGCCGCGTGGCGAAGGAAACAACCTTCATGTCGTGTTACCTGGTCAGGAACCCCGGAGGCCCGATCAATCCTGCTGCCCACCCGGCGGTCCACCCTGCTGCCCGCCTGGCGGTCTTCCCGGCGGCCCCTGGCCGCTCCGGATCCGTTCGATCATCTGGTCGATCTGTTCCTCGCTCATGCCCCGTTCCTTCATGCGGGCCTTCATCGTCTCGATCCGTTCCGGCGTCAGTTGACTCGGATCGAGTCCGCCCGGAGGGCCGCCGCGTAGGGCGCCGGGACCGCCCGGCGGGCGGGCCTGCGGCGCGGCCTGCTCGGCGGTTGTCGCGCCGCCGGCAGCCGGCGCTGCTTGAGCGTTGGCGACCTGGGCCGAGGTCCCGGCGTCCGGGGCCGGCAACGAAGTCACCGTCGTGGGCACCGCCGGTCCCTCCCGTTCGTCGATCCTCACCGGCGTCTGGTCGGACAGGTTGTCCTGACCGAGGATCACGACGTCCTCCCCCTCGCTCAGGCCGGAGAGCACCTCCAGGCTGTCGCTCTCCTCGTAGCCGAGTTCGAGTGAACGACGCCGGGCTACGGTGCCGCCCTCGCCGTCGTCCATCGCCACGTACACGGTGTCGGACGTGCTCTCCAGGACCAGAGCCTGCTTCGGCACGACGAGCGCGTTCTCGTGGATATCCGTCTCGACGAACACGCTGGCGAACATTCCGGGACGCAGGCGGCCCTGGGCCTGCACTTCGAGAGTGACCTTGACCGTACCGGTCGCCGGATCGACGACCGGGCTGATCCGCAGGACGCGGGCCGGAAAACGCACCCCGGGATACGCCTCGACCGTGAGGTAGGCGGTCTGGTCCAGCTTGAGCCGCGGCAGGTCCTTCTCGGGAAGCTGAATCGGACAGAGCAGCGGATCGAAATCGGAGATCCGGAACAGCCGTGCGTTGTTCGAGACGTGCTCTGCATTCTTGATCACCCTCTCGATGATCAGACCGTCGAAGGGCGCCCGAATCACGGTGTAGTCCAGGAGGATCTCGGTGCCCACGATCTGGGCGGCGGCGGCGTTGAAGTTCGACTCCGCGAGGTCGTACGCCTCCTGGCTGATCACCTCCTCGCGGTAGGACGACTGGGCCCGGTTCCACACGAGTTCCGCCTCGGCCAGGTTGACGCGGGCGATCCCGAGCTGGGCCTCGATCTCCGCCGCGTCGATGCGCGCCAGCACCTGGCCGGCGCGGACGAAGTCACCCTCCTCCACGTTCAGTTCGACGATCGGGCCGTCCGTCCGGGCCACGATGTCGACCTCGTTCTCGGCTTCGAGCGAACCGTTCGTTTCCAGGTAGTCCGCGATGTCGCGGCGAATGACGCTCGTTACCCTGACCGGAATCGCGGAAGCTGCCGCGGCGCCGCCGAAGCCCGGCATGCCACCCGGAAAGCCCCCGCCGGGAGGACCGCCGCCGCGTCCTCCGGGCCGGCCGCCGCCCGGCCCGCCTTGCCCGGCGCGGGGGTTCTCGCCGCCGGGTTCGGCGTTCGACTGCCCGCAGCCGATGCCGGCGACACCCAGTGCCGCGATCAACAGGACGGCGCCGGCCTGGCGGCCCGCGCCCACGAGTCGTTGTCGTTTCATGCCATCTTTCTCCGCGGAACGGCGACTGCCGCCCGCACAACCCGCTGGACGAAGAGCTTCACGTCATCGACCAGGGAATAGACCGTCGGAATCACGAGCAGGGTGAGGAAGGTCGAGGTGGTCAGACCGCCCAGAATCACGAGACCCACCGGCGCCCAGAAGGCCGCCCGACCCTCGGGCTGCCCGAACACTTCGGGCAGGAAGAACGGCGCGACCATGGGCGACAGGCCCAGGATCGTCGTGACCGCCGTCATCAGGATGGGCCGCAACCGGTGCTTGCCGCCCAGGACGATCGCGTCATAGCGGCCCAGGCCCTCGCGGCGCAACCGGTTGATGTGGTCGATCAAAACGATCGCGTTGTTCACCACGATTCCGGCCAGGATGAGAAGCCCCATGTTCGACGAGTCGGACCTCGGCTGGCCGGCGAGGTACATGATCAGGCCGACGCCGATGAAGGCGAAGGGAATCGACAGCATGATCGTGAAGGGCTGGAGGAAGTCCTCGAACAGGGCCGCCATGATCATGTAGATCAGTATCGCGGCGAGGATGAACGCCAGGACGGCGCGCGACGCGTCCTCCTCGGCCTCCATGAACCTCCTGCCCAGCGACCACTCGTAGCCCGGCGGCAGCGGCACGTCCGCGAGCGCCATCTGGACCGGCCGCCGCAGCATGAAGCCCGGGACGCCGCCAGCCGCCGTTGCGTCGATCTCCACCTTGGCGCGGCGATTCTCCCGCTCGACCTCGGACGGGCCGGTCTGGATGTCGAACGAGGCCAGGCTCGATATCGGCAGGGTGACCCCTCCCGACTCTCCGGTCGGGTCCGACACGAGGACCGGCATCTTCCGCAACTGATCGAGCGTCTCGCGGTCCTGCTCGCGGTACTGCATGACCATGCCGATCTCGCGCTCCGCGGTCTTGAAGTACGCCAGCGAACGGCTCGAAAGCGCGCCATTCACGGTCATTGCCACCGCCTGACTCGAGAGGCCGCCCTGGAGCGCCCGCTCGCGGTTCACCGACACCCGGATTTCGTCGTCGCCGCTCTCGAACGAGTTGTCGACGTCGCCGACGATGGGAATCTGGCGCAGTCGCTGGGTGATCCGGGGCACAAGGAGCTCGAGTGTGCCCATGTCGTCGCCGATCAGTTCCACCTCGATTCCGGATCTCCCGGAACCCGGCGGCCCGAACTCGGTGCGGGCAAGTTTGAACAGCACGCCGACCCGCTGCGGCATCGCCTCCCGGACGAGCTCCGTGACCTCGTCCGTCGAAAGCTCCGAGACCTCCTCCGGCTTGAGATAGACCTCGAAGCGGTTGCCGCCGCCGTATCCCCGGCTGCGGCCGCCGCCCCGGCGTACCTGGTGGGCGATGTCGGCGATCTCCCACTCGTCGCGCCTGGAATCGAGCAGCGTGTAGACCTCGTCGTAGAGAGCGAGGCGATCGTCCATTCCCATCTGCCGCGGCGTGTCGACGAAGATGGTCAGCGCCCTGCCCTGGGACGGCTGGTTGAAACTCCGCTCGATGCTGTTGTACAGCTCCCAGGAACCGTAGAGCAGCGCTCCGATCACCACGGTGAACACGAAGCGGTGGCGGAGGGTGAAGCCGAGCGTCGCCCCGTACCACTCGCTGATCCGGTCGAGCAGCTTGAACCGGCGCTTGCTCTCCGACTTGAGCAGGATCGCCGCGATCATCGGCACCACGGTCAGGGAGATGACCAGGGATCCGAGCATGACCACGCACACCGTCGTGCCGATGTCGCCCATGAAGCGCGAGAAGCTGCCCGGCCCGCCGCCGCCGCTGCCGAAGAAGATGAGCGGCACGAACACGCACATCGTGGTCATCGTCGAGCAGATGATCGGCATCGCGACGTCGCTGGCGCCGCACAGGGCGGCTTCCTTCGCACTCGCCCCGAGTTCCTGGCGATGACGGAAGATCGACTCGATGACCACGATCGAGTTGTCGAGGAGCATCCCGATCGCGAGCATCAGCCCCATCAGGCTCATCACGTTCAGCGTGATCTCGGTGACTCCGGCCTGCCGGCCGAGGTACATCATGACGAAGGTCATGACCAGGGAGAGCGGAACCGCAAGGGCCACCAGCAGCGTGGTCCGGAACTTCCTCAGGAAGAGGAACATGAAGACGATCGCCAGACCGCCGCCGATGAGGCCGCTGCGGCCCAGCTCCGTCAAACCCTGGCGCACGTCGACCGAGGTGTCGTGGAAGTGGCGGAACTCGAGGCCCTCGCCCTCGGGCGTCTGCCGAATCGCTTCCAGCTCTTCCTTGACCCGACTCACGACCTCCAGCAGATTGGCGTCGGATGCCTTGTTCACGCTCAGGCTGATCGCCTCGGTCCCGTTCAGGAAGCTGTACTCGTACTTGTCCGGGTAGCCGAACTTCACGTCGGCGATGTCGGCCACCCGCAGGCCGTCGCCGCGGATCGGCAGACGCCGGATCTCGTCGGGCGTCCGGAACTCGCCGAGGGTGCGGACCAGCAGCCGGCGGCTGCCCTCGCGCAGGTACCCGCCCGACACGTTGACGTGGTTGCTCTGCAGGACCTGGCGTAGCTCACGGATGTCCACCCCGTGAGCGGCCATTCGGTCGGGCAGCAACTCGATCCGCAGTTCCCGGCTCAGCATGCCCCACACTTCCGCCTGCGCCACGCCCTCCAGCCGCTCGATCCGTGGCAGGAGTACGTCCTCCACGAAGTCGTTCAGCTCGTCCTGCGTCCACGAAGCGCTGAGACTGCTGCGGAGAACCGGAATGTCCGTGCTCTCGAAGCGGCGGACGTAGACCTGTTCCACGTCGCTCGGCAGTTCATTGCGCACCCGGTCGATCCGGTCGCGGACGTCGACGGCTGCCAACTCCATGTCGGTTCCGTCCTGGAACTCGATATCGACCGAGGCCGAGTTGCCGCTCGCCCGTGAGCGAAGCAGCCGGACGCCGTTGATCGTCCCCAGGCTGTCTTCGAGGGGCCAGACGATCGACCGTGCGACCTCCTCCGGAGAGGAGGACTGGTAGGGCACCCGGACCGAGATGTTGGATGACTGGAACAGGGGCAGGAACTCCAGCGGCAGCCGGGTAAGAGACAGCCAGCCGAGCACCAGCACGCCCAGCGTGGCCATGAACATCGTCACGCGGCGCTCGACGGCGAAGCGAATGAGCGGGTGAACGTGGCGGTGCGCCTCCGGCTCCGGCGAAGACGACTCCTGCCGCTCCGGAGCCTGGGACGAGCCGGTCTGCGAGTCCATGTGTTCCTCCGTTGTCATCAGCGGCACTCGCCCGAGTCACGGTGATCGCCGTCGTTCCGACCCCGGTGGCGCCTTCCCCGTTCCATCAACTCGAGCCTCATCTCGTCGAAACGAACGGCCTGATCGGGGCTGAGCAACTCGCTCACCTGCCTGTGGAACTCACGCTGCATGGAGCAGAACTCGTCGCGGGCGCCGCTCCAGTAGCGGTGCCCCCTCAACATCGCCTGTTCGACGATCGGTTCGAGCGCTTCGACCTGCTCAGGTTCGAGATCCAGCCGCCGCGCCATGCGACCGGCCATCTTCGACCGGTGCTTCCGGAACGCCTCGGAACGCGCCGCGTCCAGATGCTCCTCCGAGCCGGCGTTCCCGGTCGTAGCGGCCGGAGTCGCATCCGAGTCGGGACAATCGAAGTGGAACGTCGATGGGTGGGCGTCCCGGGTTTTCTCCGGAGCCGCCTCCTCGACCTCCACGACCTGGCGCTCAGCCAGGAGCCGGTTCGCCAGCAGGCCGGCGCTCAGGCCCACGACCAGCACCGAGCCCAGAGCCAGCCCCATCCACAGTCGCGTGGAACCGTTCGCCATCACCGTGTCCCCAGCGGATCGTAGAGCACGGCCACGAGTTCGTAGCCGGCCTCGCGATCGCTCATTCCCACGGTCGCCACGCCGGCCTCTTCCATCCCGGCCGCGAAGGGATCCGGATAGTCCACGATGTCAGGCGCCTCAACCGCGGCTTCCGGCGCGGTTGAAGAAAGCCCCATGCCCAGCGTCATGGCCATCGCGACAATGGCTGCCAGTGCTCCGGCCGGCGCCAGGCGCAGGGCCAGCAACCGCCACGGAGCGGCCTGATCGTTCCGCTCGAGCCAGGTATCGCGGCGAGCGCGAAAACCCGCCAGAAAGCCCGGCGCCGCCGGCGGTTTCGCGCACTCTTGCCGCAGTCCTTCGAACAAGGAGTCCAGGTCCGTACCGGACCCGACCGGTCGTCCTGCTCGCTCAACCTCCCTCATCGTCTACCTCCTCCTGTCTTGGAGCCCGCATCGCCGATCAAACGCCGCAAACTGCGCCGGCCCCGATGGACCCTGATCTGCACGGTTCCGATCGGACAGTCCAGGAGCTCCGCGATCTCCACATACTTCATCCCCACCACATCCTTCAACACGACCGCCGAACGCTGCGCCTTCGGCAACCTGGCCAGCCCGCTAGCGATGCTACGCCGCAGCAGCCGTGCCTCGACAGCCGATTCGGCGCCCACCGCCGGCAGTTCGGCGAGAGCTTCGTCCCCCACGTTGCTGTCCAGCCGCCGTCTCCAGCGCGACTTGCGCCGCAATTCATCGTGTGCCCGGTTGATCGCGATCCGGTAGAGCCAGCTCTTGAAGGCCGCGTGCTCGTCGAGACGGTCGAGTTTCCTGAAGGCCAGCAGAAAGGCGTCCTGGGCCACGTCCTCCGCGGTCGCCCAGTCCAGCACGTAGCCGTAGACCAGCTTGCGCAGCGGTACCTCGTACCGCACGACGAGGCTCTCGAACGCCTCCTGATCGCCGGCCGCGGTGCGCCGAACGAGTTCCCCGTCTTCGGGGCCATCGGCTTTTCCACCGGCCGGTTCCCGGCCCCGCGGTTTCTGTGCTGGCAAGTCATCGTCCTCTGGTTGCAGGGACGACCCGCCTCCGGTCCTTGTTTCGTCCATCGGGTTACCGGCGGTTCGTCGGGCGCGCCGTCGGGTCGTTTCGCGTCTCCGGCAGTCTCCCGGCGGACTCCCGGCGCAGCGTCCGGTCGAGGTAGCGCAGGGCCTCGGCCCTGGACCCGATGTCGCCGTTCAACTGGGCCTGGTAGCAGCGATCGACCATGACGCCGATCGCCGGTCCCGGCGCCATGCCGCGATCGATGAGGTCCCGACCGCGGACCATCGGCTCCGGCGCCTGGTCCCGGATCCGCAGCGCCTTCGCGCGCGCCAGCAGCCAGTCGCAGTCGCGGCACTCGTCAGGCTGGAGCGGCGGCCGTCCGAGAGCGTCCGCCCGGGCCACCCGCACGAGGCGGTCGATCCGCCTGACGCGGTGGGCAAGACGGCGGACGGCGGCATCGCCCGCACCGCCCTGGTAGAGCTGGCGCGGTTTCAGGTGGTCGACGACCAGGCGCACCACGTCGTCGACCAGTCGGGGGCGGTTCGTCAGCCGCGCGAGGAACGTGCGTGTCGGCCCTTCGCCCGCGGCCTCGTGTCCGCGCGACCGCACCCGACCGTCGACGAACCGGGTGGTCGCCGGCTTTCCCAAATCGTGGCACAGGCAGGCAAGTCCCACCACGAGATCTTCCTCTTCGTCATCGAGCCGGTCTCGGGCGAAGGCGTCGAGGACGTGCCCGGTGTGGGTCCAGACGTCGCCTTCCGGGTGCCACTCCGGATCCTGCTCGCAACCGACCAGGGCTTCCAGCTCCGGGTAGGCCGGCAACCACCCTGCCGCCTGCAGAAAACGGAGCCCCCGGCCGATCTCGGCACCGTCGACGAGCATCTTGCGCCACTCCTCGAACACCCGCTCGATACTCAGGTCCTTCCAGTCGATGCGGGAGCAGAGAGTCTCGGTTTCCGGATCGGACTCGAACCCCAGCCGGGCGATGAACTGCATCCCGCGCAACACCCGCAGCGGGTCCTCCGCAAAGCGGTGCGACGCGTGACGAAGCCGCCGTCTCTCCAGGTCCTCCCGGCCGTTCAGGGGGTCGTCGACCCGTCCGGTCAGAGGGTCGTACGAGATCGCGTTGATCGTGAAGTCCCTGCGCTCGGCCGCTTCCGCCACGCCCATGTTCGGATCCGCGTTGACTACGAAGTCCCGGTGACGCCTCCCCACCTTCCGCTCTCGCCGCGGCAGGGCGATATCGATCGGAAGACCGCGCAGCTTGGCGACGGAGAAGGCTCGGCCCACCTGGTCGACCCGGAAGCCCATACCTCTCAGCAGGCGTTGCAGCGCCTCGGGTGTGAGCCGGAACGCCTCCAGGTCGAACTCGTGGAAGTCGCGGCCGAGGAGAGCATCCCGAACGCAGCCCCCGACGAGGCGCATGGATCCACCTCCCGCCGCCGCGGCCCGGCAGATCTCCAGTACCTTCGGCCAGGCCGGATTGCGCTCGAAGCCTGAGCCAGGATCCCGAACCACGGCTCTGTTATTCTACGGGGCGATCCTGGCAGCGGGAGATCCGAGGGAGATTGTCGAGCAGTGTGAGCGCGCGAAGGAGGAAACCATGAAGTCGATTCGCGAATCGTGGACCATCGAGCCGACGGCGCGGGCCGCCATCGTGCTCGCGGCGGTCGTTGCCGGTCTTTCCCTGGTTCTGGCCGGACCGGTGGCGGCACAACTGCCGGGCACCGTGTACGGACAGATCTTCGACGCCCACACGGGCGACACGCTCGAAGGCGTCCAGATCATCTTCACCGACCCGGAGGCGCCGAGCTTCCGCGCCGAACACCAGTCGGGGAAGAACGGCCGCTTCCGGATCATGCTGAAGAACGTGGTCAAGCACGAACGCTCGGGCTTCAGCGTCGAGCTGAAGAAGGAAGGCTACGTGACCCGGCGGGTCGGCAACGTGCGGATTCCCGCGCGTCAGGAGACGAGGCTCAGCCAGCTCTCGGGAGGCGGCGACTGGAACCTCACTTCGATCGAGAACGCCCAGCAGGCTCAGGCAGCCCTGGGCGGCGACCTGGGCGCGGCGCCGGAAATCGACCTCGAAGCGCAGGCGCGCGGCAGTGCGATCAAGCTCTACAACCAGGGCAGCAACGCCCTGAACTCCGGTGACTACGACACGGCGGAACTCATGTTCGTGAGCGCACTCGAGAAGAAGGCGGACCTGGTTTCCGCGATGGGCGGCCTGGCGCGCGTCTACTCCCACCGCGGCGATCACGTCAGAGCCGTGGAGTACGCGGAGAAGGTCGCGGCGGAAGGCGAAGACCTCGAGAACATGAACCAGATTCTCTATGCGGGCTACGACGCCCTCGGCATGGACGACAAGGCCGAAACCGCCCTCAAGGCGCTCCAGGCGTCGGACATGGGCAAGGCCGGCAAGAACATGTTCAACAAGGCGGCCGACCTGTTCAACTCCGGCCAGATTCCGGAAGCGCAGGTCGAGCTGGAGAAGCTCCTCGTCGCGGATCCGAACCATCCCGAAGCGAACTACATGCTGGGCATCTGCTACGCCGGGAGCGATCCCGCCAAGGCGAAGGTCCAGTTCGAGAAGTTCTTGCAGCTAGCGCCGGATCACGCGGACGCTCCCACCGCCCGGGAGATGCTGCAATACCTCGAGTAGCCTTTTCGGCGGCCGCCAGCGCGATCCTGGCGGCGGGGTTCCTGCTCGCGCTTCCCGTCGAGGCTCAGGATGACCTGAGTCTCGAGCGGATCATGGCCGACCCGGACTGGCTGGGGCGTCAGCCGGAGGGGCCGTACTGGAGTAGCGACAGTCGCAGCGTCTACTTCCTGCGCAAGCGGGCCGGCGAAGAGACCCGCGACCTCTACCGGGTCGATCTGGAAGACCGTCAGGTCAACCTCGTCGCGGACGTTGACCGCGGAGCGGCCGACGCCCCCGGCGGCGCCTGGGACCTCGAACGGCGACGTCACGCCTTCGTCAAGGCGGGCGACATCTTCGTCCGCGATCTGGACACGGACGGCGGCCCGATCCAGATCACCCGCACCGCGGCCTACGAGAGCGCCCCCTTCTTTACCTCTACGGGAGATGTCGCCTTCAGGCGCGACGGCGCCTGGCTCGTGCGTGACCGGGCCACCGGTCTGATCTGGCAGCCGTTCGATGTTCGCCCGGCGGAGGCTCCCGAAACCGCCCGCGCCAACGAGGACCTGGAGGCCGGCTATCTGGAGCGCCAGCAGCCGCGTCTGCTCGAAATCGTCCGGCTGCGGCGGACGCGCGAAGAACGCCGGGAGGAAGTGTCCCGCGAACGCCGGGCCGCGGACCCCAGCCGCCTGGGATTGCCACACTACCTCGGCAAGGATGTCGAGGCCGTGGGTATCTGGCTGTCACCGGCGCTGGATCACCTCGTCGTCCGCCAGCGACCCGCCCAGCGCGACGAGGGGCTCAGGGACAGGATGCCGAACTACGTGACGCGCACCGGCCTGGTCGAACTCGAAGAAGTCCGCATGAAGGTCGGCACGGCCGAACCGACCGGCGAAACCCTGGTGCTCCTTCGGCGCGGCGATACCGAGCCGATCGCCCTCGATGCGTCGGTCCTTCCGGGGATCGCCGAGGATCCCCTGGCGGAGCTGCGAGAGGCGGCCCGGGAGCGCAAGCAACAGCGCCAGGACGCCGCGCGGCGCGATCAAGCGGAGGATGCCGCGGATCCGGGCGAGGATGCCATCGACGAGGAAGCCCCCGAGGGTGAAGCGAAGCAGGACGAACCGGGGCCCCGCAGCGTCCGCTTCGGCCCCGTTTCGTTCAACCGGGACGGTACCCGCGCCGTCGTCCAGGCCTACTCCAGCGACAACAAGGACCGCTGGATCGCGGCGATCGACTTCGAGGAAGGCGCGTTGCGTCCACTGCACCGGATGTCCGATCCGGCTTGGATCAACTACGCCTTCCGTGATCTCGGCTGGTTGCCGGACGGGGAGACGGTCTTCTTCCTGTCCGAGGAGACCGGCTACTCCCACCTGACGCTGATGGACACGGTGACGGGCGAGCGCGTCCAGGTCACCGAAGGTCCGTTCGTCGTGCGTTCGCCACAGGTGTCGGCTGACGGCAATCACATCTACTTCGAGGCGAACCGGACCACTCCGGGGTTTTCGAGGTCTATCGCACCGGAACTTCCGAAGCCGGCGCCGGGCAGTTGGAGCAGATCACGAGCCTCGGCGGCCTGAACTCCTTCCGGCTCTCACCGGACGACGGCAAACTCCTGATCGTTCATTCGACTGCTACGCGGCCCGCTGAACTCTGGTTCCAGGAGATCGGGCCGGGGAACGCGCCAGTCCGCCTGACCGACACCGTTTCGCGGGAGTTCCTGGAGGTCGACTGGGCCGCGCCCCGGTTCGTCGAGGTGCCGTCGACCCACGTGGATCGCCCGATTCACGCTCGGCTCTACCTGCCCCAGGAACCGGGCGGAGGCCCCCGTCCCGCCGTCGTCTTCGTGCACGGCGCCGGCTACCTGCAGAACGCGCACCAGGGCTGGTCCTCCTACTTCCGGGAGTTCATGTTCCACACCCTGCTCACCCGCCGCGGCTACGTCGTGCTGGACATGGACTACCGCGCCTCCTCCGGCTACGGGCGCGACTGGCGCACCGCGATCTACCGCCAGATGGGCACCCCGGAACTCGAGGATCTGGCGGACGGCATCGACTACCTGGTCGCCGAACACGGTGTCGACCGCGAGCGGATCGGCGTCTACGGCGGCTCCTACGGCGGGTTCGTCACCTTCATGGCCATGTTCCGCCGGCCGGAACTGTTCGCTGCCGGCGCGGCGCTGCGCCCGGTCACCGACTGGGCCCACTACAACCACGGCTACACGTCGAACATCCTGAACACACCGGAACTCGACCCCGAGGCCTACGAGCGCAGTTCACCGATCGAGTTCGCCGAGGGCCTGGAGAAGCCCCTGCTGATCTGCACGGGCATGCTGGACGACAACGTCCTTTTTCAGGACTCCGTCCGTCTCGTCCAGCGCCTGATCGAACTCGGCAAGGAGGACTGGGAACTGGCCGTCTACCCGGCCGAAGCCCACGGCTTCGTCGAACCGTCAAGCTGGCTCGACGAGTACCGCCGCGTTCTCAAGCTGTTCGAGACCCACCTGAAGCCCTGACAGCCCGAGGTTGCTAGGAGCCTCGAAGCGCCGGCAGGAGTTCCTCGCGCGTGACCCGACGAACCGCTGCCAGGCTGGCCAGGGTTCCGGCCGCCATGACCAGGAGCAGTGTGAGGGCAAGGGAGAGCCACGGCACCAGTGCGTGGCCTCCGAGCAGGTGCGGGCTCACCGCGACCAGCGCCGAGGCGGAGCCGACGGCGACCCCGGCGGTCAGGACCAGACCGTTCTCGGCCACCACGAGCCAGGCGAGCGCTCGCCGCCAGAAGCCGATCGCCTGCATGGTGGCCAGCTCGCCACGGCGTTCGAGCAGGTTCCGCAGCAGGACGACCGCCAGCCCCAGCGTGCCCAGCAGCAGGCCGAGTCCGCCAAGGGTCTGGAAGGTGCCGAGGTAGGTGTTCTCGACGGCCTGGAAAGCCTGCAGGCGCTGGGCTGTGGGAACTGCGTCGAGGCCGAAGCCGCCGAGCGTGCGTTCCAGTTCCTGCATCGTGCGGTCCTGCTCGCCCGGCGGCGTCCGCAGCAGGAAGTAGGAGGCGCCGGTGCGGCTCGGGAAGTGCTTCGCCAGGTTCGCTTCGGAGATCACGAGCTCGCTCTGGAAGACGCTCTTGCGAAGCAGCCCGACCAGCCTGAGTTCGAGGGTGTCGCCGCGTTCCGTTTCGATCTCGATCCCCTGCCCCAGGCCCGAGTGCAGGATCCACATGACCGAGTTGAAGTCGCCGATCGCGGGAATGACTCCCGGCCCGAGATCTTCCTCCAGCAGCTTCCACGGCTCATCCCCCGCGTGCTCCGCGAGCGCCTGGAACCGAAAACCGCCCCGCTCGATCAACTCCGGCGGCGCTCCCAGCAACCGCGGGCGTTCCGGCTGGAACAGGTTCAGGCAACTGATGTCGTCGCCGGGCACGGTCCGGAAGGCGACAACCTGGCTCTGTCCGATGAGCGTGGACGCCTCTTCCCCGAAGCCCAGATCGTACCGGCCATCCACCGTGGTGAGGTCGGCCAGAATCGAAACGTCCGCCTCCGCCACCAGGTCGAAGCCGCCGGCGCCCGAGTCCAGGGCGCGTGTTTCCTCGCCGAAGCGCAAACCGTAGGCGCCGACGGCGACGATCACGAACGATGCGCTGGCTACCAGGGCCGCACAGAGCAGACTCCGGCCCGGATTGAGAGACGCGTTGGCCGCGGCCATTCTTGAACCGGCACGCAAGGACCAGCTCTCGAGCGGCGCCGCCGGACGCTTCCGGAGCCAGAGCGTGAAGCCCGCCAGGCCGGCGATCAGCAGGCCGGCGCCGCCGCCGAAGAAGAGGTAGGCAGCGATGGACGCCGGCGCCGCCGCGGAGGCGCCGAGAAGCACCGCGGCGATCCCGCCGCCGACGCTCGCGGTCCATCGGGCCCGTCGTCCCTGTGTGCGGGCCGCAGCCGGCGGGTCCGACGTCTCTCCGCGCAGCAGCCGGATCGGCGACACCGCGGCAAGGCGACCGACGGCGCCCCGGATCGCGAACAGCACGACCAGAATGGAGGCCGCGCCGCCCAACGCCAGCGTCAGGGGTTCGACGTGCAGGTAGAGGTGACTCGAGCCGACCGCCGAGCGCCACAGGGTCCGCAGTGCGGCCATCATCGCGCCGGCATAGAGCACGGCGCCGCCCAGGCCCAGAAGCACGCCGACACCACCCAGCAGGGCCCCCTCGAGCAGGAAGCGGCGGCGCACCCGCGCGACGCCGTAGCCAAGTGCCAGCAGAAGTCCCATCTCGTTCGCGCGGCCCTCGGTTCCCAGGCGGAAGAAGAGCCCCACCAGCAACGCCGCCGACACGATGAGAAAGAGGCTGAAGCCTACGAAGAGGCCGCCGAAATCCGTAGCTCCCGAGGCGCCGCGCAGGCCCCTGGCCTTGACCGGCTCCACCGCGAGGCCTGCCGCGTGGAGCGCGACCCGGTCCGGCAACCCATCCTCGAGCGTCTCCCGGAGCTGTGCCGGTGTTGTGCCTTCCGGCGGCAGAAGTCGCAGGGAGGTCAGGTGGCCGAACCGGCTCGACCAGAGCCCGGCCCCGTAGTCCAGACCGACGAAGAGCTTGGGGGTGGCGCGGAACTCGTCCCAGTAGGCCTCGTCCTGATCCCGTATCCGGCTCAGATCGACCGGGAAGGTCGGGTCCCAGTCGCTCATGTTGTCCGCGTCGGCGACTCCGGGAAAGTCCGGCGTCAGCGTTCGGTCGAGGCCCCAGTCCCTCATCTCGACGACCCCGGCCACCGTGGTCTCGACGGTCTGTTCGATCAACTGCTCCCGGTCGCCAAGCTGGAAGTAGTCGATGGCCAGCCGGTCGCCCGCTCCGACCGCGAGATCTTCGGCCAGGAACGAGTTGATCAGCACTTCACGAGGCCCGAGGCCGGGCACCGGTCGACCGTCCGTCAACCGCAGCGCGCCGAGTTCGCCAGCTCGCGCCGTGTCCAGTGCCGTGATCGTCGAGTACGGCGCGGCCGCGCCGCTGTCGGTCGCGGTCCGATTGGCCAGATAGGTCGAGACTTCGATCGTCTCGGCGCCAACCTCCGAGGCCGCAGCCTGAACTTCCCGGGCCAACTCGGCGCCGAGAATGATCCGGGATGTCGTCACGAGCAGGTGATCGTCCGTCGCCTCGAGCGTGAGCCCGAAATCGGCCACTTCGGCCTGGGAACGGATTCGGCGCTCGACATCGGCTGCCGCGGCTTCCGGGTCAGCCTCCGGGCCGGAACCGGTCTTCGCTCGCTCCCCCACCAGCAACGTGTTGGCCAGGTTGCGGCGATCGAGTTCCCGCTGGAGGTCGCGCAGGCGGAGATAGGCAACCAGCGGCTGGCTCTGGTGCGGGACGAGCTGGAACCGACCCGCGCCGACGTCTTCCAGCACCGACACCACGCTGAGCCGCACGCTCTCCAACTGGTCCGCGGGGTCCTTTTCTCCCATCAGGCTGGCGCGCGGGGCTTCACTCGGCCGTTCCAGGTAGAGCAGGACGGAATCGCCCTCCTCGACCGCAAGAGACGAAGCGAGCGTTCGGTTGACCGCAACCGACGCGAACAGTTGACCGTCACGCCGGGACAGGTCGAGGGCCTCCTCCGTGCCCGGGAAGAACCCGGCAAAGGTGTCGTCGATCCCCTGGACGTTGATCCGCGCGGCGCGCCGGCCGCTCTCGGGCTCCACGATGCTCCCCTGCATCAGGATTGCCGCCGATACCAACCCGTAGCGGGACGCGAACTCGGGATCCTCGCCCAGCTCGTCCCGCAAGCCCTCTCGAAAGAAACCGGCGCCGAGCAGGGCATGGTCTATCCCGCCGAGCCGGTCGAGGGTCAGGTCCCGCAGGCTTCCTCGCACCGAGTCGCCAACCATCAGGGCGCCGGTGAGCACGGACGCCGCGACGGCGGCAGTCAGCACGACGGCGACGTTGGAGCGCCAGTAGTGCCGCAGACTGGGCAGGGCTCCGCCGGGCCTGGCCGCACTCACGACTTCACCCTCCGGCTGCCTGTGGCGGCGGCGCTTCCGTGAGCAGTCCGCCCCGCAGTTCGATCCGCCGCGGCAGGCGCGCGGCCAGCTCCAGGCTGTGGGTGACCACGATCAGGGCGCTGTCTCCTTCGGCGTGGAGGTCGAGCAGGAGGTCGGCCACGGACGTGGCGGTCGCCGCGTCCAGATTGCCGGTCGGTTCGTCGCAAAGGAGCAGGCTCGGCCGGTTGATCAGTGCGCGCACGATGGCCGCTCGCTGCCTCTCTCCCCCCGAAAGCTGCGCTGGTCGGTGGTCGATGCGCGTACCGAGGCCGACGGCCTGGAGCAGGCTCCGGGCCCGCTCCTCTCCTCCGTCCACGCCGTCACCAGCGGCCACGGTCGGAAGAAGCACGTTCTGCAGCATCGTGTACTGCGGCAGCAGATAGTGATCCTGGAACACCAAACCGACGCTCCGGCTACGGAACGCCGCCAGCTCCCGTTCGGGTAAATCGTGGGCGGCCTGGCCCGCGATCCGGATGCTGCCTGACGTCGGCGCCTCCAGCGTTGCGGCGAGGTGCAGGAGAGTGCTCTTGCCACTGCCCGAGGGACCGGTTACCGCCAGGGCCTCTCCCGCGCCCAGGGCCAGCGAGATTCCCCGCAAGACCTCGACGATCCCGGCCTCCGTGTCGTAGGACTTCGTGACGGAATCGAAGTGGAGCGCGTCAGTCATCGCGGCGAGATGCTAGCGCGGCGGGATAGTCGCCGCTTCGCGGCCGGCACACCCGGCTTTTGCCGCGCAAGTTGCTAACCGGCTCCCGCCGCTCGTCGTCTCAGACCACGACGGTACGACGCGAGCGTGTCAGCGGCCATCAACTTGGCTGTGTAGTGCCTCCGCACGCCCTGGAGGCCCGAGCGTCCGAGCTGGGCCCTGCGATCCGCGTCGGCGCCCAACTCCTCGACCGCGCTCGCCAACGCCGACACGTCGCCGGCCGGCACCAGCGTGCCGCCTCCGGTCATCTCGAGCATCTCGGGAAACGCGCCGTGGTCCGGCAGAACTGCCGGTACGCCGTTCGCCATTGCCTCAAGCGCCGGCAATCCCTTCGCCTCCCGGTAGACGGTCGGCAGAACGAGCACATGTACACCGTGAAGGAGGTCGATCTTCTGCTGCCTGTCCACCTCGCCGAGCCACTCGAAGTGGGGTTCCAGGCCCCAGTCGGCGATGCGCCGCCGCTGGAGTTCGAAGTACACGCGATCGCGGCCTCCCAGGTAACCCGCGGCACGGAAGCGGACGCGACCGGGCCCCAGACGATCGCTCAGTTCCTTGAACGCCTCGGCCGCGAGATGGAAGCCCTTCTCGGGGCACATCCGGGCCAGGTAACCCATGATCAGGGGCGACTCCGCGGGCTCCGCGGCGCGGTTTCCGTGACCTTCGAGGTCGATCCCGAGGCGGGCCACGTCGATGCGGGACGGCGGCAGGTCGAGCAGCTTGGTCATCGCCGCCGCGTAGTACTCGTTCGGCGCGACGAGGACATCGACCTCGCGAACCCGGCTCCGCATTTCGGCAAGGACCTCCGACCTGTGGGGGTCCTCCAGGTCCTCGAGGAAGATGTCCTCGCCCTGGAGGCCGCAGACGATGAGCGCCCCGGGCAGTACTTCGCGGAGGTGATGAACCATGCCCAGAAGCATGGAGTTCGTCAGATGAATGACATCGGGCTGGAACTCGTCCCCGAGCCACTTGGCGAGACCCTGGAGCTCCGCGAGCTGGCGTCCCGCCTCGCCACGCACCATGGAGAGGGCCAGTTCCCCCAGTTCGCGGGCGTCCGTCGCTGCCGCGGAACGCGTCACTCGCGCCAGGAGACGCGGATTGTCCAGCAGCCGGCGCAGACCCGCGGGCGCCCGGCTCCAGAGCGGCAGCTTCTGCTCCAGGTAGATGTTCACCGCGCCGTAGAAGACTCTGCCGTAGCTGATGTTCTTCTCGTCGGTCCGCAGCGGCGTGTAGATCGGCAGCAGGACCGCGTGGTGGCCTCGTTGCTGGAGCGCGCGCACCAGAGCGTTGTCGTGGATGCAACTGCCGCAGATCATGCCGCCGGCGCCCGCCGCCAGGTAGGCGATTCGGAGGGGCTGGTCGGTGCCGGTCATGGGATAAAGCGTGCCACCCGCTCGGCACCGGGCGGTTGGCTGAGCAGGGAACCGATAACCAGCGCCGCGACCGAGCCGGCGAAGATGACCGCCACCGGCATCACGCCGGTGCCGCCCACGCTGTAGTCCGGCTGACCGAACCCGCGCACGAAGAACCAGATCCAGAGAACGATCACGGTGACGATCGCGGCGGCCGCTCCCCCGGCCGTGCTGCGCCGCCAGTAGAGCGCCGCGACGACGACGGGCAAGAGGGAGGCGAAGCCCGTGAAGGACCACACCGAGAGCGCGAAGATGCTCCGTTCAGCGACCAGGGAAACGAGGAAAACGGCCGCCACCACGCCCACGACGAACAGGCGGCCCAGCAGGATCTGCCGGGCCTCGCTGAGCTCGCCCCCCCAGCGGTAGTGGCGCACGATGTCCTGGGTGAACATCGTGCCCAGTGACAGCGACTGCGAGTCGAGCGACGACATGATCGCGGCGAAGACGCCAGCCCCAAGCAACCCGGCGAGCAGATCGGGACTGTAGGCAGCGATCATCCGAATCAGGACGGAGTTGGACGCCGGCCCCTCGAGCCCGGGAAAGTCGATGTTCCCGAACACGCCCAACAACACGCTCGGGATCCATACCACGGCGATGCACACCGGGTAGAGCACGATCGGGGCCTTGAAGGTGGCCGCCTGCCGGGCGGAGAGCCAGTGCGAGAAAATGTGAGGGAAGGTGCCCACCGACAACGGGATCAGGGTGTAACTGAGCAGCCGCAGCGGGTCGATCGCGTCGCCTCGAACCAGCAGGTCCGGTCGGCTTGCGGCGACTCGGTCGAGCGCCGCGCCGACGCCGCCCAGCTTCGTGACGATCAGTATCGCGGTCACGGCGCCGAGCAGCATGAACATCCCGGTCTGGAACGTGTTCACCCAGGCCGTTCCGCGCAGACCGCCGCTCGTCACGTAGCCGATCACGACGCCGCAAATCAGCAAGCTGCCCAGCCACGGCGGCGCGGCGCCGTCGGTGATCTGCTGGAGCGTGATGCCGCCGCCCATCACGCCGATCAGCAGGTAGGGGGCCAGCAGCACGACGAGGACGACGAACAGCAGCAGGCCGACCCCGTCGGAGCCCCAGCGGGCGCGAACGAACTGAACCTGGGTCAGAAGCCCCAGGCGGCTGCCGACCGCCCAGACCCGTGTGCCGACGAAGAAGAACACGATAGGCACCATCAACGCCGAGGACGACGCCATCAGGGAAAACACACCGATCCCGACCCGGTACGACTCCGCCGAGGCGCCGAGCAAGGCGAAGGACGTCATGTGGGTGCCGAACAGGGTCATCAGGAGCACGAAGGGACCGATCGTCCGTCCGGCGACGAAGAAATCCTCACCCGTTGCGGCCAGGCGCCGGCTGCTCCACACACCGATCAGGAGCACGGCCAGCAGATAGCCGAAGATGATCGTGAGGGTCATCCCTTGTCCTCGGAAGGCCGGGTCTCGCCTTCGCCGCCGTTCGCGCGTTGCGCCGCGCCGGGGCCGGTCGCCAGGCGATCCAGTTCGGCGGCGGGCCAGGCGCCACGAACAAGCCACCACATGGTCAGAACGACCGCGCCCGCGAAGAGGAGGTGGTACGTCAATCCGACAGGCAGCCCAAGGAACCGGTCTTCGTCGTACCAGAACCAAAGGTCGTTGTGGAGCAGGTACAAGACCGCCAGGGTCGCGTACGCCAGCCGCCGAACCGCTGTCGCCGCCATGGACTCCGCCGCCTTTCCGGTCAGGACGCGGGTACGGCCCGGGCCAGTTGGTCTACCGCCGGCGGAACGGTCTTGCCGCCCCCGGCGAACGCCGCCATGTCCTCGAACATCGAGGTGAAGTCCACTTCGAACACGTCGCCGATCAGAATGCGAGTCACCTTGCTCTGGTGCTGGGGGTACAGCCGCAGAAAGGAACCGACGCTGAAGTTCGGGTCGTAGAAGACATTGACCAACTGGCGCACCGCCTCGACACCTCGCATCAGAAGTGGCTGGAACGCTCCCAGCCGCTCACCGGAAACGTCTCCGGCGGCAACCGCGTCGATCGACGCTTCCGCCGCCATCTCCCCCGACTTGAGCGCCAGGAACACGCCGGACGAGTACACGGGATCGATGAAGGAGAACGCATCGCCGATCGCGATCCAGCCGTCACCCGCCATCCTGTCGATCCGATAGGAGAAGTCCTTCATCACGGACACCGGACGGCACTGGTGGGCCGGAGCGATCCGGCGTTCGATCTCCGCACAGTTCCCGACTTCTTCGAAGAAGATTTCGTGCGGCCTGCCCTTTCGATCCCGGATCAGGCCGTCCATCGGTCCGACGACCCCGACGCTGACCACGTCCCCCGACAGCGGGATGTACCAGAACCAGCATTCGCCGGACTCCGTGTGCAGGATCAGGGTCGCTCCCTCGTCCTTGCCTTCATCCCGGATCGCGCCGCGGAAGTGGGTGTAGATCGACGCGTGGCGCAGACCGTAGTCCACACGGCCCAGGTCGAGCCGTCGTGCAAGCAAGGCGCTCTGGCCAGTGGCGTCGATGACGACGCGGCTCGCGAGCTCCACCGGACCACCGTTGTCCGCCTCGGTGGCGCGCACCCCGCGCGCCCGGCCGTCCTCGAACAGCACGTCGCGAACGTTGACCCCCCGGTGTACCTCAGCGCCCTGGCCGGCGGCCGTGTCCATCAGGAGCTGATCGAACTCCGAACGGCGTACCTGCCAGGTCCGGGCGCTGTCGTCCCCCGGCCTCTCCTTCTCGAAGTAGAACGGCATGGACGCCTTGCCCGTCCTGGTGAAGAACTGGACCGAGTGCTTCTCGACGAAGTGGCTGCTCTTCATCCGCTCCAGCGCCCCCATCTTCTCGAACACGCCGTGCGTGTCCGGCATCAGGGACTCGCCGATCTTGAAGGTCGGCACGGGTTCCCGCTCGAGCAGCAACGTGCGCAGGCCACCGCGGGCGGCAATCGCCGCGGCCGCCGAGCCGCCCGGGCCGGCGCCGATCACGATCAGATCGTAGGAAGATGCGGCGAACACCACCGGGAGTTTACGGCAGGCAGCCGATGCGGGCTACCGCACGTGCTGTCCAGCGAGAGGTGAGCGTGAACGGGGAGTGTGAATCCAGCGAGAGGTGAGCGTGAGCCGGTTGGGATCGGGGATCATCGGAGGATGATCTTGACTCTCCAGACCCACGGACATC
>LXNI01000936.1_pt1 | contig 29284 bp, 27 predicted proteins | sample 809091 | NCBI WGS metagenome assembly LXNI01 (sample SAMN04870527, study PRJNA318959) | sponge metagenome | biome: 01000161; feature: marine sponge reef; material: water | host: Sarcotragus foetidus | place: Greece: Milos, Mediterranean Sea | collected 2013-05-29 | depth 5-7 m | reverse complement strand
GCGGCGGGTCGAGATCGCCCGCGCCCTGCTGCACGGACCGGCGCTGCTGCTCTGCGACGAGGCGACCGTCGGGCTCGATGTGGCGTCGCGCACCGATATCGTGGCGCATATGCACGCGCTCGCCGCAGAGGAGGGCGTCGGCGTGCTCTGGGCGACGCATCTGATCGACGAAATCGCTCCGGACGACCCCGTAGCGGTGCTGCATAAGGGGCGGGTGCTGGCGACCGCCCGCGCGGCGGAGATCGCCGGCGGCGGCGACCTGTCCACGGCGTTTCTCAGCCTTGCCGGGGCGGCGTCGTGAGCGGCTGGGCGGTCTGCGCCTTCGGCGTGGTCTGGCGCGAAAGCCTGCGCTTCGTGCATCAGCGCGAGCGGTTCATCGCCTCGCTCGTGCGGCCCCTCGTCTGGCTGCTGATCTTCGCCGCCGGCTTCCGCGCCATATTGGGCGTGTCGATCGCGCCGCCCTATGAGACCTACATCCTCTATGAGGTCTATGTGCTGCCGGGACTGTGCGCCATGGTGCAGCTGTTCAACGGCATGCAGTCCTCGCTCAGCATGGTGTATGACCGCGAGGCGGGCAGCATGCGGGTGCTGCTCGTCAGCCCCTATCCGCGCTGGTTCCTGCTGGCCGCCAAGCTGCTGGCGTCCGTGACGATCTCGCTGTTCCAGGTCTATGCCTTTCTCGGGCTCGCCTGGCTGCTCGATGTGCGGGCGCCGGCCGCGGGCTATCTGGCGGTGCTGCCGGCGCTTGTCCTGTCCGGCCTGCTGCTGGGCGCGGTCGGGCTGCTGATGTCCTCACTGATCCGCCAGCTGGAGAATTTCGCCGGCGTGATGAATTTCGTGATCTTCCCGATGTTCTTCGCCTCGACGGCGCTCTATCCGCTCTGGCGCCTTGAAGAGAGCAGCCAGGTCCTCGCCTGGGTCGCGCTGCTGAACCCGTTCACCCATTGCGTCGAGTTGATTCGCTTCGCGCTCTATCTGAAAATCGAGCCGCTCGCCGCCGGCGTCGTGGCGGCCTCCCTGGTTGTCGTGCTGGGGCTGGCGATCCTAGCCTATGACCCGTCGCGCGGCCTGATGGCGCGGCGGCGCGGCGGGCGGGCCTGACGCTTGCCGGTCGATATGTCGAGGACGATGAGGGGAGCATCGCCATGAAACAGCGCATCCGCCGTTTCCGCACGGGCCTGCTTGCCGCCTCCGCCCTGACGATGGTCTTGGCGGCGCCGGCCGGCGCGCGCGATACGGGCTATCTGTTCGTCAGCAGCGAAAAGGACAATGAGGTCACGGTGCTGGACGGCCGGAGCTATGAGGTCGTGACCCGCATCGCCACCGCCGCCCGCCCGCGCCATCTGGCGTTCAATCCGGACCGGACGCGGATTTACGCCGCCTGCGGCGACGGCGACGCCATCGACATCATCGATGTGGCCTCGCTGCAGCTCGTGGACCGGATCGACGCGCTCGAGGACCCGGAACTGTTCGACCTGAGCGCCGACGGGCGCTTCCTCTACATCTCGCTCGAGGACGACGCCAAGCTCGGCATACTGGATCTCGAAGCCCATCTGGCGGAACGGGACGGGGTGCCCGACCTGGCCGTCGCGCCGCCTTCCGCCGATGATGACGATGACGACGACGATGATGATGACGATGACGACGATGACGACGAAAAGGACGGCAATGACGAGGGCGAGTTCGCCTCGGTGCCCGGCCTCGCCGTCATAGAGACCGGCGACGAGCCGGAAGGCGTGCTCGCCAGCCCCGACGGCCGCACCGTCTATGTCACATCGGAGGTCGCCAATATCGTCCATGTGGTCGATCTCGAGACCCGTGAGATCGTGGAGAACGTGGTCGCCGGCAACCGCCCGCGCCGTTTCGCACTGTCGCCCGATGGCGGTCGGCTGTGGGTCACCAATGAGCTCGGCGGCTCCGCGACCGTTCTGGACACGAGCGACTACAGCACGATCGCCACGGTGGACTTCCTGCCGCGCGGCATGCGGCGGGCAGATGTCACGCCGGTCGGCATCGCCTTCACCGATGACGGTGCCACGGTCATGGTCGCGCTCGGCCGCGCCAACCATGTCGCCTTCGTGAACGCGGCCTCGCATGAGGTCGAGGACTATGTGCTGGTCGGCAGCCGCGCCTGGAACCTGACGCTCGACCGGGACAACCGGCGCCTGTTCGTCGCCAACGGCCTGAGCGACGATATCTCGGTCATCGACATGGAGAGCCGCGAGGTCGAGCGGTCGATACGCGTCGGCCGGGTGCCGCATACCGTGCTGATCGATGACTAGGGCTGCGCTCGGCGGCTATGCGCTGGCGTTGCTGCTCGGCCTGCTCGCGGCCGGGCCGGCGGCGGCGGGCGAATTCGTCATCGGCTATCTGCAGCTCAAGCGGGATGCGCGCTACGGGGAGAAACGGACCTATGCGCGCTTTCTCACCGAGCCGCTCGGCCGCCCCTGGCCGGGGGCAAAGGTGGCGCTCGGGGAGATCCGCTATCACGGCAGCGCCGCCGGCGTCACCTTCGCCCTGAAGCGCAGGAAGGGGCGCGACGCGGCGGCGCTGGTCGAGGCGGTCCGGGCGATGCGGGCCGACGGCGTGCGGTTCTTTGTCGCCGATCTGCCGGCGGCGGTCCTGGAAGCGGTCGCACAGGGGGTGCGCGATGAGGGCGTGCTGCTGCTGAACGCCAGCGCGCGCGCCGACCGGCTGCGCGGCGAGGCCTGCGCGCCGCATGTGCTGCATGTCGTGCCGAGCCGGCGGATGCTGGCAGATGCGCTGGCGCAATATCTCGCCTTCAAGCGCTGGCGGGATATCCTGGTGCTGGAGGGGCCGGGCGAGGAGGATCGCGCGCTCGGCGACGCCTTCCGGGCGGCGGCGCGCAAATTCGGGCTGGAGGTTGTCGCGACCCGTCCGTTCCTGCTGAGCAACGATCCGCGCGAGCGGGCCCGCAACAATATCCTGCTGCTCACCGGCAAGGAGGATTACGACGCCCTGTTCATCGCGGACGCCGAGGGCGAGTTCGCCCGCAATGCGCTGTATGCCGCGGTTCTGCCGCGCCCTGTGGTCGGCGCGGCCGGCCTTGCCGGCGCGGCCTGGCACTGGGCCTGGGAGCGCCACGGCGCGCCGCAGCTCGAAGGCCGGTTCGAGAAGCGCGCCGGGCGCCCGATGCGCGATTTCGACTGGGCGGCGTGGCTCGCGGTGAAAATCATCGGCGAGGCGGTGCAGCGCACCGGCGCGGCGGCGTTCGAGACGCTGCGCGCCTGGCTGCTCGGCCCCGAGATTGTCATCGACACCTTCAAGGGGCCGCCGTCGAGCTTTCGGCCGTGGAACAACCAGCTGCGCCAGCCTGTGCTGCTGGCGACGCAGAACTGGGTCGTCGCGCGCGCGCCGCTGGAAGGGTTCGAGCATCGCAGCAATGACCTCGACACGCTGGGCCTGGACCGGCCGGAAAGCGCCTGCCGGTTCTGACCGGCGCGGCCCGGATTCGGCGCCAGGCGGCGTTGTCGGCCTTCTCCGAACATGCTAACGGCTGCGCCCCATGACCGCTTCACCCGTTCTCATCGACGCCTCGACGCCGGATCACCGGGTCTTCGCCGATCTGGGCGACCGCCTCAAGGCGGCGGTGCTCGGCCAGGACCGGGCCGCCGAACATCTTCTGGTCGCCCTGCTCGCCGACGGCCATGTGTTGCTGCAGGGCGCTCCCGGCCTTGCCAAGACCCGCCTGGCGCGCTCGCTGGCGGAGGCGCTGGAGGGCGAATTCCGCCGCATCCAATTCACCCCGGACCTGTTGCCGAGCGATCTGGTGGGAGCCTCGATCTACCGGGCGGAGACGCATCATTTCGAGTTCCGGCCGGGGCCGGTTTTCGCCAATTTCGTCCTCGCGGACGAGATCAACCGGGCGCCGGCGAAGGTGCAGTCGGCGCTGCTGGAGGCGATGGAGGAACGCCAGGTCACCAGCGGCGACGAAACCCTGCGACTGGAGCCGCCCTTCTTCGTGGCCGCCACGCAGAACCCGATTGAGCATGACGGCACCTGGGACCTGCCCCAGGCCCAGCTCGACCGGTTCCTGATGCAGATCGACCTCGACTATCCGGCCGCGGATGTCGAGCGGCGCATTCTCGATCTTGCCGCGGCCGAGGCCGAGCAGGCCTTCGGGCCGCCGCCCGCCGCCCCGCCGCCGGTCCGCAAGGCCAGGCTCCAGGCGGCCAAGGCGGCCGTCGCCGGGGTGTGGCTTTCGGAGCCGATACGGAATTACATCGTCCGGCTCGTGGCCGGGACGCGCGACGATCCGGCGCGCATCGAAGGCGTTGGCGAGCATCTGTCCCATCCCGCCTCGCCGCGCGGCACGATCATGCTGGCCAGGACCGCCCAGGCGCGCGCCTGGCTGCGGGGGCGCGACCATGTGCTGCCGGAAGATGTGCAGGCGCTGGCAAGCGATGTGCTCCGGCACCGGATCGGCCTTACCTACCGCGCGGAAGCCGACGGCGTCGAACCGCGCGCGGTCATCGATGCGCTGCTCGATGCTGTCGATGTGGTTTGACCGCAGCGCGACGACGTCCGCAGCCGGGCTTACTCTGGAGGAACTCGCGGCGGTCCGGCCGCGCTATCTGAGGGGCGAGCCGGCGCCGGGCAGGCGCGGCCCGGAAGGCGCGCGCGCCGGCAGGGGCCGGGCCCGCAGCCTCGATTTCGATGGTATCGGCCCCTATGCGCCGGGCGATGATGTGCGCCGGATCGACTGGCGGGCGACCGCGCGCAGCGGCAGCGCCCAGGTCAAGCAGTTCAGGGCGCAGTCGCGCCGCGCGCGGATCATTGTGCTCGACCTGCATGCGGGCCTCTGGTTCGGCGCCAGGACGCGCCTGATGGCGAAGACGGCCGCGCTGACGGCGGCGCATCTGGCGTGGGAGGCGCATGCGCTGAGCGAGCGCACTGGCCTCGTCCTGCCGGGCGGGGAGGAAACCGGCCTGCAGCGGGACCGGCGCCATATGCTGCGCCTTCTGGACCGGCTGCGACAGGCCTTCGAGACCCGGCGGGAGGCGCCGGCCGGGGACCTGGCCGGAGCGGTGGAAGCGGCCGGGTCGAGGCTCGGCGCCGGCGACGAGGTCTGCGTGGTCAGCGATTTCGCGGAGCCCCTGGCGCCCTTCCTGGAGCGGACCGCGGGATTGGCCGAAATCCGCGTCATGCGGGCCTTTGTCGTCGAGGAGGCGGCCTTGCGCCATCCCCTGCCGGCCGGCCGGTATCCATCGCTCGGCGCCGGGGGCGGCCGCGAGGTCTTCGTCCTCGACCGCAGGCGCGCCGCCGCCGGGCCGGCAGCGGCCGAGCAGGCGCGGGCGACCCGCCGCCGGGCCTTGTGGGACAAGGGCTGGGAGGTCGTGGACGCGCTCGACCTGCTGCCCGAACGAGCCCTGCCGTGACGCCCCAGGACATTCTGCGGGAGCTGCGGGACATCCACCTGCCGGACCCGCCGGCGGCGGAGCGCCTCGGCCTGGCATGGGAGCCGTTCGCCCTGTTGGCGGTCGTCATTGCGGCGGCGGTCCTGGCGGGCTGGCTGCGGCGCACCCGGTGGCGGCGCGACGCGCGGCGGGCGCTTCGCGCCAGCGCCCGGATCCGGCCGGCGGCGGCGCAATGGCCCGTGCTGCTGGACCTGCTCGGCCGCAGCGCGCCCTTCGCCGGTCCGGCTTTGCCGCCCGACTGCATATTCCTGCCGCCCGACCGGATCGGCGACGCGGAAGTGCGGGCGCTGCGGGCGCATATTGACCGGATCATCGCCCGTTGATCGAGTTCGAACGGCTCTGGGCCTTCGCGCTGCTGCCGCTGCCGGTCGGCGCTTGGCTGCTGCTGGCGCCATTGCCGGCGCGGGCGGCATTGCGCATTCCGGCGGGCGTCCGGCAGCATCTGGCGGCGCTGTCCGGCGCGCCGGGAGGCGGGCGCTTCTGGCTGCCGCGCGGCGCCTTGCCGCTGGCGCTCGGCTGGCTGGCGCTGGTGACGGCGCTGGCGGGCCCGTTCGCCAGGCAGGCGCCCCTGCTTGAGCCCTCCGGGCGCGATGTGATGATCGCCATCGACCTGTCCGCGAGCATGGCGGAGGAGATGAAAACCGCGGGCGGCGACCCGGTTCGCCAGGCCGATATCGTGCGGCAGGGCCTCGGCGCGTTCATTGCTGGCAGGCAGGGCGACCGCATCGGGCTGATCGGCTTTGCGAGCGAGGCCTATCTGGTGGCGCCGCTCGGATTCGACGTCCGCGCAGCGGCGGCGGTGCTCGACCAGCTGGGAATCGGGCTGCCGGGGCGGCGCACCGATCTCGGCCAGGCAATCGGGCTCGCGGTGCAGACATTCCGGCGCGAGCCGGACGGCGAGCGCGCGCTGCTGATTCTCTCGGACGGCGAGACCAATGCCGGCAGCATCGCGGCGCTGGATGCGGCGCGCATTGCGGCGGCGGACGGGATCGTCATCCATGTCGTGGGCTTCGCCGGGGAAGTCGAGAGTGGCAATGCGGCTTTCCTGCGCGCGGTCGCGGCGGAAACCGGCGGCAGCTATTTCGAGGCGAATTCGGCCGAGGCGCTCGGCGATGCGCATCGGGCCGTCGAGCGCCTCATGCCCGCCAGCCGGCGCGTGGTGCGGTTGCAGCGCGACTGGAGCTGGGCGCCGCTCGTCCTCGCGCTCGCAGCGCTGGCGCGGCTGATCTGGTTGGAGGCCCGCGACCCTTGAGCTTCGCCGAGCCGCTCGCTTTGTTGCTGCTGTTGCCGGTGGCGGCGGCTGCGTTTCTGCTGCGCCGGCATGCGCCGCGCGCGGGCCGCCGGCTGCCGGGCGCCTGGCGGCAGGCTGTGGCGCCCTCCCTTCAACCGGCGCTCGCCGCGGGCCTTGCGGGCGCCCGAGGCGGCCAGACCATGCTGGCGCTGGCCGCAGCCGCCCTGATTGCGGCGGCGATCGCCCGGCCGCTGGCCGATCTCGACAATGCGCCGGACTACGCCAATCTAGCCGGCCGGGTCATTGTTCTCGACCTCAGCGCGGATGCGGGCATAGGGGACCAGCGCATGCTTGCGGCCCGCCTGGTCGAAACGGCGGGGCCGATCCCGACGGCTTTGGTCGCCGCCGCCGCCGACGCCTATACCATTGTGCCGTTCACAACCGACCGGCGCCATCTGGACCGCTACCTCCAGGTTGCGGCGCCGGACCTCATGCCGACGCCGGGACGGGCGCTGCATGGCGGGCTCGCGCATGCCGAGGGGCTGCTGCGCAAGGCCGGAATCGCCGTCGGGCAGATCGTCATTGTCTCCGGCGGCCCGCCCCCGGCGCGCGGGCCGGACCTCGCGCGCTCGGACACGCTGCGCGTCGTGCTGCCGGCAGCCGGCGACGAGGCGGGCTGGCAGGCCTTCGCCGCCGCCCATGACGCGGCGCTCGGCGCGCCGGAGCGCCTGACGGAGATTTCCTCCACCCTCGACCAGGCGGTCGCGCTGAAGCTGCGCCGGGGCGCTGCCGGCGGTTTCACCGATCTGGCGCCCTGGCTGACCGGGCTCGCCATGGCGCTCTGGCTCGGCTTTTGCCGCCGTCGGTCCGCGCAATGACCGCCCGCGCCGCAAGCCTCGCCATGCTGGCGCTGCTGGCCCTGGGCGCGGCATGGCTGGCGCCCCGCCTCGGCGCGCCGCCGGACCGCCTGTCCACCGCGCTTGGCCTGCTGGAGGACGGGCGCGCGGAGGACGCCGGCTACCTGTTCAGCGACCCGTCCTGGCGCGGCGTGGCGCAATACCGGGCCGGGCGCTATTTCCGCGCGCTGGGCGAGTTCGTCCAGGAGGAGACTGTCCGCAACCTCTACAATATGGGCAACGCCTATGCGCAGCTCCACGAATGGGCCGGCGCGAAGGCGGCCTACAACAAGGCGTTGAGCCTCGACCCGGATCACGAGGACGCAACGCATAATCTCGCCGTCGTGCTCCGGGCGGAGGCGCGCGAGCGGGAGATACTCGACGAGCAGCGCACGACCCGGCGCATGGGCCGCTGGCGCGACGGCAATCGCGAAGGCGAGCCGGAGACGGGGCCCGGAACGGCGGACAAGACCGAGCAGGGCGGCGCTGGCGAAGGCGAATTGCGCGCCGCGAAGACCAAATCGCCCATTGCCGGCCAGAGCGACCGTCCGGGCGAACCGGGCGGCAAGCGGCTCGCCCGGAATGCGAGGAGCGGGGTCTCCGAGGGACGCTCGGAAGAGGACGCGGCGGCGGTTCCGGAAGGCGGCGCCGGCCGGGCGGCGGCGCTGCGCGAGAGCCGTCAGGATGCCGAATTGCTGTTGCGACGCATCACGGACAATCCGCGCCAGGTGCTGGCGGCGCGGCTGAAGGCCGCGCATCGCGGGCGCCGGGAGGAAGCGGGCCAGTAATGCGGGCGCTGGCGGCAATGCTGATTATGGCGGTGTCCGGGACGGCCGAGGCCCAGACGGCCGGGCCGCAGGACCTCAAGATCCCGGAAATTCCAGCACTCACCGTCACCGTCGATCCGCCCGGCGCGCTTACCGACGGCGTGCCGGTCCAGAGCCAGGTCCTGCTCCGGATACAGATCGCGTCGCGCCACGCATTCGAGGCGCTGCAGATCGACCTGCCCGACATCGAGGGCGCGGAGACCATCCGCATGCTGCGTCCGCGCACCCGCAAGGTGCGCTCCTATGTGGGCGAAGGCCATGTCTTCGAAACCGTGCTGGGGGTCTTTCCGACCCGCAGCGGCGTCCTGCATCTGCCGCCGGTGCGCGCCGCCGGTCATGTGGAGCCGGAACCCGGGCGCAAATTGTCGTTCGACGAGGCGAGCCCGGCGCGCCGTATTCCGGTTTCCGGCATACCGCCGGACTATGGTGACGGCTGGTGGATGGCGAGCCCGAGGGTGGAGATCGCGGAAAGCTGGTCGCGTCCGCCGGAGGAGCTGCGCGACGGCGACACGGTGCGCCGCGAAGTCCGGATAACCGCCTTCGGCCTGACCGCGGACAGGGTGGCGCTGCCGGAGCATCGCCGGACGCGCTGGGTTTCGGTCGCCGATGCGGGCACCACGACGCGGACCGAACTGTCCGCCACCGGCGCGATCGGCGTGGTCACGCGCGCCTGGGACCTGAAGATCGAGCAGAGCGGCGTCGTCTATGCGCCGCCGGTCGGGATCTCCTACTGGCATCCCGGAGAACGGGCGCGCCTCAGGGCGGCGCTGCCCGGCCGCCGGCTGGAGCCGCTGCCCGCGGACCGGGCGGCGCGGGCCGCGGCGCTGATGGCGGAGGCCCGGGCCGCCCATGCCGGCCTGCGGACCGTCGGGCGCATTGCCGCTGCGGTCGCCGCCGCGGCGCTGCTGGCGGCGCTGGCGGCGCTGGCCTGGCGGCTGGCCCCGACCCGCGCGGATATCCGGCTGATGCGGCGCTGCGCCTCGCAGACCTCCGCCGATGCGATCTGGAAGGCGGTCGCGCTCTGGGCGGAGGAAACGGGACCCGACGCGGCGCGGTTGCCGCCCTCCGTCGCCGGCCTGGAGGCGGCGCTGTTCGGGCGCCGCCAGGGCGGGCGGCCAAACGGCGCCGGCATTGCGCGGGATTGCGTGCGGCATGCCCGCCGCGCGCGGCTGGCCCGCCTTCGCGTCGCGCCTCGCGCGCTGGCCGATGCGCTGCTGGGCCCCTGGCGCCGCCTCCAACCGGCCCGGCCCGGATTGTCCGCCGGCCCGTCCGAAGCGCCTGCAAGAGACTGAAGAAGCCCGTTGAACTCGCCCGCGCCCTGTCGTAGGGTTTGCGCGACAGGGCGTATAGTGGGTTACTTTTTGGGGGCTATGGGCAATGCGGCGGCGGACAGAACGCGCGGTTGCGGCATGGTGACGGAGTCCGTGACGCGGCGCCGGGTGGTCGTAGGAAGCGCGCTTCTGACGGCCGGGCTCGCCGCCGGGCTGCCCGGCAGCGGGGAGGCGGCCAAGCCGCGGAAGCCGGACAGAATGTTCACACAGCCGGGAGACCGCCTGCAGCTCATCAAGGGCAAGGCCCGGGATCAGGCGCTGCGCCCGGACATGCTGGAACCCGGGGCCCGTCCGGTCGAGGCGTTTCCGCTTGACCCGGCGACCGGCGTGCTCCGGCGGCGCAACCGCCTCAACCGCATACTGGCCCTGCGTCTCGACCCTGCCGAGATGGACGGGGAAACGCGCGAGCGCAGCGTCGAGGGCGTGCTGGCCTTTTCGGCGCTTTGCACCCACCGCGCCTGCACAATCAAGTCGTGGATGGCCGAAAAGAGGCATCTGCGCTGCCATTGCCATCTATCGGAATTCGCGGCCCTGTCCGGGGGCAGCGTACGTGGCGGACCGGCCAAGCGCCAATTACCGATGGTGCCGCTCGGCCTGGACAGCGAGGGGTTCGTCGTCGCACTGGACGGCTTCACCCGCAAGCCGGGCCCGGCGAAAACCTAGGAGGGGCGAGCCGGACGAAACGGCCGGGCCTGATGTCCGGCAAGAGAGTGGAGGAGAAGCATGCGTTTACTTATGGCGGCTGTCGTCGCCGTCGCAGGGTTGGGGGGCGTTGCCTCCGCCGGCAATTACAATCCGGTCACGGATGAGCGGCTGCAGAATCCGGAGCCGGAGAACTGGCTGACCTGGCGCGGCAATTATGAGGGCTGGGGCCACTCACCGCTCAACCAGATCAATGCCGACAATGTCGGCGATCTGGTGCCGGTGTGGAGCTATTCGACCGGCGTGACCGAGGGCCATCAGGCGCCGCCGATGGTCAATGACGGCGTCATGTATGTCTCGACGCCGCAGAACCAGGTGCTGGCGCTCGACGCGACGACCGGCACCGAACTCTGGCGCTATGTGCGCGAACTGCCGGAGGACCTGTTCCAGCTCCATCCGACCAATCGCGGCGTGGCGCTCTATGGCGACAAGGTTTACATGGCCACCGTCGATTCCGGCGTGGTGGCGCTCGACGCCAAGACCGGCAAGGTGGTCTGGGATGTGCTGGTCGGCGACTACACCGACGGCTATTACTCGACGCTCTCGCTGATGGCGGCCGAAGGCAAGATCATCACCGGCGTGTCCGGCGGCGAATACGGCATTCGCGGCTATGTCGTGGCGCTTGACGCCGAGACCGGCGCCGAGGCGTGGAAGACCTACACCATCCCCGCGCCGGGCGAGCCGGGCTCCGAGACCTGGACCGGCGACACCTGGAAGGTGGGCGGCGGCTCCGTGTGGATGCAGCCGAACTACGACGTCGAGACCGGCATCATGTATGTCGGCACCGGCAATGGCGGCCCGTGGATGCCGGACACGCGCCCCGGCGACAATCTCTACACGACAGCCGTCATGGCCCTCGACATCAAGGATGGCTCGATCGAGGGGCATTTCCAGTATCACTGGAACGACGCCTGGGACTGGGATGAGGTTTCGGCGCCGATCCTGATGCCCATCGAGCGTGACGGCAAGAAGGTGAAGGGCCTCGTTCATGCGGGGCGCAACGGCTTCCTGTGGTCGCTCGAGCGGACCGAGGGGCCGATCAACTTCATCGCCGCCGACCGCTATGTGAAGCAGAACGTGTTCGAGTCCATCGACCCGGAGACGGGGCGGCCGAGCTACAATGAAGCGACGACGCCCGGCACCAACAAGACGGTGACCTTCTGCCCGAGCCTGTGGGGCGGCAAGGACTGGCCGCCGGAGGCCTACAACCCCGATACCGGCCTGCTCTATGTCCCGAGCCACGAGAATCTGTGCTCGGAGCTGGGCGGCGTGCCGATCGAGCCGCGCGAATCGGGCGAGCTGTATATCGGCATCCCGATCGATGTGATCCTGTCGTCGCTGCGCTTCCACGAGAGCGTCGATCAGTCCAAGCCGGTGCCCATCGGCCGCATCCAGGCCTGGGACATGAACACGGGCGAGATGAAATGGGCGTATGACTTCAATGACACGCCCTATTGGGGTCCGATCCTGTCCACGGGCGGCAATTTGCTGTTCACCGGCGGCACGAATGACCGCATGTTCCGCGCCTTGAACGCCACCACCGGCGATCTGCTCTGGGAATACCCGACCAATTCGGGCATTACCGCCGCGCCGGCGTCCTATGCGGTCAACGGCACGCAATATGTCGCTGTGCAGTCCGGCTGGGGCGTCGATGCCGAGCGGATGCAGGGCCTGCTGCAACAGATCCTGCCGGAAGACCGGAAGATGCCGAGCGTGCCGCAGGGCGGCGTGATCTGGGTCTTCGCCCTCAAGCAGTAACAGGGCGGCGATGACCCAGCGCTTGACAGCATGGCGGCTTTGCCGGGGGCTTCTCGCCTCCGGCATTGCCTGCCTGCTGTGGACAGCATCCGCCCAGGCGGAGCTGCCACGCGATCCGGACGCGCTGATGGCCGAGATACGCAGCGCCATCGAAACGCGCGATTACGACGCCCTGAAGCGGCTCGTCCTCTGGAAGGACGCCGGCAAGATCAAGAAACGGGTCGTGCGGTTTCATCTGGCCCGGAATCTCGGCCGCAAGATCAAGAGCATTACCTGGGAGGATTTCCCCGAAGACGGCATGGACGGCGTGATCGCCACGGGCAAGCTCGTGCCGAACATGAAAATGACCAATGCGGTCCGGGTGATCTTCGACGAGGCGCCGATCAACGCGGCCGGGAAATTGCCGACTTCGGTCTTCCTGGTCGGCATGCACAGAAATTCCTACCGAATCGGGCTCGTCGTCCGCAAAGGGGATGACGACGACGGCGATTGAGTCGCCTGAGTCGCCGATTTCGGGAGCGCGGTTACTGAAGAGGAGGAAAGGGAATGGCGAGCATCACCATCAACGGTGAAGCCCGGGTTTTGGACGGGCCGGATGATGCGGTTCTGTTATGGGCCCTGCGCGACATGGCGGGTCTGACGGGCACGAAATACGGTTGCGGTGCGGGTTTGTGCGGTGCCTGCACGGTGCATATTGACGGCAAGGCTGAGAAGTCCTGCATGGTGACGGTGGGCGATGTGGCCGGGAAGTCGGTCACCACCATTGAGGGGCTGTCGGCGGATGGCGACCATCCGGTTCAGCTTGCCTGGCGGGAGATGCATGTGCCGCAATGCGGTTTCTGCCAGACGGGTCAGATCATGCAGGCGGCGAGCCTGCTGGCGGAGAACCCGAAGCCGAGCGACCGTGAGATCCTGGACGGGATGTCCGGCAATATCTGCCGTTGCGGCTGTTATGAGCGCATTGTCGATGCGGTGCGGCTCGCATCCACGGGAGTCTAGGCCATGCTGCACAAGATGGAACAAGCGATTCTCGGCACGCCGGTGGGCGCGGCGGCGCGGCTTGCCTTCGCCAATGTCTCCCGGCGTCGTTTTCTGCAGGGTTCGGCGGCCGGGTTTGCGGTTGCGGCCTTTGCGACGGGCGCGGAGGGGTTTGCGCGCTACAAGACCGGCGGCGAATCCATGCCGAACGGTCTGCGTTACGACCCGCATATTTTCGTGTCGATCGACGCTGACGGGATGGTGACGATTGTCGCCCACCGTTCGGAGATGGGCACCGGCTCGCGGACTTCGCTGCCGATGGTGCTTGCGGATGAGATGGGCGCCGACTGGGGGATGGTGAAGATCGTCCAGGCGGAAGGCGACGAGGAGAAATACGGCAATCAGGACACGGACGGGTCGCGCTCCATGCGCCACCACATCCAGTCCATGCGCCAGATGGGGGCGTCGGTGCGCCATATGCTGGCCAATGCCGCAGCTGAGCTGTGGGGCGTGGACGCCTCGGCGGTCACGGTGGGCGTGCATGAAGTCATGGGCGGGGGCCAGAAGGCCGGCTTCGGCGCGTTGGCCGAGGCGGCGATGGCGCAGCCCGTGCCCGCGTTCGAGGCGCTGTCGTTCAGGGACGAGTCCGAGTTCCGCTATATCGGCAAGGGCAATATCGGCATTTACGATCTGCGCGACATCACGACGGGCAAGGCGGTTTACGGCGCCGATGTGATGCTGCCGGGTATGAAGGTGGCGGCGATTGCGCGTCCTCCTGTGGTGGGGGCGTCCCCGGTTCGCTATGACGCGACGGCGGCCTGGGCGGTTCCCGGGGTCGAGCATGTTCTGGGTCTTGCGACCTCGATCATGCCGGCGAAGTTTGCGCCTCTGGGCGGGATCGCGGTGGTTGCGTCGAACACGGATGCGGCGATCAAGGGCCGTGACGCTCTGGAGATCGAGTGGGGCGAGAGCCCGCATGGCGGCTACAGCTCGGTGTCCTATCTGGAGGAGATGCGGGCGGCGGCGAAGCAGCCGGGTCAGGTGCTCCGGGCGGAGGGCGATGCGGCGGCGGCGTTTGCGGGCGCGGCGAAGACCTTCGCGCAGGACTACAGCCAGGCGCATATGGCGCATGCGATGATGGAGCCGCCGGTGGCGGTCGCCAATGTTGCGGACGGCAAGTGCGAGATCTGGGCGCCGGTGCAGTCGCCTTACGGGGTTCGCGGCGATGTGGCGGCGGCGCTGCATATGGACATGGCCGATGTGCGTGTGAATGTGACGCTGCTTGGCGGCGGCTTCGGTCGCAAGTCGAAATGCGATTTCGTGCTTGAGGCGGCGCTTCTCAGCCAGAAGCTGGGCGCGCCGGTGAAGGTGCAATGGACGCGCGAGGACGACATCCGGCACAGCTTCTACCACACCGCCTCGGTGGAGCGGATCGAGGTTGCGCTGGACGGTGACGACAAGGTGACGGGCTGGCGTCACAACTCGGTGGCGCCGTCGATCCTGTCCACCTTCGCGCCGGACAGCGGGCACCAGTTCTTCATCGAGAGCGGGATGGGCCATGTGGACATTCCGTTCGAGATCCCGAACCTTTCGGTGGAGAATGGCAAGGCGCTGGCGCATACGCGGATCGGCTGGTTCCGCTCGGTATCGAACATTCCGCGCGCCTGGGCGGTGCAGAGTTTCGCCTCGGAGCTTGCGGCGGAGCTTGGCCGGGACGAACTGGAGGTGATGCTGGAGCTGATCGGCTCGGACCGGAAGCTCGACCCGCCGAAGCAGGGCTTCCCGGAGAACTTCTGGGACTATGGGGAGGTGTATGACGAGTATCCGATCGACACGGCGCGCCTGAAGGCTGTGCTGAAGCTGGCGGCGGAGAAGGGCGGCTGGGGCCGCGATCTGCCGGCGGGCGAGGGCCTCGGCCTTGCGGTGCACCGCTCCTTCGTCACCTATGTGGCGACCTGCGCGCATGTGCGGATCGTGGACGGGCGGATCACCGTGCCGGAAGTCCACATGGCGGTGGATTGCGGCTTTGCGGCCAATCCGGAGCGGATCCGCAGCCAGATGGAAGGGGCGGCCGTGCAGGGCATGACGATCGCGCTCTATAGCGGCGTCACCTTCGAGAACGGCGCGGCCGTGCAGTCGAACTACCACGACTACCAGATGGTGCGTTCGGACAACTTCCCCGAGAAGGTGCACACCCATATCGTGCCGCATCCCTTCTCGGTCCATGCCTCGGGCGTGGGCGAGCCGGGCGTGCCGCCGGTGGCCCCGGCGATCGGCAATGCCATCTTCCATGCAACCGGCAAGCGCCTGCGAGATCTGCCCATGGGCGATACCGTCTGAGCCGACCGCGCATAAACGCAACAAAAGGGCCGGCCTCCGCGCCGGCCCTTCCCTTGCCCGGAACCGGCGCCAGCGCTATGTCGCCGCGATCTCCTCCTGGAAGCGCAGCGCGGCGGCGTGGGGGTCGGGCGCGCGGAGGATTTCACGCCGGGCGGATCGTCCAGAGCAGGGCGTCGAGCCCGAGCTCGGCATCGACGGCCATGAACGCGCGGTGCGAGGCGACGGCCCCGCGCCAGAGCTCGATCCAGCATGCTAGCAGGGTTTCGCGCTCCGGGCCGGCAAGGCCGCGCGCGACCCCGAGCCCCGTCTGGCGCAGCACCGCCGCACCGTCCGGGGCAGCCGTCCTCTCGATGCCGTCGCCCATGCCCCGGAACATGGCGGCGAGGAAGTCCGCCGCGTCCTTCGGCCCGCCATCCACGCCGCCCACGGCTTCGGCCATCCGGCGGTATTGCTGCAGGCCGGTCAGCCGCGCGGCGCGCCCGCCATGCTCCCGCGCCTTCGCCTCGCCGACAGTCCCGGCCAGTTCGCGGACGCCATTGCGGACGAACGCGACCGCGTAGTTCCGGTTGGCCCTGGCAAGACGCTCCTCGCTCCAGCCGGCCTCGGGCGGGACGGGCTGGCGGTCGGGGTCGAAGGGCGGCGGGCGCTCGCCGGGCGCGAAGACCAGCCGCTCGTCTTCGGCAAGCGCGCGGTCATATTCCCTGAAATAGCCGCAGAATCCGAACGGCCCGATCATGTCCTCCGAAACGCAGACAAAACCGAGCCTGGGATTGCCCAGCGACACGCCGTTATGCGCATACCAGCCGCGCAGGAAGCCCCGGCCGGCCTCGGCGGGCATGCCGCAGATTGTCGGCCCGTCAAACATCCAGCGCGGATACCGGAAGCGCACCCAGGCCTTGCGGTCGGACTCCTCCATATACTCGACGGGAACCCCGCCTATGACATTCGAGAGCGTGTGATACCGGGCGCAGGCCACGGCATCCGGCAGGCCTTCGAGACCGAGTTTCCCGAAGCTGGACAGGAACTTCTCCTCATGCAACCGGCGAAAAAGGCGGAACATCCACTCGCCGACGATCTCCGGCCCTTCGCGCATGGCCACCATGAGCTGGAGGCCCAGCAGATATTGATGATGAAGCGCCGCCTGGGCGGACATGGCGGCGGAGGCGGACGGTTCGGCAGGGGCCATGCGCGGGCTCCGGTCACAGGTTTCGATCCGGGCGATGCTAGCCGGGATTCCTCACCGGGGTCACGGTCTGCGCTATCCGGCCGCGCCGAGGCTTGCGGTGTCCGGGCCGGCGGAACGGCGCCGGCGGCCTTTCACGGCGGCAGCTGCAACGACAACACCGGAGACGGAGGCGATGCAGCCGGCGGCGTTGAGCGACCAGGATGCGCCGAACAGCGCCGGCGCGAAGCCGGCAAGGCCGTATCCGGCAAGGGCGCAGCCGGCGCCAAGCGCGGTGCTCAGCAGGATTTGCGTCCGGTAGTCATCGGTCATGAGGCGCGCGGCGGCGGGCGGACAGATCAGCATGGCGATGACGAGGATCGAGCCGACAGCCTCGAAGGACGCGATGGCGGCCGCAGCCACGAACAGCACCAGGCCCAGATGGATGAGGCCGGGACGAAAGCCGAGCGCGGCGGCGAAGGCGGGATCGAATGTGGCGAGCCGGATCTCTTTCGCCAGCAACAGGCTCGCCGCCGCCGCCGCGGCGAAGGCGCCGGCGAGCACCCAGATTTCCCGCGGCAGCGCGCCGATCGCCGGCGCTTCGAGCCAGAGAATGTCCTCGAGCTGGCCGTACAGCACGCAGTCGGCGTCGATATGCAGGTTTTCCGCCGCCGCCTGCTCCAGCATGAACACCCCGGCCGCGAACATGACGGTGAACACCGCGCCCATCGCAGCCCCCGGTTCGATGCGCCCCAGCCGGCGCACGACATGGATGGCGCCCGTCGCCAGCAGCGCGGCCGCGAGCGCGCCGGCGAGCATGGCGGCGCCGGCGAGCGCGCCAGCAAGCAGGAAACCGCCGACAATGCCCGGCAGCACGGCATGGGCAATGGCGTCTCCCAACAGGCTCTCGCGCCTCAGCAGGAGGAAATTGCCGAGCAGCGCGCAGAGGCTGGACGCGAGGCCGGCGGCCATGAGCGCCGGAAAATCGACCTGCCAGAAGAGGCTCACCCGGCGCGATCCCCGAGCAGCGCCAGCGATTCCGGCGGCAGCGGGTCAATGCCCCAGGCGAGTCCTGCCGGCACGGACCCGGGCGCTTCGGCAAGGCAGCGGTCCCAGAGCTCGAGCCGGGCCACGGCCGCGGCGCCCCTGGCGGTCGGCCGGCCCCGGCGGCGCCAGCCGAACAGGACGGCGCCCGGATAGCCGCGCCCGGCCTGCAAGGCGCGCGCGGCGCGCAATTGCCAGCCGGCGCGGGTCCGGCGGGCGGTCTCGGCGAGGATGCCGCGCCGGGGCGCGGCCAGCAGGCTGGCGGCGAAAACGAGCCCGAGCGCCAGCACGATGGACGCGCCGGTCGGCGCGCGCGGCCACACCGATGAGGCGGCCGCGCCCAGAAAGGCGCCGCCCGCCCCGAAGGCGACCGAGAGCCAGAACATGCCCGCAAGCCGCTCGGACCAGAACCGCGCCGCCACCGCCGGCAGGATGAGCAGCGCCACCACGAGCACAAGGCCGACGGTCTGGAGGCCGAACACGGTGACCAGCACGCCGAGGCCAAGCAACGCGGCGTCGAGCCGGGCCGCCGGCCAGCCGCCGGCGCGGGCATGCGCCTCGTCGAAACAGAGCAGGCCGAGCGGACGAAACAGCGCAAGCAGCAGGCCGAGCGCCAGAAGCGCGGCAAGGGCCAGTCCGATGGCCTCCGCTGCGGAGAGCGCCGCCGCCTGGCCGAGAATGAAGCTTGCGAGGCCGCCCTGGCTGCCTCCCGGCAGGGTCTGGACCCAGGACAGCAGCACGATGCCGAGAGCGTAAGAAACGCTGAGCGCGATGGCGATGGCGGCATCCGGGGCGAGCCGGGTGCGGCGCGTCAGGGCCTCCGCCGCCGCCATGCCGAGCAGGCCGGTGAGCGCCGCGCCGGCGAGCAGCACGGGCAGGGCGCGGCCCTCGACCCCGAGCGCGCCGGCGGCAATGAAGGCGAGCAGCAGGCCGGGCAGCGTCGCATGGCCGACAGCATCGGCGGCCATCGCCCGCGCGCGGAGCAGGAGAAAGGTCCCGACGCCGCCCGCGGCCGCGCCCAGCGCCGCCGCGCCCGCCATGACCACCCCGGTATTGTAGCCGGCCCGGAAGGTCAGCGCCTCCAGCAGGCCGTCGCCGGCCATCGCTACGCCGCCAGCGCGCGCGGCCTCAAGCCGGACGCATCATAGGCGCGCCGGAGCGCCTCCTCGCCCAGGGCTTCGGCCGGAGGGCCGCTCGCGATGGCGACCGCGTTCAGCACCGTCACATGATCGAAATGGGCGGCGACCATATGCAGGTCGTGATGGATGCACACGATATGCCGGCCCTCGCCTTCGAGGCCGGCCAGCGTGTCGAGTATGGCGGCCTCCGACGCGGTATCGATGCCGGAGAACGGCTCGTCCAGCAGCAGCAGGTCGGCTTCCTGGGCGAGCGCGCGGGCCAGGAAGACGCGCTGCTGCTGGCCGCCGGAGAGCCGTCCGATCTGGCGGTGGCGAAAGTCGGCGAGGCCGACGCGCTCCAACGCCGCATCCGCCGCTTGCAGATGGCGTTTCGAGAGGCGGCGGAACCAGCCGATCCGGCCATAGAGGCCCATGGCCGCCACATCGCGGGCGGAGACCGGGAAGTCCCAATCGACGCTGTTGCGCTGCGGCATGTAGGCGACGCGGCGGCGGACGCGCGCGATCGGCTCGCCGAGCAGGCGCACCTGGCCGGTGAGCACCGGGGCGAGGCCAAGCGCCGCCTTGAAGAGCGTGGACTTGCCCGCGCCATTCGGCCCGACCACAGCCGCCATGCCGCGGGCCGGCAGCCGGAGATCGACATTCCAGAGCACGGGCCGGCCGCCAAGCGCGACCGTGAGCCCGCTGGCCTCGAAGGGAGAGGCGGCCGGCTTGTCAGCGGTCATGGACCCGGAGCTTTCCCTGCATGCCGCGCGCCGGCGCGCGGCCGCCGAGCGCGCGCGCGATGGTGGTGACATTGTGGTCGATCATGCCGATATAGGTCCCCTCATAGGTGCCTTCCGGCCCCATGGCGTCCGAGAACAACCGCCCGCCAATGGCGACCCGGTGCCCGCGCGCGGCCGCGCCCTCGACGATGGCGCGGACATTGCGGTCGGAGACGGTGGACTCGACGAAGACCGCGGGAAGGCGGCGCGCGACAACGGTCTCGACCGCCGCCTCGATGGCCTGAAGCCCCGCCTCGGACTCGGTGTTGACGCCCTGTATGCCCACGACCTCCAGCCCGTAGCGGCGGCCGAAATAGGCAAACGCGTCATGGGCCGTGACCAGCACGCGCGCTTCGGCCGGAATGCTGGCGATGCTGGCGCGCGCATAGGCGTCCAGCCGCTCGAAGCCGGCCGGCGCAGGCAGGCGGAGCCGCCCGGCGGCAGCTGTCAGCGCATCGGCCCAGAGCGCGGGGTCCATCCAGAGATGCGGGTCGGCCACGCCTGCATAGCCGGGGGCCGCCGCCAGGCGTTTGGCTGCGGGTATCCTTTCGCAGACGGCCGTCACCGGCTTGCCGGCCGCCGCCAGACGCTCGAAGGCGTCCAGAATCTTGCCTTCCAGGCCGAGGCCGCAATAGAGAAGCTGCGGCGCCCTGAGCAGTCGGGCGATATCGGCGCGCGTCAGCTTGTAGAGATGCGGGTCCACGCCGGGGCCCATCAGGCTCTCGATGCCGAGCGGCTCGGCGATCATGGCGATGGTGGCGACCGGCCCCCGGTCTATCGCCGCGGAAACGGGCGGCGCGGCAAGGGCCGGCAGGGCGAGAAGGAGTGCCATAAGCCTGTGCATAACAGCACTAATTGGCATGGATATGCCTCGACGGCAATCTCCCGCCTAAACATAAAACTGCATACAAGGCAGAAAAATGAAGCCAAGGCTTTATTCTTGCCTTCGCCGCCGCCCCGAGGCATGGTGGCCGCCGCCCGAGGAGGAGAGAAACCCGATGACCGAGAACCGCCAGATCGTCCTGAAAAGCCGGCCCGCCGGCCTGCCGACGCCGGAGAATTTCGCCCTGGAGAGCGCGCCCATGCCGGTCGCAGGCGATGGCGAGATGCTGGTGCGCACGCTCTGGATGTCCGTCGATCCCTATATCCGCGGGCGCATAAGCGACCGGAAGAGCTATGCCCCGCCCTTCCAGATCGGCGAGCCGCTGGACGGCTATTTCGTCGGGCGCGTCGAGGAATCGAAAGGCGGGCGTTTCTCCGCGGGCACGCATGTGTTCGGCACGGGCGGCGGCTGGCGGGACTATCACGCAGCCGACGGCAAGGCGCTCCGGGCTGTCGATCCCGACATCGCGCCGCTCCAGGCCAATATCGGCGTGCTCGGCATGCCGGGCCAGACCGCCTATGTCGGCCTGCTCGACATCGGCCAGCCGAAGGAGGGCGAGACGGTGTTCGTCTCCGCGGCTTCGGGCGCGGTCGGCGCCGTCGTCTGCCAGATCGCGAAGCTCAAGGGCTGCCGCGTCGTCGGCTCCGCTGGCTCGGACGAGAAATGCGCCTGGCTCACCGACGAGGCCGGCGTGGACACCGCCATCAACTACAAGACCTGCGGGAATCTGGGGGCCGCGCTCGCCGCCGCCTGCCCGGACGGCATCGACGTCTATTTCGAGAATGTGGGCGGCGAACACCTGCAGGCCGCGCTCGGGCAGATGAACTTCTTCGGCCGCATCGTCGCCTGCGGCATGATCGCGGGCTACAATGACAGCGCACCGAGGCCGGGCCCGAACAATTTGTTCCTCGTCGTCGGGAGGCGCATCCGCATGCAGGGCTTCATCGTCTCCGACCACCGCGAGCGCACCGACGATTTCCTTGCGGATGTCGGCGGCTGGATCCGCGAGGGCAAGCTCCGCTGGCGCGAGACCGTGGTGGAGGGCCTCGAGGCCGCCCCCGGCGCCTTCATCGGCCTCTTCCACGGCGACAATTTCGGCAAGATGTGCGTGAAGGTGGCGGCGTAGGGGCGGGCCGGCGGCCTTGCGCTGCTAGCAGCCTGTCAGCGTTCCCGAGCCCTTCCGCCCCGGCGCCCGACTTCGGTTGCAGGGCAATCGCGCATTAGCGATTCCCCTGCGTCCCGTGTAATCTGGGTTTTCCCGACAGGTGTCTTGGCAGCGGCGCGACCCGGAGACGACTCGTGGCCATAAGCGATCCAGAAATCCGGCAGCGTTTGCGGCTCGGCGAGGACAGCGCCTGGGAGTTCAAACAGGTCGAGTTCAAGGGCGGCCGCCCGACGAGCCCTAAACGGGACGATCTGGCGGATGAGCTGGTTGCCTTTGCCAACGCGAACGGCGGCGCACTTCTATGCGGCGTTACCGATGACGGACGGATTCAGGGCATGTCCCCGGAACAGACGGCGGCGATCGGTAACCTGCTGGTTGAGGCCTGTACGGATGCGGTACGGCCTGCCTTGCGCATCGACGTTCATCATCGGGAGCTGGACGGCAGGGCGTTCGTGTTCGCACAGGTGCCGCCGGGCGACACCGTTCATGAGGCTGCTGGGCGTGCGTTCATCCGGGTCGGCGCGAGCAAGCGTCGCCTGGACGGCGACGAGCGCCCGAGACTGGCGCAGAACCGGGCGCAGAGCCGCTATTTGTGGTTCGACAAGCAGATCGTCCCGCAGACGGGCTTCGCCACGCTTAGCGAACGATTGTGGGAACCGCTTCTCAGCGTGGCCGGAGCGAGCGACCCTCGCCGCGGGCTGATGAATCTCCGGCTCTTGGCGCAGGACGAAACCGGCGTGGATCGGGCCACGGTCGCCGGCATATTGCTTTGCGCACAGTCGCCGCAGAATTGGCTGCCGCACGCCGCCATCGTGGCGACGCACTATCGCGGGCGCGACCGCGCTTCCGGCCAGTTGGACGCACAGGAGATCTTCGGCCCGCTTCCGGTCCAGGTCGCGGATGCGGTGAAGTTCGTTGTTCGAAACATGCGCACCGCAGCGCGCAAATTGCCAGAACGGGAAGATATGCCGCAATACAGCGCGGCCGCGGTGTTCGAAGCGGTAGTTAACGCGATCGCGCACCGCGACTACTCGATGTCTTCGCGGCGGATAAGACTATCGATGTTCAAGGATCGCCTCGAGATCGACTCTCCCGGTCGACTGCCCAACGGCATGACGATAGAGGGCATGGATGCGAGCCAGGCAACGCGCAATGAAGTCATTGCTTCCATATTTGGGCGCGTTCCGGTCGGAGACGTGCCCGGAACGAGTCATCGTCGGTACCTGATGGAACGCCGAGGGGACGGTGTCTCGATTATCCTCAACGAAACCCGGGAAGCCACCGGCATCCTGCCGGAATATACGGTCGTTGACGATTCCAGCCTGGTGCTGAGCATCCCCGCTGCGAAGATCGAACTGACCCCTGCCGACTCCACGATCACGGTGCACGCCGAGGGAGAACCTCTGTCCGGAATTGACGTGCTGGCGCTCTTTCCGAACAAGACGTGGCGGCGGGCGACTACCGACGAAGTCGGCGAAGCCGCACTCGACCTCTACACGACGCATCTTCCAATGACCGTTTACGCCGCCGCACCGGGATATACAGCCGGGCTCAAACGGCATTGGATGCCAAATCAGGGAGGTCTGCTGCTGGAACTCGATCCTCTTCCCGATGGCGGCTCGGCCATATTCCCTCAAGCCACCGGCCATATTCCCGGCCTGCAGGGGCGGCTGAACCCCATACGCGATACCTCCGACCGGACTTATCTATATGCGGACAATATCGCCATACAAGAAGGGCGGCAGCAGCCGGTAGCCTTTCGGCTGGGCAGGTCGATGAGGCTTACAGACGCATTTGGCGCCGAGCTGTCGGTAACCGTCGTCGACATCGTCGGGCGTTCTGTGTTGGTGGAATATCGACCGTTCAACCCGTAAGGCAGCGCACCGGGGGAACAGCCGGCGTTTGCACCGGAGGCCATCGGCGACGAACCGATGGGTTTCGAACCGGCGCAGCCGGCGGCAAGGCCGTGGACGGCCGCATGAAGGCGGACTGGGCTTGCCGGCTTCGGCCCGCCTGAGACATTCTTCGACAGCGCCCCGTCCCGCTGCTACCGTCTGAGCGAAGGAGCGGAGCGTTGAAGACCGTCTATACATCGGCGCATGAGCGCCACCAGCCGCCGACCATTCTCAGCCGCGGCGTGCAAGTGCCGCACTGGGAAGTGGCGGCGCGGGCGGCGGAGTTGCTCGCCGCCGTCAGGGCCGCCGGGCATGAGATCGTCGAGCCGCCGGATTACGGGCGCGCGCCGAGGGCCGCCGTCCACGATCCGGGCTATCTCGTCTTTCTGGAGAGTGCCTGGATCCGCTGGCAGAAGCTCCCCGCTCCGACGCCGGCGGTGCAGCCCTACGCCCATCCGGGCCGCCACATGCACGGGCGCCCGAGCGGCATAGAAGGCCAGGCGGGCTATTACATGGCGACCGGCAGCGCCCCCATCGTGGAGGGAAGCTGGGAGGCTGCGACCGCCGCTGCCGATGCCGCCACCCATGCCGCCCGCCTCGTGCTGGACGGCGAGGACGCCGCCTATGCGCTCTGCCGCCCGCCCGGACACCACGCCTTCTCCGACCTCGCCGGCGGCTTCTGTTACCTGAACAACATCGCCATCGCCGCCGAATATATGCGCCGCGACGTCAATCGCGTCGCGATCCTCGATTTCGACGTCCATCACGGCAACGGCACGCAGGACATCTTCTACCGCCGCCGCGACGTGCTGTTCGTCTCGCTGCATGGCGACCCGGCCGACTATTTCCCCTTCTTCGCCGGCTATGCGAACGAGGTCGGCGAGGGCGACGGGCGCGGCTACAATCTCAACCTGCCCCAGCCGCCGGGCGCGGACGATGCGACATTCCTCGCCGCGCTCGACCGGGCGCTGGAGGCGGTGCGCCATTTCGCGCCGGAGGCGCTGCTGGTTTCCGCGGGCTTCGACGCCTTCGAGGCCGACCCGATCGGTGTGCTGCGGATCACGACGCCCGGCTTCGGCGAGATCGGGCGGCGGATCGGCGCGCTCGGCCTGCCGACCGTGCTGGTGCAGGAGGGCGGCTACAATATCGCGGCGCTCGGCGCTAATCTGTCCGCCTTCCTCGGCGGGTTCACGGAGGCGCGCGGGTGAGCGGCGGGCCCTGCCGCCGGCCTTGACCGAAGAGACCGTCGAGGCCCTCTACGCCCGGTTCGGTCCGGCCTATCGCTGGCTCGTGACCTTCACCGGCATGACGGCCTCCTTCACCATGGTGCTGACCGGAACGGTGGTGGCGGTCGCCGTGCCCGATGTCATGGGCGCCTATGGCGTCGGCCAGGACCGGGCGCAATTGCTGACCACGGGCTTCATCGTCTCCATGACGGCGAGCCAGTTGCTCAACGCCTGGTTCGTCGCGCGCTTCGGCCAGCGGCACACCTTCCTCATCGTCATCGCGCTGTTTTTCCTGGGCGGGCTGATGGCGGCCTTCGGCCCGACGCTCGACTTCATCATCGCCGGGCGCGTCATCCAGGGTTTCGCCTCCGGCGTAGTGCAGCCGCTCGTCATGGTGACCGTCTTCCAGGTCTTTCCGCCCAACCGGCGCGGCACGGCCATGGGCGTCTATACGATGGCGCTGGCGCTGGCGCTCGGCATCGGACCCCTCGTGGGCGGCGTCACCATAGACCTGCTTTCCTGGCGCCATATCTTCATCGTCACCCTGCCCCTGGTCGTCGTCTCCTTCTTCCTCGGCATGGTGTTCATGCCGCAGGCCCGGCCGCGCCCGCCTTTTCCGCGTTTCGACTGGTCGGGCTATGCGCTGCTCTGCATCGCGCTCTTCTGCCTCATGTCCGTGCTTTCGACCGGGCTGCGGCTCGGCTGGACCTCGGATACGATCCTGTTCCAGTCGGCGCTCGGCGTCGTTGCCGGCGCTCTGTTCCTCGTTTCGCAGATGCGCGCCAGCGCCTCGCTGCTGGACCTTTCGCTGCTGCGCAACAGGGCGTTCGCCTCGGCCGTGGCCATCGCCGTCGTGTTCGGCGCCGGCAATTTCGCCACCAGCTACGCCATTCCCGTGTTCGGCCAGCTGGTCCAGAACCAGACGGCGACCGAAGCCGGCCTGCTGTTGCTGCCGGCCAGCCTGCTGGTCATGGCGATGCTGCCGCTGACCGGCCGGGCGTCCGATATCGTGCCAACCTATATCCCGGTCATGGGCGGGCTGCTCTGCTTCGCCCTTGGCGCGGCGCTGTTCTCGGTCGCGGACGTGAACACGCCCTATTGGTCGCTCGTCCTGTTCGCGGGCGTCAGCCGCTTCGGCATGGCCTGGATCAATCCCGCGCTGATGACGGCGGCCCTCTCGGCCTTGCCGCAGGACCGGCTCAACCAGGCCGGCGGCGCGATCAATTTCTTCCGCCAGCTCGGCGGCGGCACCGGCACCGGGGTGATCGTGCTAGTGCTGGAATCACGCATGCTGGTCTATTCCGAGGCGCTGGCCGCGACACAGACCCCCGACAATGCGGCCTCCCGGGATCTGCTCCAGAGCCTCGGCATGCTGCTGGACAGAGCGGGCCTGCCGGAAGCGGAGACGCGCCAGGCGGCGCTCGACTGGCTGGGCCAGGCGGTATTTGCGCAGGCCACCGCCTTCAGCTTCCAGGATGGCTTCCTCCTGCTGGCATTCCTGTTCGTGCTCGCCCTGCTGCCCGCCTGGGCGCTCGCCCGCGCCGACCACTCCCGGCAGGAGGCGCGGAATATGTCATGAAATCCCGCGAAGCGTCACCAGGCCCTGCGGGCGGATTTCCGGCCGCGTCGTCGTCGGCTATGCCGCCCTCCGCGCGCCCTCCTTCTTCGGCAGGTTGAACAGGCGCGCGGCATTGCGGCCGAGTATGTTGCGCTTCTGGTCTTCGGTGAGGAACGGGATGTCGTAGATCACGCGCGGCGCATCGAAATCGAAATGCGGCCAGTCCGAGGCGTAGAGAAGCTGCGTCTCGGCGCTGATCATCTCGAAGGTCGCCTTCAGGCCCACTTCGCTGCTCTTCTCCAGCGGCTGGCAGGTGTAGAAGCAGCTCTCACGCATATAGTCCGACGGCATTTTCGTCAGCAGCGGCGCCTCGCTCTGACGCATCAGATACTGGTCGTCGAGCCGCTGCATCAGGAAGGGAACCCAGGAAAGCCCGCTCTCGACCCAGAGGCTGTTCAGCTTCGGGAAACGCTCGGGAATGCCGTTCAACACCCAGTTGGTCATGTGGACCAGATTGCACCACACGAAGCCCAGCGCATGCATGCCGAGGAAGCTGTTGCAGGTGGCGAGCGAGGGGTCCTGCCAGTGGTAGCCGGCATGGAAAGCGATGGGCTTCCCGGTCTCCTCGATCATGCGGTAGAGGCGCATATACTCATTGGAATGCACCGGCTTGTAGCGCGTCGAGGTGACGGTGAAGCCGATGACATTCGGGTTGGCGCCAAACTCCTCGACCGTGCGGCAGGCGGCGTCGGGCGAGTTGAAGGGCAGCACGGCGAGCGACAGGATGCCGTCCTCGGCCGAGAGCACATTCTCCGCCAGCCAGCGGTTATAGGCGTTCGACAGAACCGCCTCCATCTCCACCTGCGGGTGCATGCCGATGAACAGCATCGGCGTCGGGAAGAGCACCATGTAATCGACGCACAGCGCGTCCATCGCCCGGCGCGTCAGCGCCACGTCCAGATGCACGCCCGGCTCGTCCACCGTCTCGCGCCGCGAGGACTGGTGCGGGATGCGCCCGCCGACATCCTGGTAGCGCAGGCCGAGATCGCCATTGAGGCCGTAGGGCGGCGCGCCGATGCGCTCCTTCTGGTACATCTGCGCCTGATGGCGGAGCACGGGATCCTCGATATAGTCGATGATCTCGTGCCAGTGGACCGTCTCGACATGGTGAGCGTCGATATCGACGATCGTCCAGTCGGCATAGCCCGCCTTGCGGGCATGGGCGCGGGCGTGGGCCAGATAGTCCCTTGTGTCGGTCTCGACGCCCATCTGCTGAATGGGCATTGCGCTGGCGGTTCGGATCGCGGCATCCATGGGCTCAGGCCTCCTCCTGCGTGGCCGCCGGCGCGGCCTCGCTCAAATGGTAGTCCTCCGGGCGGCGGCGGGACCAGAGGCCGAACTCCATCGGCCCAAGGCGGAGCGCGCGCAGCAATTCAGTAACAGCGGTGAGCGCTTCGGTCGGCGTCACCACCTCGTCATAGCGCCCGTGCAGGGGACGGAAGGTGCGCGCCTCGCCATCCGCCTTGGCGGCGTAAAGCTTGACCGCCGCGGTCATCAGATCGGCGACAGCGCTGTCCGGTATCCGGTCCGCCTCGCCGCGCTCGACCGCCTCGGCGGCGCGCGTCCAGAGCCGGCGGGCGTCCTCGTCGAAGCCGGCATAGGCGTCGTTATGCCCCCTGAGGTCAGAGGGAGACATAGACCTCTCCGCCCTGCACCTGCACCGCCACGGGCTCCAGCGCCATGCCCTCATTGCCGGGATGGCGGCCGGTGCGGATGTCATATTCGAGCCCGTGCCAGGGACAGACGATATTGACCCGCTCCTCGTCATAGCGCCGCCCCAGCGAGCGGCGCCCGGCGTCCAGCGTCTCGAGCACCCGGTGGTAAATGCGCCCCTGGCAGACCGGACCGCCCTGGTGCGGGCAGTTATTGCGCCAGGCGTAGAAGCCGTCCTCGAGGCGGAAGACGCCGACTTCCTCGCCGCCGATCTCCACCACCCTCCTCGCAGGCGCAGGCCCGAAGTCCTCGACCGAGCCGACTCTTACCGTGTCCATCGAGCGCCTCTCTCTGCCTGCCGTCCGCGGCATTGTCGCCGCCGCCGGGTTTGGCGTCAATTCGCCGCCTCGCCTCAGCCCGAACAGAGCGCGGCATCAAGCGCGCCGAGGTCCGGGGCGCGGTCGAGGGTCATCACGGCCTCGAAGATGCGCTCCACACGCTCAGGGCCGACGGCGCGCCCGGCATTGTCCCGGAACTTGGCCGAGATGTCCTCCGCCGAGAGCGGGTTGGCGTCCGAGCCCCGATTGACCGACTCGCGATGGCTGAGCTCACGCCCGTCGCGGGTGCGCAGCCTGATCTCGCCGGAATAATAGCGCGGGAAGGCCGAGTCGGGGTCGATGGCGAAATCCACCCGCTCCGCCAGCGCCAGCACCTCCGGGTCGGAGATGGCGTCCGCGTCGATCTCATCCAGCGTGAAGCGCCCGTGCTTGAGCGCCGCCGCAATGGTGTAGTGCATCGAGAACTGCGCGTCATAGCTGTTCTGCGGGCGCTTCTTGGTCTCCTCCGGGCGGCAGACGACATTGGCCTGCGCCTCGGCGAGATAGCCGGTGATGCTGTGCACCTCCTCCGGCCGGAGATCGTGCTCGCGCCGGAGCGCCAGCGCCGCATCGGCGAAGGCGTGGTTGAAATGGCAGGCCGGGTAGGGCTTGAAGGCCACATTCTCCAGCTCCCAGACCTCGCCCAGATCCGCCGTCGCCATGTCGAGCCGTGCCTCATGGTCCGCGCCCAGATGTAAATTATAGAGGCCGTAGCGCCCCTCATAGGGCGCGCTCGGGCCCTGGAAGCCGCCGCCCGCCAACGCCGCCGCGGTGATGCCGGCGACCGCCGCCCAGCCGGGATGGATGCGCTTGGTCCAGGCGCCGTCGGAGAGGAACTCCAAGCTGCCGGCGGCCATGGA
>LXNI01000935.1_pt1 | contig 29344 bp, 22 predicted proteins | sample 809091 | NCBI WGS metagenome assembly LXNI01 (sample SAMN04870527, study PRJNA318959) | sponge metagenome | biome: 01000161; feature: marine sponge reef; material: water | host: Sarcotragus foetidus | place: Greece: Milos, Mediterranean Sea | collected 2013-05-29 | depth 5-7 m | reverse complement strand
TTTCGGCATCATGGTTTGCAGGGAATCGGCAAAAAGCCGTCGTTTTCTTGCAACCGATTCTACCAAAAACTTGTCTTTATGTCAATAAAATCAACCTGTTATGAATACTTCAGGGACGACTAATTTAGGTAATATTGAAAAATAAGAAAAAAATTCTTGGCCAAACAACAGTAGATAAGGCCCTATTAAAAATGAAAGAAACAGTATTGTTTGCAGTAGCGTGACGTTTCTACGTTCTCTTTGTAGATTACGAGTAGCAATCCTCCCTCTAATTTCCCTTGCTTGTTCAGGATTTGAGCTATCTAATTCCCCCAAAGCCTTTATGTTAGAAAGATCCGAGTAAGGCACAGGCAGTCGTAAAATGAAGCACCCAATCTGAAAGAGGGTGGCACATATTGCGACAGTAATAATTGGTACATTTATGAAGGCAGGAATTTTAGGAGAATCAAAGATAGAAATTATTGCTCCAACATAGAGAAATAGTTCCAGAAAGACTAAAATTATCATCGCGGCTACCCATATCGCCCCCCACAAGAGAATAAAAATAGCGGTGATTGAACTTAAACTGAAATTCCCATCAAAGCTCTTCGGATTATTAAAAAAAGTTTCAAGATCCCAACCGTATTGAAGCATGTGATATCCAGCAACTTGATGCCCCTTCTTGACTTCGATGTAAGATTTCAACAATTCTCCGTAGTGGTCCGACATCAGTGAAAGTACTGATGTAAACAGCATCAATATTGCAGAGAATAAGACCAAAATGCTAACTGTTGAGTTTTCCCTTGATAGGGTGATACCTAGGAAAGTTACTTCACGAAGCCAACCAGAATTAATTGTCCCGAGAAGAAGTATTATGGAAAAAATGAGAAAAGAGAACCTATAGTGAGTTCTTTGCAATTCTCGCCATCTATCTCCAACCCGTGCCGCGAAATCGTTATCAAAACTAGAAGCAAAAGTTTCCTCTTGCATCAGAGCTTTCAGTTTGTCCGAAGAAATGGAACCCAAAGTTCTCCACTTGGTTACATCAATGCTTTGCATTTCACGTGGGTCGGTCATTTTTGGTTCTCGTACAGCCCATATGGCCGACGTTGAGAGGACAGGATCCGGTTGTTTAAACCACTTGATGATTGTTAAGAAATATCTTTACAAGTTATTCACGCCACCATAAAACTATCGCATTGCTACTTTTGCACGATTCTAGCTCCGCAGGAGCGCGGAGAAAGAAAGTGCCAGAATTACTTGAACAGGTCGCGAAGTTTTTCGCGCAGGCTCTTGCCGGGCTTGAAATGAGGCACGTGGCGTGTCCCCAGCATGACGTGGTCGCCGGTGCGGGGATTGCAGGCCATGCGAGGCTGGCGCTCGCGCAGGCTGAAACTGCCGAAGCCACGCAACTCCACCCGGTCGTTCTGTGCCAGACCTTCGGCGATGTGATCGAAGACCAGCTTGACGGCCTCGTCCACGTCGCGTGGAGACAGGTGCTTCTGCTTGGTCGTAATCCGGTCGATCAACTGGCTGCGGTTGATCTGGGCGGCGTTGGCGCGGGCGGGCATGATCTCGGGTCAGATTAGGAATCTTCGTCTTTCCGGCCTACCAGTTTATCGCGAAGTATGCCGCCGAGCGATTTGCTGATCTTGGGAGCGGTTTCCTTGTACTCTTTGACCGCCTGTTTTTCCTCTGCCTGGTCTTTGGCACGGACCGACAGGCTCAGCTGGCGGCTCTTGCGGTCGAACGACTGGATGACGGCCTCCAGGGTGTCACCGACCTTGACCTGGTTGCGGGCGTCTTCCACCGATTCGTTCGACAGTTCAGATGCCGAAATCGAGCCGGTGATGTTTTCCTCCACTTCCACGGTGACGGTACGGGCCTCGACCTCGGTGACGGTGCAGGAGATGGTCTGGCCCTTGGGGTGTTGCTTCAGCCAATCCTGTACCGGGTCGCCCTCCAGCTGTTTGATGCCGAGCGAGACGCGTTCACGCTCGACGTCGACGGACAGCACCTTGGCCTCGATCTCGTTGCCCTTGCGGTATTCGTGGATGACGTTCTCGCCGGGTTCGGTCCAGGACAAGTCGGACAGGTGGATCAGGCCGTCGATGCCGCCGTCCAGGCCGACGAAGATGCCGAAATCGGTAATTGACTTGATGGTGCCGGTCACTTGGGCGCCCTTGCTGTACATGGCGGCAAACGCTTCCCAAGGGTTGGAGATGCATTGTTTCATGCCGAGCGAGATACGACGGCGTTCCATGTCGATCTCCAGCACCATCACTTCGACCGCCTCGCCGAGCGTCACCACCCGGGACGGGTTGGCGTTGCGCGAGGTCCAGTCCATCTCCGAGGCGTGCACCAAGCCTTCGATGCCATCCTCGATCTCCACGAAACAGCCGTAATCGGTGATGCTGGTCACTGAGCCCGGGACCTTGCTGCCGACCTCGTAGCGGTTCGTGATGTTCTCCCACGGGTCTTCCGTCAACTGCTTGATGCCGAGTGAAACCCGGCCGCTTTCCTGGTCGTAGCTCAGGATCTTGACGTCGATTTCCTGGCCGACCTCCACCACGTCGGACGGATGCTTGATGCGCCGCCACGCCATGTCGGTGATGTGCAGCAGGCCGTCGACTCCGCCCAGGTCCAGGAAGGCGCCGTATTCGGTCAGGTTCTTGACCGTGCCGCGCACCACGCCGCTCTCGGAGAGCTTCTGCAGGATGGCGTCGCGTTCGGCGCTGTGCTCGGTCTTGAGCACCGCCCGGCGGGATACGACCACGTTGTCGCGGCGCCGGTCGATCTTGATGATCTTGAATTCCAGTTCGCGATTCTCCAGGTAGGTGGTGTCGCGCACGGGGCGCACGTCGACCAGCGAGCCCGGCAGGAAGGCGCGGATCGAGTTGAGGTTGATGGTGAAACCGCCCTTGATCTTGTTGACGATGGTGCCGGTGACGTTGGTGTTCTCCTCGTGGGCTTTCTCCAACTCGCTCCAGATCCGGATGCGCTTGGCGCGTTCGCGCGACATGCGGGTCTCGCCGTTGCCGTCCTCGATGGCGTCCAGGGAGACTTCGACGGTGTCGCCGACCTCAACTTCCAGTTTGCCATCAGGGCCGGTGAATTGATCGGCCGGGATGAAGCATTCGGATTTAAGTCCGGCGCTGACGACGACCGAGTCCGGGCGGATGTCTACGACGGTGCCGTCGATGATCGAGCCGGCCCGCATTTGCAGGTGTGAAATGTTCTCTTCGAGAAGTTCTGCGAAAGATTCGCTCATGAATGGGTGCCTTTGTCTGATTGAGTTAATATTCCGGGCAGGCAAGCCCGGGCCTTTGCATGAACCTCCTCGATCGAACACTCGCTGGTGTCGATCAGGGTGGCATCGGGAGCTTGAATCAGGGGCGATGCACCCCGTCGCATGTCTTGAAGATCACGCTGATTCAACTCTTCGATTAGCAGATTAAGTCTAGCATTGATCCCCATTTCCTCCAACTGTCGCTGCCGGCGGCGCGCCCGTTCTTCCAGCGAGGCGGTCAGGTGGATCTTCAGGCAGGCGTCCGGGAAAATTACGGTTCCCATGTCGCGGCCGTCGGCCACCAGCCCGGGCATGCGGCGTGCCGCGCGCTGGTGATCCAGCAGGGCGCGACGGACTTCCGGGTGCACCGAGACGCGCGAAGCGACGTGCCCGACCTCCGGTTCCCGGATGCGGGCCGTGACGTCGACTCCGTCGAGCAGGAGCCGGATTGATTCCGGCAGGGTCTGGGTCTCGATCAGCAGGCCGCGGGCGATTTCGCCGCAGGCGCCGGCATTGGCCGGGTCTGCGCCTCGCTCCAGGACGGCCAGCCCGATGGCGCGGTACAAGGCACCGGAGTCGAGGTAGTGCCAGCCCAGTTCGTTCGCAAGGTTCCGGGCCAGCGTGCCCTTGCCGGACCCGGCGGTCCCGTCGACGGCGATGACGGGGACGGTCTCAGGCATCGTGCAGGCGCATTCCGGTCTGCCGCGCGAGGTCGGAGAATCCGGGGAATGAAGTCGCCACCCACTGCGCGCCTTCGACGATGATCGGCTCCGAGGCCGCCAGCGAGGCGACGGCGAAGGCCATGGCGATGCGGTGGTCCCGATGGCTTTGGATCGTGCCACCACCCATGGGTTGGCCCGTGATGCGCACGGAATCGTCGTCGACTTCGACCGGTACGCCCAGCGTGCCCAGACCTTCCGCCATGGCGGCAACGCGGTCGCTTTCCTTGATCCGCAGTTCGCCGACCCCGGTCAGGGTGGTCGTCCCCTGCGCGCAGGCGGCGGCGATGCACAGCACCGGGAACTCGTCGATCGCATTGGCGACCAGGTCGGGCCCGATGTCGATGCCGACCAATGCGCCGCTGCGCACGGTGATGTCGGAGACCGGCTCCCGGCCGACCGGATCGACGGCGTCGATGTCCAGTTCGGCGCCCATTTGCTTGAGGACCTGCAGGACTCCATCGCGCCGCGGGTTGATGCCGACGCTGGGCAGCTTCAGTTCGGAATCCGGCGCGATCAGCGCGCCGACGATGAAGAAGGCGGCGGCCGACAGGTCGCGCGGGACGGTAACGTCGGCGCCGTGCAGAGCCTGTCCGCCTTCGATGCAGATCCGTGCGCCGTCCACTTCGCAGTCCGCGCCGAACAGCGGCAACATGCGTTCGGTGTGATCCCTCGACGGCTCTGCCTCCGTCAGACAGGTACGGCCCTGGGCCTGGAGCCCGGCCAGCAAGAGGGCGGATTTGACCTGCGCGCTTGCGACCGGCGGCCTGTACGTGGTTCCCTGCAGGGGCCCGCCGTCAATCCGGATTGGCGGACGGCCGGAATCAGTCTCGATCCGTGCGCCCATCTCCCTCAGGGGGCCCGCGACCCGTTCCATGGGCCGCTGCGACAGCGAGGCGTCTCCGGTCAGCGTGGCAGGGAAGGGGCGGGCGGCCAGCAGGCCGCACAGCAACCGCATGGCCGTCCCGGAATTGCCGAGATCCAACGGGGCCTCGGGGGCCTTCAGCCCGTCGGGGCCGCGCCCTTCGACAAGCCAGCTCCCGGGTGAAGTCTCGCGGATTCCCACGCCGAGTTGGGCGAGCGCTTGGGCGGTCGCCCGGCAGTCCTCGCTATCGAGCACGCCGTCCAGTCGGCTGCTGCCTTCGGCCAGGGCGGCGATGAGCAAGGCCCGGTGGCTGATGGACTTGTCGCCGGGCAGGGTGAGGGTTCCGCGAACCTGGCCTCCCGGTTCCAGCCGCCAGCCGTCAGTCATGCCCATCGGGACGCAAGGTGTCTCGGGTCTTCTTCGCGGTCGTGAACGAGCCGTGCAACACGTCGGATTGCCCGTTGTGCAGGGCTTCGATCAGTTCGCCGATGCGCTCTCGGAACTGCTCCAGGATGGGTGCCAGGTGCTCGCGGTTGGCCTGGCAGATATCGAGCCACAGTTCAGGGTTGCTGGAGGCGATGCGGGTGAAGTCGAGCAGGCCGCCTGCGGCATAGCGCTTCAACTCCTCGGGCGGGAATTTCTCGGTGAGCACATCCATCAGGGCGTAGGCCAGCACATGCGGCAGGTGGCTGGTGCCTGCGAACAGTGCGTCGTGCGCGTCCGCATCCATGCGTTCGACCTGGGCGCCGAGCTGCTCCCACATCCAGCAGACCCGTTCGACCTTGCCGGAATCAGTGCCGTCGACGGGGGTCAACACCACGCGGCGGTCGCGAAACAGCCCGCTGTTGGCATGCTGCGCCCCGCTTTTCTCGGTGCCGGAGATCGGGTGTCCCGGCACGAACCACGAGGGGATCCGGCCGCACGCCTGTTCGAGCTCGTGCAGCACGGGCTTTTTGATGCTGCCGACATCGGTGACCACCTGATGTTCGGCAATATGCGGCTCCAGATTCTGGCAGACCGCGGCGATGACGGAGGGCGGAGTGGCCAGCACGATCAGTTCGGCCTCCCCGGCGGCGGCCTCGGGCGTCGGGTGGGCGGTGTCGATCAGGTCGAGGTCCCGCGCTTGCTCCAGCGCTTGCGGATTCGAATCGTAGCCGTGGATAGCGTGCACGGCGCCCGCCGCCCGCAGTCCGGCCGCCATGGAGCCGCCGATGTGCCCGACCCCGATGAGTGCCATAGAGGTGCTCATGATTCCCGCCACGCGTGCAGCGCGTCAATCAGGGTCCGGGTCTCCTCGGGGGTGCCGATGGTGAAGCGCAGCCAGTTCGGGAGTTCGTACTCCGGCAGCGTGCGCACCAGAATTCCGCGCACGCGCAGGTAGGCCACCACGGCCTGCGCCCGCTCGCCGAAGTCCAGCGTCAGGAAATTGGCGTGCGTGCCCAGCGCACGCAGTTCGAGTTCGCGTGCCGTCTCCAGGAGTCGCTGCATGCCCTCGGCATTGGCGGAGCGGCTGCGCGCCACGTGCTCGTCGTCGCCGACGGCAGCCAGCGCCGCCTGCTGCGCCAGGGTGTTGACGTTGAAGGGCTGTCGTACCCGGTTGAGCATCGCGACGACCTCGGGGTGGGCCAGCGCATAGCCGATGCGCAGGCCGGCCAGCCCGAAGATCTTGGAGAACGTCCGGGTCACGATTACCTGCGGGTATTCCAGGAAACGCCCGGCCGCGGGGATCGGGTCGCGGTATTCGGCGTAAGCTTCGTCCAGCACCACCAGGACCTGCGGCGGCAGGGCCTTGAGCAGCGCCCGGATCTCGTCATCCGTGAGCACGGTGCCGGTCGGGTTGTTCGGGTTGGCGATGAACACCACGCCGGTGGTCTCGTCCACGCGCTCGAGCAGGGTTTCCGGGTCATGCCCCAGCGGTTGCTCGTGCGCGACCCCGTGCGGGGCCGAAATCCGCGCTTCAGCGCCTGCCGCTTGCACCACCAGCGGGTAGACCACGAAGGCGTGCCGTGCGAATGCGGCGCTGCGGCCCGCTTCCAGGTAGGCGCATGCGACCAGGTCCAGCAGGTCGGACGAGCCGTTGCCGAACAGGAGGCAGTCGGCCGGGCAGTCGTGGCGGGCGCTCAGCGTCTCTCTCAATGCGTGCCCGTCGTTGTCGGGGTAGCGGGACAGGTTGGCAGGCTCCGCCAGGGCGGCCAGCGCCTTGGGAGAGGGCCCGAGCGGATTCTCGTTGGAGGCCAGGCGGCAGACCTGTTCGTCCACGGTGCTGGGGCGTGCGCCCGGCACATAGGGGGCCAGGCCCTGCACGCAGGGGCGTGCGGCTGCGACGATGCGCCGCAATGCCGCGGCATCGGAGTCGGTCGCGGTCATGGCGTCAACCCAGTGCGCAGGGGTAGGAGCCCAGGACCTTGCAGAATGCGGCGGCCTCGTGCAGGCTTTTCAGCGCCTGTGCCACCTCGGGATCCTGTTTATGGCCCCGGATGTCCAGAAAGAACACGTATTCCCAGTTGATGGCCTGAGTGGGGCGCGACTCGATGCGGGTCAGGTCGATGTCGGCATCGGCCAGCGGACGCAGCAGCCCCAGCAACGCACCGGGCTGGTTGTGCGCCGAGACGAGCACGCTGGTCTTGTCCTCGCCGGATGGCGCTTGGTCGTGCAGGCCGAGTATCAGGAAGCGGGTCCGATTGTTCGGGTTGTCCTCGATATTGGCGGCCAGGATCTTCAGGTCGTACTGCTCCGCCGCGGCACGCGAGGCGATGGCCGCGGTGTCGGGATGATCGGTGGCATAGCGGGCGGCGGCGGCATTGCTGGGGTCGCTGATCCGGTCCAGGTTCGGCAGTTCCCGGTCCAGCCACTGCCGGCACTGGGCCAGAGCCTGCGGGTGTGCGCGCACGCAGCGCAGGGCCGTGCGGTCCTCGCTCCCAGCCAGCAGGTGGTGGTGGACCGCCAGTTCGACCTCGCCGGCGATCTGCAGTGGCGAGTTGATGAACAGGTCCAGCGTGTGCGCGACCACGCCGTCGGTAGAATTCTCAACCGGCACCACGCCGTATTCGGATTGGCGGCTTTCCACTTCGCGGAAGACCTCGTCGACATTGTCGTGCGGGCTGATATCCGCGGCATGGCCGAAGTGGCGTTGGGCGGCCTGGTGGGTGAACGTGCCTTCCGGGCCGAGGTAGGCGACCCGGGTCGGGTGCTCCAGCGCCAGGCAGGCCGACATGATTTCGCGGAACAGGCGCATCATCCCGTCGTCCGTCAGGGGGCCGGGATTGGTCTCGCGGATACGACGCAGGACCTGCGCTTCGCGCGCAGGATCGTAGAACGCGCCGGCCGATTGCTTGGCGTGCGCCGTCTCAAGCGCCAGGGCCGCACGGCGGCTGATGCGCTCCATGATTTCGACATCCAGCGCATCGATTTGCTGCCGGGCCGATTCCAGTCCGTTTTTTTTCATGCTTTGCGCTCGAAATTCCGCATGAATTCAACCAGGGCTTCCGCCCCGGCTACAGGCATGGCATTGTACAGGCTCGCGCGCATTCCGCCGATGACTTTGTGGCCGCGCAGCCCTATCAGGCCTGCGGTTTCGGCCTGTTGCAGGAAGGGGGTTTCCAGCTCCGGGTCCGCCAGGGTGAAGCAGACGTTCATGCGCGAACGGGCGCGGGAGGCGATGCGGTTCGCATAGAGCGGACTGGCATCGATGCAGTCGTAGACGAGATCGGCGCGGGCCTGCGCGCGTCGCTCCATCTCTTCAAGCCCTCCTTGGTCGTGGATCCAGCGCAGCATCAGCGCGCTGACGTACCAGGCGTAGATCGGAGGCGTGTGATAGAGGCAGCCGGTACGGGCCTGGATCGCGTAGGACAGCCCCGGGGCCAGTCCGGTCTCTTCGCGAAGGCAGTCGCGCTGGATCACCAGCACGGTGAGGCCGGCGGCGCCGAAGTTCTTCTGGCTGCCGGCGTAGCACAGCGCGTACGGGAGGATGTCGAACGGCCCGCTCAGGAAATCCGAGGTGCGGTCGCAGACCAGGGGGCAGGCCGCCTGCGGGGTCGGCATCGACAGGCCGGTCAGCGTCTCGTTGGAGACGTAGTGCAGGAAGTCCAGGCCGTCCGTATCGGCGGGCGCGAGGTCGGGGTAGTCCGCCGGGTCCGGGGATTCCGGCAGGATGCGCACATCGCGGAGTTTGCGCGCTTCTTCGATGGCCTGGCGGGACCAGAAGCCCGAGTCGACCAGGCCGACCTGATCCCCTGGAACGCTCAGGTTCTGTACCCACAGGGAGTAGTGCACCCGTGCGCCGCCGTTCAGGAACAGGACCGCGTAGTCGTCGGGGAGTGCGAGCAGGGCACGCAGGTCGCCTTCCGCCTGCTCCGCGATAGTATTGAAATCCGTGCTGCGGTGGCTCAGCTCCAGGATGGAGCGGCCATGCGGGGGGAAGGAGCGCACGGCCTCGGCGGCCTCGGCGACGACTTCCGGCGGAAGCTGGGCCGGTCCAGGCGCGTAGTTGTAGCGTGCCTGGGAGTCCTCAGTGGACAACCGGCTCGTCCTCCGTCTCGTCGTCGTCCAACGGCTCGACGCAAACGATTCGGGTCAGCTGCTCGCCGTCGCGCGGCTCGATCAGCCGGACCCCTTGGGTATTGCGCCCCACCACCGAAATCTCGTCGATGCGGGTACGCACCAAGGTGCCGCCGTCGGTAATCAGCATGACTTCCTGGTTGGGCTCCGCCTCCACCGCCCCGATCACCCGGCCGTTGCGCTCGGAAGTCCGGATGGCGATGACGCCCTGGATGCCGCGGCCTTTGCGCGAGAAGTCGGCCAGTTCGGTGCGCTTGCCGTAGCCGTACTGGGTCGCGACCAGCAACTGGCGATGGTCCTGCGCCTCGGGGTTGATGACCGCCAGGCTGATGACCTTGGCCTCCGACCCCAGCCGGATGCCGCGGACGCCGGCAGAAGTGCGCCCCGTTGCCCGTACGGTGTCTTCGGAGAAACGCACGGCCTTGCCGTTGTCGCTGACCAGAAGGATGTCGGAACTGCCGTCGGACAAGGCCGCGCCGATCAGCCGGTCGTCCTCTCTCAGGTGGGCGGCAATGATGCCGCAGCGCAGGGGGCGAGAGAACGCGGACAGTTTGACTTTCTTGACGGTGCCGTTTTGGGTGGCCATGACCACGTAGCGGTCGTCGCTGAACTCATGCACCGGCATGATGACGCTGACCTTCTCGTCCGGCTGCAGGGACAGCAGGTTGACGATCGGGCGTCCGCGCGCGGTCCGCGAACCCTGCGGGAATTGATAGACCTTGAGCCAGTAGACCCGCCCGAAGCTGGTGAAGCACAGGACCGTGTCGTGGCTGCTGGCGACGAACATCTGCTCGATGAAGTCCTCTTCCTTGGTGGAGGCGGCGATCTTTCCGCGGCCGCCGCGGCGTTGCGCGCGGTAGGTGTCCGGAGACTGCGACTTGGCGTAGCCTTGTCCGGAGAGGGTGATGACCCGGTCCTCGACGGGGATGAGGTCCTCGTCTTCGATATCGTAGTCCACGTCCTCGATTTCGGTGCGGCGCGCATCCGCGTACTGCTCCTCGATGGCGACCAGTTCGGAGCGGATCACCTGCATCAGCCGCTCGGGGTCGGACAGAATGGAGAACAGCTCGGCGATGAGGTCGAGAACCTCCTGGTAGTCGCTGCGGATCTTTTCCTGCTCCAGGCCGGTCAGGCGGTGCAGCCGCAGCTCCAGGATGGCCTGAGCCTGGACCTCGGACAGGCGGTAGCCGTCTTTCTGGAATCCAAATTCCTTCGGCAGCCCTTCGGGACGGGACGCGTTGGCGCCTTTCTGCGCCAGCAGCTGTGCCACGCCGCCGGGCGGCCAGGTGCGCTCCATCAGCCCGGCCCGGGCGGTGGCGGCGTCCGGCGACGCCTTGATCAACGCGATGACTTCGTCGATGTTGGCCAGCGCGACAGCGAATCCCTCCAGGCGGTGGGCGCGACCGCGTGCCTCGCGCAGGTCGAACAGGGTGCGGCGGGTCACCACGTCGCGCCGGTGCCGCAGGAACGCCTCCAACACGTCGCGGAGATTCACGATTTCCGGCTGGCCGTCGACCAGGGCCACCATGTTGACGCCGAACGACTGGCGCATCCGCGTCTGCTGGTACAGGTTGTTGAGGACGACCTCGTGGATCGCTCCCTTCTGCAGTTCGATCACGATGCGCATCCCGTCCTTGTCCGATTCGTCGCGCAGGGTGCGGATGCCCTCGAGACGCTTGTCGCGCACCAGTGTCGCGATGTGTTCGATCAGCTTGGCCTTGTTGACCTGGTAGGGGAGCTCGGCGACGATGATCTTCTCGCGCCCCTTGGCATCCTCCTCGACTTCGGTGCGGGCGCGGATCATGACCCGGCCCCGGCCGGTGGCGTAGGCGGCGTGGATCCCGCCGCGGCTGATCAGCCCGGCGGTCGGGAAGTCCGGTCCCGGCAGGTGCGTCATCAGGCCGTCGAGGTCGATCTCGGGGTCGTCGATCAGTGCGATGCAGGCGCGCACCGCCTCGCCGAGGTTGTGCGGGGGGATGTTGGTCGCCATGCCGACCGCGATGCCGGCTGCGCCGTTGATCAGCAGGTTGGGGACGCGGGTCGGCAGGACGGTGGGTTCCTGCTCGTTCCCGTCGTAGTTGGGGCTGAAGTCCACGGTGTCCCGGTCGAGGTCGGACAGTACCTCGTGCGCGATGCGCGCGAGGCGCACCTCGGTGTAGCGCATGGCCGCCGGAGAGTCCCCGTCCACCGAGCCGAAGTTGCCCTGGCCGTCGATCAGCATGTGCCGCATCGAGAATGGCTGCGCCATGCGCACCATGGTGTCGTATACCGCGGTGTCGCCGTGCGGGTGGTACTTGCCGATCACGTCGCCGACCACGCGCGCCGATTTCTTGTACGGCTTGTCCCAGTGATTCCTGAGTTCATTCATGGCGTACAGCACCCGGCGATGCACCGGCTTGAGGCCGTCGCGGACGTCGGGCAGGGCGCGCCCCACAATCACGCTCATCGCGTAGTCGAGATACGACTGGCGCATCTCGTCTTCGATCGTGATCGGCAGGATTTCGGAGGTTTGTAAGGGGTCTGGGTTGCTCATTCTGAAGGGGTTTTCCGGGGGTAGAAATACACTGGATTCTGGGGCACTTTTCAAGGGAATAATTTTACCAGAAATCGCGGCTTTCTGCACCTTTTTCAGGGGGGGTCGGCTGGTCGTTTGAGGGAGCGGATTCGAGACCCTGCGCAAGGGCTTCGGGACAGGGGAAATCCTGCCCAAATTCAGGTTTTTTCAAGGGGCTGGAGGGGTGGTGGCTATGGGTGGACTCGAACCACCGACCTTGGCATTATGAGTGCCACGCTCTAACCAGCTGAGCTACATAGCCAGGTGCGCGCGCATTATATATGTAATCAGGACCGATCCCAGTATGATACTTCCAAAACCCGGCAATAGGGCAAGGACTGTCAGCCTTTAGGGGGATACGGGTCTTTGCCGTAGGTATTGCGCTCTCTAATCTGTCCATTTGACCGATGAATAAGCATTTCGCTTCCCTGCTTGATCGCGGTTTCTCTGGCAGATTCGATCGCCTCTCTCTGTGTTTTGTGAACAGAGGTGGCACGCTGATTGCCTTCACCTTTGACAGCCCAGTCCCCATCATGGGGGACAACATGTTGATTTTTAGTCATAATTTACTCCTTTTTGCGGATTTTTCCTTACCGGAATCATAGCGGAATGGTTGAATTATATTGTTGTATAATGCGTTTGTCAACCGACCCTCAATGGGGGCGGTGTAGAAAAATCTATAAAGATTTAGACAAGACGATGCATAAGAGATTACACATAAAGAAAACTACTCGTGATTGTGACACTGTTATTTTTCGCCAGAAAAAATTTCGCATTGGGTCAGAAAGTTCACATCACAAAGAAAAAGGTTATGGCGGACAAATGTTTAAAATTAGGTTCAATGACGGACCTGTTGTGGAAACTACCAATTTAAACGATTGTGGCAAATGTAATTTGCCAGACAACGCAGAATTCATAAGACCAAAGACACTACCTTTCTGATTTGTAGATTTTGCTACATGGCTACTTAAAAAACCTACGGAAACGCTCTATGTTTGGACAAAGACTCAAATTAGCCCGGAAAAAGTCCGGGCTAACAATGCGTGCGCTCGCAGATCGCGTAACTCCCAAAATTACCGCACAAGCTATTAGCAAGTATGAGGCTGGCAAGATGATGCCATCTTCAACTGTCTTGGTGGGACTTGGAAAGGCACTCGACGTATCGTTAGATTTCCTGATGTCCGACCAGGTTGTGTCGCTGGACAGTATCGAATTTCGTAAGCATTCGGGCACGTCCGCACGCGATAGAGCCATGGCCGAAGCGCTTGTGACCGAGAAGCTTGAAAGTTATCTAGTGATTGAGGATATCTTGGAGATTGCTCCACAGCCTGACCCTCTTGAGAGTTTGCGATGCGACCGTATTGGGAGTCTTGAAGAAGCCGAAACAAAGGCGCAAGAGGTACGTCAGGCGTGGGAACTAGGAATCGACCCGGTCCCTAGCATGACCGGGCTGCTAGAAGACAAGGGTATTCGAGTGATTGAAGCCGATCTTCCGGAGCGTTTCGATGGTCTTGCCTGTGACGTGAAATGTAGCGGCGGACATATCGATACTCAAGTGGTCGTGATCTCAAGCCATACCAACGCTGAGCGCAAGCGATTCAACCTCGCACATGAATTAGCACACCGAGTCATTCGAGAAACTCGCAATCCGGATATTGTCGTTGAAAAAGCCGTGGATCGCTTTGCCGGGGCTTTTCTTGTTCCTGCAGAACATCTCCGTGCCGAGGCTGGCGAATATCGTCACGGAGTGACCTATCACGAGTTAATCCGCTTGAAGCACACCTACGGTGTCTCGGCCGCTGCCATGCTCGTGCGCTTGGGTCAGACCGAGATTCTGCCTCAAGCCGTAATTGACTATGCTTTCCGGAGCTATGCGCGGTCTTGGCGCAGGAGCGAACCGGAGCCGATGGCCGAGGGCGAAGGGTTTGCTGCATTCGAGATGCCGCAAAGATTTGAACGGTTGAGTTGGCGGGCACTTGGCGAACAATTGATTTCTCCGTTACGCGCTGCACAATTACTAGATCTCTCACTGGACGAAGTTGAGCGTGAGATTAGGGGGCCTTGTGTCCAGTGATCACGTTGTCGTTTGTGATTCATCGTGCTTGATTCACCTGCGCAAGGGGAAGCTCGTCGTCGCTACGATGAAGCTGCCCTATCGATTTGTCGTACCCTATCCGATACGTGCAGACGAATTACCTTATTTCACGACTAAGGAATGGATGCGACTGGAGAGCAAAGGTCTTGAAACGTACGACCTCCCAGAAGATCAAACGGAAGAAGCCTTTGCATTAAAGAGCCAACATCCTGGGTTGTCGGCCTATGATTGCTTCGCCTGCGTGACGGCAAAGCACCATGAAGGCAGTATTTTGCTGACGGGTGATAGGGGCCTGCGTCGCATTGCGAAAAAAAATCAGATGGAGGTGCATGGGGTACTCTGGGTCACCGATGAGTTGGATAACGCCGGTGTTTGCGGTGAGGCGTTGTTGAGCAAAGCGCTTGAATCTTGGAGGGATGACAAAACGGTTTTCCTTCCTGATAGCGAAATTGAGCAGCGACTCCGCCATCTACGGAGTAAACATTGATCGCCGTCTAGGGAATTTCATCTACATTCTGTAGCAGCTTGACTGCTGAAGCCATTTACGCCTTGCCGCAATGTGCCAGCACCACGATTCGCGGAGAGGTGATAACGGCCACCGACATGCACTGCCCGTCCTTGAGGACGGCCTCACCGGAAGCCAGGTCGATGTCGACGTCCTGAAAGCCGAGGCGTTGCCCGGTTTTCGAATTGAACGCCTTGTAGACCGCCTCCTTGGCACAGAACAGGACGCGGCCTTGAAGGGTTTCGGAATCGTATTTGCGCTGCTCGCCGGGCGTTGAGATCGTCTCCATGACCTTGGGGGGCAGGGGTTCCGCCGGTTCGACGTCGATGCCTATATAAGAGGCACCGGTGGACGGCATCACGGCCGCGACGGCGACCTGCTTGTCGTGCGCCAGGGAACCGACGATGCCGGCGGGCCACTTCGGAGCCCCGTTCGGCAGCCGGGGCAATTCGACATCGGGCAGGCCCAGTTCCTTCAGGAGTTCCCGCGCCACCCTCCGGACCGCACCGCTTTGCCTGCGGACTTTCAGGGTGGCCTGTTCGCGGCCCGCGCGTTCGATCGGGAAAAGTGCGTCTTCGTCTCCCGGCATGATGATGCGGTGCCCCAGCAGCAGATTGGGCATTTGCAACGTCTGCAGGGCCTGTGCCAGCAGGGGATCGGTTGCCGCCTCATCCCCCGGTCCTGCAGCGGAGGGCTCTGTCCTCTGATCAGCCACTTGAAGCGGAGCCTCGAAAAGCTGATTCACTGATTCCGTAGAGCCGCGACACGCTTTCGGCAAACGCCGCCTGCCCCCCGTAGCTGGGATGCCGCACCGGATGGTGCTCCAGCCCGAATTCCCCGAGGGTGTTCTGGGCATCCCTCCCGATGGCCACGATGCGGCGGGGCTGGAGGGTGTCCAGCAGGGTGAAGAACAGGTCTTGGCAGGCCCGGCGCTCGGCCCGGGTGTGGCGGCGGTTCGACAGGAGCTTGCCGGGTTCGAATGGATGCAGAGGGAAGATGTTCCAGAGAAAAACGGGTCGATCCACCCGGGCGAGCATCTTCCAGACTACGGCTGCGGTTCGCTCCGCGACGGGCGGGCCCTTGGTGGCGCGTCGCAAGGCGAGGTCGCCGTAGGTTTGGGCGAGGGCGGGGAGGTGCGCTTCGTCGGTCAGTGGCAGGCCGGTGCGGCGTCCACCGCGGTAGCCGAGATCCCGGGCGACCCAGAGGGAATCGATGCGCGTGCACAGCGCCGCGTCAAGCAGAGCGCGCAGGTTGGCGCGGCGCCGGAGGTCCGCATCGGCCCGGTCGCAGTGGCTGCATCGTTCGCTGTACGGGTTGAAGACCCTGTCGAGGCGAATTTGGCTCAAGGCTTTGACGAAGGTGCAGGGCGTCATAGCCCCATTTAAAGTATCAAACACTAGTACGTCTAATCTCCTTATCTAACGAAAGCACTGCTAGAATCGGAAAATCCGAATTGTGGGGAGTTACTATATGTCAGGCACGAACCAACACATTATTCCAGAACATTTTCTTAAGCCATTTATCATTCCAAACAGCGAATCTTGGTTGTGGAAGTTCCAGATTGATAGACCCTCTGTGGCTAAAGTGGCTCTGAAAAGGGCGGCGGCTCAGGATAACTATTATTCCGAGGAAAGTAATGATGGCTCACGAACACTTGACGACTTGATCACGGATTACGAAAACGATAAACATAAGGTTGTTAACAAAATCAGGGCCCTGAATATAGGGGATCCAATCAACAGTACGGAAATCGCCGAAATTGTTGTTCACCTTTCAACACGTTCTTCTCACATGCGTGAAGTTATGGGCGAGTCCATCTCTGCGCTTTCTGCTGCTGTACAAGAGATTGTAGATAGTGAGTTTAGTGATTTTTTCGCGAAGTTATCTCAAAACCATATTCCTGCACGCATATATCAAGCACTGTCGGAAAACTTAGAGCAGTCTGATTCCCTTCGAACCATAAAGGTTACTCGACCCACAATAATTAGCCAACTTTATTTTCTTATGAGAGAGCATGGCCAAGAATTGTTCAACCAAACTTTACCGCAGGCCGCTGTGATTCTGGAACGAATAGGCATTAATGCCCAGCAGATCAGTAAAGACGCACAAGCATCTTCTCTCCAAAGGGCTATGGCCCCGGATGCAAGAGTGACACAACTCAGTAAATTTGTCTGGCATGTAGTGTTAGTTCCTTCCGGTGGCGCTGTCCTACCAGATTGCACCAGCATTGCATTTGACGGTTGCGACTGGAAGCCTTTCCCATTTGTTAGTTCCGAAGAACTGAAGGTGGTTATATTGCCGCTTACGCCAGACCGGCTGGCGGTGGGAAAAATTGATGCCAACCAACTTGTAGATGTATCTAGTTTTAATAACCATGCCGCACAGGCTGCGTATTCGTTTTTCCTGTCAAGTTGCAAATCAGAAGAACTGGAAGAATTGGTTAAAAATCTTGGAGGAAAAGTGCATGAATCGATAAATAGCATGGTAGGTGAAGTTGCTTCAGCGGCAACTAGAGAAATCTCAAAAAACTATGGGCCAGAGAGAGAGTTGTCAGAAGAGGAACAATCTGCATCAACGAGGTCTTGGGGTGATGCGGCTTCCAGAATAAGTTGTACAGTTTCTTTACTAGATTTTGGAGATAAGGTGCTCTTGGAGTCTGTTGCGAGAGAGATTAAGGCTGCCATCAGTGCTTTTTCGAAACGTTTGCCAATCTCGTCGATTGACGGATTTACATTTGCGCTTGACTATGCTGCGGCACTTAAAAGTTTGCCTCGTGACTTTGGGGCCAATAGAGAATTTACACCAACAGAAAACGAAGAATTTGTAGGAGTTGGGCAGCCAGTTACGGTTGTTGTGGATGGACAGATTAAGACTCGGGGGGTGTTGCGCGGCCACATAGCTGCCAATTTGATTTCCGACAGTGAAGAACATGTGGAGGATGCCCGAAGTCTAATTTTTGACATATTGGCGTATGGGGCACTAACTAAATTGATTAACAATAAATTTCCGGAACAAATGCTGAAACCTGCGCAAGACTCGCATGAAGCCTTTCTGTATGGATATGCCTCAGGAGTGTTTGAGGCGTATTTTTGTACTTCCGTTTCAACCTTGAACGAAAGGCAGGCCAAGGGTTATGAAGGTTTGGCATTATCCGCTTTGCGCCAGGCATTGGGCCGGATTCCCCAAAAACGAAAGGCTTACAAATATCATGGTGCTGGCCTGAATCTCTTCTTTGGGGAATCGGCATCTTTGATTAGGAATATGCTCATACTCTTTGCACGTATGTTTGGAGCAAATAAAGCACTCGGGCAGACACTATCAGAGGAATCACTTTTCTACAAACTTCTAGAGAAGAATGAGCTTGATCGTTGGATGCATCTTTTCCAGAAAGATCTGGAAGGGTTTGATATAGGATTAGAGGCATGGAGCGATTTCACAGAAATATTTTTTACCCATCGACATTTTGAACGACTTATGACTCATTTTGGAATAGTGGTTGACCGTACGGATGGTCCTGGTGCTTACATTCACGTATCATGACAATGAAAAATATGCTTGGCAAACTTCAGTTGCATGGCACCTATAATTGGCAATTCTGATTCAGCAAACACCAATTGATACTATTCGAGTTTTCATGTAATGGCGATTTCAGGAAAAAAAGCAACCATTAGTATCGTTATAGAACTTCTCGGACTACACCGCGAAGACGATATTCGAAGTACGTTGCAGAGATTATTCCTTGCTGTCGGTGCAGGCAGGTACAACCTTGCGGTTCCGGCAGGTCGAGGAGAAGCGGATATGGTGTGCGATGAGTACCGGACTGTTATAGAAACCAAAACTCGTGGCGAATGTAATCCGCAATCTCCCGGCGTAAAGCCAGGGGAAACACAGAAAGATCAATTATCCAGATATTTAGCGGCATTAGCAGATAACGCGCCGACATCTAGAACGCTCAATCAAACTCACTGGCATGGCTTTTTGACTGATGGTGAGGTTTGGTGGGGCTATGAGTGGGATGAGGTAAATCAGGAAACAGTTCCTATGCCCGCAGTTGCTGCATGGAGAGTCGATTCCCCAGAAGGATTACTGAATTTTTTCAAACAATATTTGTGCCCCCAAAGTCGAGCTGGCAAACTGCCCCCGCCGAAAAATTTATTAGATGATGTTTTCCTGCCATTTCTTGATGATGTTCAAGCACTACAGAGAGTCATGGAGCGCAAGCGTTTCTACAAGACTAAAATCGAACTGTGGGCAAAGGTTCTAGCCGGTTCAGGCATTGCTCCCGATGAAGAAGAATCCTTGAGCCGAGCCGAGACATTTGCTCGACATACTGTTTTGGTGGCTGGCTCTCGCATTCTTTTCGTTCTGCTAGAAAACCCTAAGGCAAAAGCCGAAACATTTATTGCTGCAGTGGATGATGGTTTTCCGAGTTGGGTAGTTGAAACTCAGAAGGGGCGCAATTTGATTATTCAACTGGCGCGTCACCTCAGCCAGTATGAGTGGCGAACGATGACTAGGGATGTCCTCAAGGATGTTTACCACGGTTTTATCAAACGTGAGGTTCGCAAAGAATTTGGCGAATACTACACTCCTGACTGGCTGGCATCTTGGGTTGTGGAAAATGTTCTCAGTGAAGAATGGATGGACAAATCAATCCAAGCAGCACAATCTGTCTTAAATACTAAAGGTCGCCAGGAACAATTGCCTCGAGAGTTTGGGGTGTTGGATCCTTCCTGCGGTTCCGGGACTTTCCTGTTTCATGCTGCATGTCGTATTCACGCTCGGATACGGCAAAGATTTCCAGATAGCCTCGATCGTTCGAGAGAAATTCTCTCTTTGCTGATTCACGGTATAGACGTTCATCCGATTGCGGTGGAAATGTCCCGCGCCACCTTGGCGATGGCGTTACCTGAATTACCAGCCCGGTCTAGGAAACGAAAAGATTTTCCTTTACAAATATTTTTAGGGGATGCGATGCAATCGAATCAAGATAGCGAAATTTTCAATGCTGAAAGTGTAGAAATTCGCTCTCCAGGCGGGCAGTCTATACACATCCCAAAATCTTTAGTTCTGCATGCTCAGGGGATACGCTTAGTGGATAAATTGTTTCATCGGGCACGGGACGGTGAATCAGTGCGTTTTCCAGAGATTCCTGCGAAAGATCGGAAGGTTTTGGAGACTGCTGTGCAAAATTTGAAGCACGTAATTGACACGGAAGGAAACCATGTCTGGAATTGGTATCTGTACAACACTATTGGGCCTCTTCGTTTATCTGAACGCAAGGTTGGTTGCATGGTCGGCAACCCGCCATGGTTGGTCGCGAATGACACACCAGATGGGGGTCGGAAAAAAACAATCGGCAGAATACGGCAAGATTACGGCATCAAAGTGACAGGGTCGCTTTCGGCCAAGGGCGATTTAGCTTCTGTTTTCAGTGCCCGTGTCACGGATTTGTATTTGGCAGAAGGTGGATTTTTTGCATATGTGTTGCCGGGTAGCGCCTTGATCAATCAGACTTGGGCTCCTTGGCGATCAGGAAATTGGGGCAAATGCCGAGTCGACTTGGATAGGGCTTGGGATTTAGACGAGATTGATCCCCCTCCCTTCGCGCATGCACCGAATGGAACTTGCACGGTGTTCGGATGCCGGGCTGCCAAACCCAGTTCGTTTGAGACTATCTATCAATGGAAGGGGTCTTATGAGGATCCGACGGTGAAGAAAAAAAGCCCTCGTGAAAGTCAGCCCTCTGAATATTTGGAGAGGTTCCGCCGTGGCGCAGTCTGTCAGCCGGGTAGTTTGTTTCTGACATTGGAGGATCCATATCATCGCTTGTCTGACACGAAAATAGTGACTGTTCAAACAAAGGCTGCGACTAAGGAGCCGTGGCGGGGGACCGAGCGAGTTGCCAAAGTGGAGCGGGAGGTTCTCATGCCGATTCTCCGTTCGCAGGAACTGTTCGCCTTTAACGCAGTCCCCCACGCTTGGCTAATCGTGCCAAGATCTGAAGCGGGGGCTCATATCCTTGATTTGGAGAACAAGGATTTTCAACGTTTGTGGCCCTGCACACGCCGCTATTGGATGGAGGCCCAGAAGACATATCTGGAACATCGTGCACCCACGGCAGGAACTACTCTTTCGGAGAATCTGAACTATAAGAATACTCTTTCCCGTCAACTTGAACTTGCTAAGCAGAAGGAGGGAAAGGTCAAAGTGTTCTACAACAAATCAGGCAAGCATTTGCGGGCAGCGAGGGGATCAACTGATTTGTTGGCGGATGATAAGTTGTATTACTTAATTGCCCGGAACGAGAAAGAAGCCTTATTCCTCGTAGGAATTCTGAATGCCGAGTGTATGCAAGAATCTTGGAAAGAATCAAAGACGTCAAAACTCCACTACGACAAGTCACCATGGAGACATGTTCCAGTGCCGAGATATGTTCAGAAAAATCCATTGCATAGGAAAATCGCTAGCGCTGCGTTGAAGGCAGAAAAAAACCCAGATGCAAGTCGATCAGAATTAGAAGAATGGGTACGGGAACTTTTGCCAGACTACGCCAGTTAGAATGACTGAGCGCAGTCGAGTAGAGTTGACACTCTTTCACTGAGACAATCAGGTGGACAGGACTCAAGTGATCTAGCCACACTACTTTCAAACCGAATTTTCTTGCCTTAGGAAGAATATGGATTCCAAAGGAAATCCGGGATTGCCGGATAAGTTGTGGGCTGCTCTCTATGGTCGTCTCTGGCACGCTACTGGACTACAGGGGCTCAAAGCGATTCTGGTGGATGGCCAGATAACAATCCAAAAAGATAGGTATCGAGCCTTACCGCTATGTCATTATTTAGGCTGTGTCAGCCTGTTTGATTTCGGGCCTAGTTTTGTGCACACCGGTGATCAATTTAGAAATTGGCGAGGGTGGTTCGGAAATAATCAACGATCACCAGTCGCGGTGTGGCTTGAAATTAACCGCCGTATCGCGAAGCAAAAGATTCTCGATGCAGGGGAAATACGGAGAAAATTTTCTGAAAATCCCAGACTGGTAATCCCTGGAGTAGAAGCGGGACACCAGGGTCCCATACCCACTACTTCTTTGAAGGGTGCTTTGTTGATTTGCCGTGATGAGTTAGAGGTTTTTGAGGAGCACTTGGTAGTGGATGAGAAACTTATAAAAAAAGCCAAAACTTTTGAGGTGTCCCACTGTTGGAGTAGATGTCAAGATCCGAGCCAAGAAGGATCGAGAAAATTTAAAATGCTGATATCTCAAGTTAGGACAAAGTTGTCGAAAACTTGCTAGGTGTGGATTGAGTATTTATTGCGCAATGTTTTGGAAACTATAAATAAATTAATAACCTTACTCCACGCATGTAATCAAGGCGCAAAAGGTTTGAAATTCCCGCGTCCGTCTACAATCCGCTGGCAAGCCAGTTTGATCGATATGGAAGCCAATCCAAACGAATCGCCATTCCATCCCATCCCCTTCACGTTCGAGGGACGCGCGGAGGACTATTTTGCGATCTGGATCGTGAACCTGCTGTTCACGATTCTCACGCTCGGGGTGTATTCGGCCTGGGCGAAGGTCAAGCGATTGCAGTTCTTCTACGGCAACACCCGCCTGGCGGGTGACGGGTTCAGTTATCTGGCACGTCCCGTCGTCCTGCTGCGGGCCCGGATCCTGATGCTCGCCGTCCTGCTGCTCTACTTCGTGGCATTCTGGTTCTCGCTTTCGGCAGGTCTCTTGCTGACCCTTGCCTTAATCCCGGCCTATCCCTGGGTCATTCACCGTTCGTTGCGCTTCAACAGCCGCATGACGGCATGGCGTAACGTGCGATTCGATTGGCACGGGACCTATCCGCAGGCATTCAAGGTCTTCGTCCTGTGGCCGGCTGCCGGCATCCTGACGCTGGGCATCGCATTTCCATTCGCTGCCCGTGCCATGCGCGAATATCTGGCCAATGGCCAGTCGTTCGGACATGCGAGGTTCTCGGCGCGCACGGATGTCGGAGAGTACTACCTCGCTACGGGTGCGGCGCTTCTGGTCTTCCTGTTCGGCGGCAGTGTGATCGCGGCGATCCTCGGCGTTGCCCTGGACCTGCTGGGGATCGGATTGGGGTTCGATGGCTTCGCGGCGGAGGGGGCCGAACTGATTGCCTTGCTGGCGGCGCCGCTGGCGGCCTATGCCGCGGGCGATTTGTTCATGGCTTTGACGCGGAACATCGTCGTCAACCGGCTTGCCCTTCACCCAGGGCACCGCTTCGATTGCGGTCTGTCCGGCATCCAGATGATCTGGATCAGCGTCACCAACATGCTGGCCATCCTCTTGTCGCTGGGTCTGTTGTGGCCGTGGGCGCAGGTGCGTCGCTGGCGCTATCTGGCCAACGCCGTGGCCGTCCGTCCGCTCGATTCGCTTGAACAGTTCATCGACTCGCAGCATGCCGCAGGGGCGGCCCTCGCTTCCGAGTATGCGGACTTTGAGGGCTACGAGGTTGGGCTGTGAGCGTACGAGGAAAGCTGTACCACGGTGGCACCACCCTTGCCCGGGAGGCCGCATTGACGCGCGCCGAAAGCGGGGAATTCACCGCGGTCGTCGCCTCGGAGGGAAAGACCGTTTCCCTCGGTCATATGCGGGGCGTGACGGCCCGCGTCTCGGGCTCCGACCGGTTGATCTACTTTTCCAACGATTTTGCGTTCAGTACGGACGATCACGAAGGGCTTGACATGCTGTTGCCGGAAGGGCAGGCGCGGCGAAACCGCTTTCTCGCGTTTTTCGAGCAGACCCGCATCGGCTATGCGTTGGCCTTGTTGATCCTGCTGCTCGGGCTGGTGGTGGCCTACCAGGTCTTCCCGGCCTGGTTCTCCGAGATCATCACCGACCTGATCCGCTTCGAGTTCATCCCGTTCGAATTCGACCAAGATGAGGGGGCTTGGGCTGTTTTATGTGATGCATATTCGGGTATGATTTGCTTTCAGACTAAAGGCTGAAGGGTCGGTATGGCCACGATCCATGCAATGCGAGGGTCGGCCGCGGGAAGTGCAGGTATGGTTTCTTCTGAGTGGAAGCAGATTTTAGATGGCTGAGAACAGGGAGAGCAAGACTTTCCTGACTCGTTGCGTATCGCTGGACATAGAGGTCGGGAAGAAGGATGGGAGAATCCATGCTCTTGGCGCGGTGCGGGCCGATACAGGTAAAAGTTTCACGCATTCAGGGCGCAGCCTCGCTACGGCATTGTCGAAACTAGACAATTTCGCTGCTGGCGCATCCTTTGTCCTTGGGCACAATCTGATTGCTTTCGACTTGCCGCATCTGGCGGCGGCGAAGCCCGATCTGCGATTGCTGAAACTGCCAGCAGTGGACACGTTGCGGATCAGCCCGCTCGCATTCCCACGCAATCCCTACCACCATCTCGTAAAGCATTACAAGGACGGTGGAATCAGACGCGGACAAATCAATGTCCCGGAGCTGGACGCACGCCTTGCGCTGGAGGTCTTCGCAGATCAGCGCAGGGCGTTGAAGGATACTCCTCCAGAGCTGTTGACGGCATGGCATTGGCTGAGTACGCCGGAGCCTGGGGGCGTAGACCGCGCTCTAGATAGTTTTTTTGCCGAACTTCGCGGCTCGCGTCGTCCCTCAGATGCTGAAGCTCGGTCGGCGATAGGGCGGCGTCTGGAGGGTGTCGTTTGTGCGACCCACGGAAGCAAGGTCGTGTCGAAGGCAGGATCGGTCGGCTGGGCGCTGGCTTACGCGCTAGCATGGCTTTCGGTTGCGGGAGGCAACTCGGTGATGCCGCCTTGGGTACGGCATCAGTTTCCGAAGGCCGCGCAGTTGGTGCACTGGCTTAGGGACTCCGCCTGCACCGATCCCGCTTGCGGCTGGTGCCGGGAGCGGCATGATGCCCAAAAGGAACTCTCCCGCTGGTTCGGTTTTCCCGGATTTCGGCCTAAGCCTTCGGACCACAGCGGTCGCCCCATGCAGCAGACGATCGTCGAGGCGACGATGGCCGGGAAACACGTACTTGGCATCCTGCCCACGGGCACGGGCAAGTCGCTCTGCTACCAAGTTCCAGCGCTGTCCCGCTACGATCGGACGGGTGCGCTGACGGTGGTAATTTCTCCCTTGGTCGCACTGATGGCGGATCAGGTGGTGGGGATGGAGAAGAAGGGAATCGACTCCTGCGTGACGGTCAACGGGTTGTTGTCGATGCCCGAGCGGGCCGATGCGTTGGACCGGGTCCGGCTGGGTGCTGCGGCCATCCTTCTCATTTCACCGGAACAGCTGCGCTCCCGCACTTTGCGCCGGGCACTCGAACAGCGCGAAATCGGTGGCTGGGTTCTGGACGAAGCTCATTGCCTGTCGCGCTGGGGTCACGACTTCCGACCGGATTATCGCTATGTGGGTCGCTTCATCCGGGAGTCGGCAGGTTCTGGAAGGCTGCCGCCGGTCCTGTGCCTGACGGCGACTGCAAAACCTGATGTTAGCGAGGATATCGTCCGGCATTTCCGGGACAAGTTAGAAGTCGAGTTGGAAGTTTTCAATGGCGGGGTCGAGAGGTCTAATCTCGAGTTTGAAGTGATCCCAACCGTGGAGGCCCGAAAGTTCGAAGACATCCACCAGATATTGATGTCGTATTTGCCTCCGGACATGCCGGGCGGCGCTATCGTTTACTGTGCGACACGTCGGCAGAGTGAGGACATGGCGGAATACCTGCAAGGGAAGGATGTCGCAGCCGCCCATTTCCACGCTGGCTTGCCGCCAGACTCGAAAAAAGATGTGCAGCAGCGATTCACCGATGGTGGGCTCCGCGCGATTGCGGCGACGAATGCCTTTGGCATGGGAATCGACAAGCCCGATGTGCGGTTGGTTATCCATGCCGATATTCCAGGGTCTCTGGAAAACTACCTCCAGGAAGCCGGGCGGGCCGGGCGAGATCGGGAACCGGCGCGATGCGTGTTGCTGTACGCAACCGACGACGTGGAACGCCAGTTTGGTATGTCGGCGCGATCAAGGCTCACCCGGCAAGAGATTCACGGCATCCTCAGGGCGCTGCGCAATCTGAACCGGAAGAAACGCCTCGGTGGCGAAGTGGTGGCGACTGCGGGCGAAATTCTCAGCGAGGACGAAGACCATGCCTTCAAGCAGGATTCCGCGACTGATGATACCCGCGTACGTACCGCCATAGCTTGGCTGGAGGAGTCGGAGTTGCTGACTCGAGAGGGAAACGAGGTCCAGGTGTTTCCATCCTCGCTTCGGGTGAGTTCTGTCGAGGAGGCCAAGGAGCGGCTCGACAGCGCTGGTCTTGTGACCGCTTACCGGCAGCAGTTGCTGCGCATTGCCGAAATGATGATCGGGGCGGATGCAGATGAAGGCATAACGACGGACGAGTTGATGGTGGCGTCGAATCTGAGCCCAGAGGGTGTTCGCAAGGCCCTGTACGATCTTGAGCGGCTTGGGGTCGCCAGCAATGACATGGCGCTGACTGCATTTGTCCATGCGGGCGTAGAGCGCCATTCCCGCAAGCGTTTCGAACAGGCGGAAGCATTAGAGATTGCTCTGATCGCGCATATGCGTGAAGAGGCTCCAGATCAGGGCAAGGGTGACTCGTCCCCTCTGCACTTGCGTATCGCTGCGCAGACTCTTCGAGATGAGGGCCTCGCCGATCCCTTGCCGGAACGGTTGTGGCGCATCATTCGTAGCCTTTCCTTCGACGGTCGCGGAGAAGATGGGGCCGTGGGTAGTTTGGCGGTGCGAAAGCAGGATGCGGAGAGGGTGTGGGTGAGGCTGCAGCGCGAATGGGCAGCAATAGAGGCAGCTGCGCAGATCCGGCGCAAGGCCGCCGATCTGTTATTAGAGCACTTGCTTGCCTGTCTGCCGTCCGGGAGCCGGGGCACGGATTTGCTTGCCGAGACCACGCTTGGGAATCTGTTGCGGGCAATCGAATCCGATGTGATCCTGAAAGGCAAAGTCAGAAATCTCTCGAAACTGTTGGATCGCGCCCTGCTGTGGCTGCACGAGCAGGAGGTCATTCGTCTCCACAAGGGTCTGGCGGTATTTCGCCCGGCCATGACCCTTCGTCTGGAGCACAAGGAGAGGCGTGGCTTCGCCAAGGCTGATTACGAACCTCTGGCGCTTCATTACAAGGGGCAGGTCCTGCAGGTTCATGTGATGATGGAGTACGCTCAACGCGGCCTTGCCGCCATAAGCGAGGCACTGCGCATGGCCATGGACTACTTCACCCTCAAGGAGGAGGAGTTCCTTAACTATTGGTTACCGGGCCGGGATAGGGAGATCGGACGGGAGACGACGCCCGAGTCATGGCGGGCCATCGTCGAGAGCCTGAAGAACCCCGTGCAGCAGCGAATCGTGGCTGATGATCGGGAACAGGCGAATGTTCTCGTACTGGCTGGCCCGGGCTCAGGCAAGACTCGGGTGCTGGTGCATCGGATCGCCTATCTGGTACGCGCAAAACGGGAGAATCCTCGCGGCATCCTGGCTTTGGCATACAACCGCCATACGGCGGTAGATATCCGCCGCCGCCTCGCGGAGCTGATCGGCGACGATGCCCGGGGCGTGACCGTGCTCACCTGTCATGCCCTGGCGATGCGATTGGCGGGGGCCAGTTTTACAGGCAGGGCGGCAAGCCCTGACGACGAGGTGTTCCAGGAAGTGATTCATCGAGCCACGAAGCTGTTGCGTGGCGAGGGGTTGCCTCCAGAGGAGGCAGACGAGCGACGCGACCGCCTGCTGGCGGGTTTTCGATGGATTTTAGTGGACGAGTACCAGGACATTGATTCGGATCAGTATGATCTAATATCAGCCTTGGCCGGACGTACGATCGACGATGATTCCGGCAAGCTGACCCTGTTCGCGGTAGGGGACGACGATCAGAACATCTATGCCTTCAAGGGTGCCTCGGTGGCGTTCATCCGCCGGTTTGGGGAGGATTACGAGTCCAAGCCTGCCCACCTCATTGAAAACTATCGCTCGACCGCCCACATCGTGGAGGCCGCCAATGCGGTTATCGATCTGGCGCGAGAACGGATGAAAGCCGGGAATCCTATTCAGATCAACCGTGCGCGTAGGAAAGATGCACCGGGAGGCGCATGGGAAGCACTGGACCCTGTTTCCCGAGGGCGAGTACAGATCCTGCCGGTGAGCCGTGGCCCTGTCCATCAGGCTCGGGTCGTCATGGAGGAGTTTCGGCGCTTCTCCGATCTTGTACCGGATTGGGACTGGTCGCGTTGCGCCGTCATCGCCCGGGCGTGGGAATACTTGGTTCCGGTGCGAGCGTTCTGCAAGACCTATGGAATTCCGGCACAAATGGGTAATGAAGAAATCCCGGATTTCTGGCGATTACGCGAGACTCATGAGTTCGTCGAATGGTTGCGAGGTCGGAAATCCCGCTGTATTGATGGTGCCGGGTTGGAGGCATGGGCGGAAGCCCATCCGTCCGATCGCTGGCATGGGTTGTTGAGGCAGGCCATTGAGGAACATGCGCTGGAGATCGGAAAAGGAGACGTTCCGGTGCCTCACTTCATCGAATGGCTGGCGGAATGGGGGCGGGATATCCGTCGGCGACAGCGCGGATTGCTTCTGTTGACCGGGCATGGTGCCAAGGGACTCGAATTCGACCATGTTGCTGTTTTGGATGGCGGTTGGGACCGTGTCAATCCTGATGAGGATTCGGATGCGCCGCGCCGGCTGTACTATGTGGCCATGACGCGCGCCCGCATGACCCTGACCCTTGCAAAAGAAAATGGATCCCGACGACTGTGCGACGAATTATTGGAGCATCCATCGGTCGTAGTCCGCGAGCCACCTGATCTTCCGCCGGGTCCTCCGGAACTTGAACATCGGTATATCCGGGTCGGCCTGAAGGACGTGGACCTGGGTTTTGCCGGGCGCCGGGAGGCCGCACACCCAATCCACCGCACCATCGCCGCGCTGTCGCCTGGCGACCTGCTCAAGACACGCATTTCGAGTGATGGACGCTGGGAACTGCTGAATCCGGCGGATATGGTCATAGGACGCCTTGCGAAAAATTTTATGCCGCCATCCGGGACACGGTGTCGGTTTGCTGTTGTCCGGGCCGTCGTCAGGCGGAACCGCGAGGGGACACCACCGGAATATCGCGACCCTCGATGTGACGCTTGGGAGGTGGTTGTACCGGAATTGACGTTTGAGCCGGATCTGTAGCCTAAAAACTCCCGAAAGCTGGGGACGACTGAATCGCATGGTCGTGCTAAACTCCTGTCCAATCCTCACGCCCTCCGAAAACGGACTTGACGAGGGCCTTCCGAATCAACTCAAGGTCGGAATAAATAAGGCTGACTGACCGGTAAGGGATCATCACGATGATGGATGCGAACATATTCCAGATCGTCGCGGTGCTGGCGCTCCTCGGTTTCATGTGGACGCTTCACCGCGAGGTCAGCAATTTGCACAAAGATGTCCGCAAGGACATGGCGGGTTTGCGTCAGGAATTCGGCAAGGATATCGGCGATGTCCGTAAGGACATGGCTGATATGCGCCAGGAATTCGGCCGGGACACTGCCGATCTGCGTGAACGCATGGCCAGGATGGAAGGCCTGCTGGAAGGCTTCGTCGGCCGTCCGCAGGAATCACAGTCCTGACGGTTTCCGACCCTGCGCGAGGCCGTGCTAAACTCTCCCAAACCAGTTTCCGTGCCCTCCGAAAACGGACTTGACGAGAGCTTTCCGAATCAACTCAAGGTCGGAATAAATAAGGCTGACTGACCGGTAAGGGATCATCACGATGATGGATGCGAA
>LXNI01000934.1_pt1 | contig 29362 bp, 20 predicted proteins | sample 809091 | NCBI WGS metagenome assembly LXNI01 (sample SAMN04870527, study PRJNA318959) | sponge metagenome | biome: 01000161; feature: marine sponge reef; material: water | host: Sarcotragus foetidus | place: Greece: Milos, Mediterranean Sea | collected 2013-05-29 | depth 5-7 m | reverse complement strand
CTGCACATACTCCACCCCCAGCTCGTCCCTCACCTTGCCGAGGATGTAGTCTCCGCCGATCTCGTAGATCTCCAGACCCTCGGGCGTCTCGATGAAGCCCTGAACCCGCCCATCCGGGTCGAAGACGGTCCACAGGGTGCGGTTCCCGTCTTCCGGGAGGTTGTATTCGCGCACCCAGAGATTGCCGGGTGCGTCGACCACGATGGCTGAGAAGGCGGGGAAGGATTCGGGGAGCGGCAGGGCGTCGACGGCGGCGTTCCGCTTCCTTGAGGAGTTTCTGCCTGGGTTCGGGGACCGGTTCTCCGCGCGGTAGCTGTCCAGATCGGCCTGCGTGGGGTTTCGCACGTTGTTGTCGCGCCGAACGATGTGCGCGAGAGAACCGTCGGAACGGTAGGCCCGAATTTCGTAGAGGTCGGTCGGGCTGACGATCATCTGTTCGCCCCACGCGGCCCAAAGAACCGTCGGCTGGAAGGGCGGGTCCATGATGAGGAACGAATCGTTGGGATCGTCCTCCCAGTGCCAGAACATCGCCGCACCAGGGTGCTTTCCGAGGGACGGTCGGCGAGAACCCTCCGCATCCACGAGGAAGAAGTCCACTTCGGAGCGGCGGAGGCCGGTTTCGGGGATTCCCGCCGGAGAGCTGATCAGGAAGGGCGCAACGCTGGCGAGGATCGTCCCGTTGGCGAGCACGTCCCTGCATTTGGGCACATCGTTGCCGGGTGCCAGGTCGGCCAGGTTGAGGGTGCGCCCGTGATGACCCTCGGTGTCCCAGACGGAAAAGACATGGCGGCCTCCCGTGAAGGTCCCATGGCAGACCGCCAGCGAGTCACCGGGCCAAGGCTCCATCCAGAAGACGCCCGGACGTCCGAGCCCGTCACCGCCGTAATCACCACCGAAATCTCCCGGGCCCTCGCCTTTCTGTCCCCATGCCGTCAGGTAGTTACCGGCCTCGTCAAAGCCCAGCAACTGGTGCGAGCCCCCGTTGGCGACAATGATCCGTCCGTCGCGCAGCTTGAGCGCGTCGTCGACGCGGTGAAGCTGGAAGTCGTCCCCGCCCTCGATGGTGCCGATGGAGATGACGGGCTCGGTGCCGACCTGCCAGCCGAGGCGCGAACCGTCCACCGGCCGTGCATTCTCGACGATGAGGATTCCGGCGCTGTCCTGGATCGGGGTGGTGGTGGATTCGGTATCCGTCGCGACTTCACCCCCGGAGGGCGCTTCGCAGCCGGCGACCGCCAGGGCCAGAGCAACCGGAAATACCGTGAGACGGATCAATTCCCCGGACCGCGCGAGAGCTTGGGCTCGAGCAGGTGGATGTATGGCACCCCTGCGTCCGTCTCCTGGTGGGTGACGACGTACCGCGACCCGGCGGCAAACCCCGCCAGAAACTCGTCGCCGTGATAGCGCGCCAGGGTGGCGCCTGTGGACGGATCGACCAAATCGATCCATCCATCGAACAGCTCGCGCAAGGGAACCTGTGGTACGGGCTGCCCCAGTCCCGTCGGCGGCGCATCCGGATCGGGGGTTGTCCAGACGATCCACAGACCGTCTTCATCGATCCTCGCTCCGCCGTTCGCGACTCCGGGCCAACTCGTGGGATCATCGTGTCGGTCGAACTCCTCGACCGCGCGGTCGAACACCTTCGTCAGGGTGGGCTCCGGGGCCAGGTCCCAGCGCATCACGCGGTTGCTCTGCACAGCCACGAACCACAACGCCTCGGAATCGCCCGCGGCCGCGAACATGTCCTGTGGGGCTGTAGCGCCTCTCGCGCTTTCGGCGCCTTCGCCAAACGACACGGTGTTGCCCGATTCACCGAGCAGATGGAACCTGTATCCGGTCGAAGTGTTCGTGGGCACGCTCGCGGCGAATGCGACTTCGTCCGACTCCGTGACGAAGGTGTTGAGGATCTGGCCGGGAAACATGTCCGTGCGGATCACATTGAAGTCATGGTCCAGCACGGTCCGGCCCTGGTGGTACTCGAATACATGGATGTACCGGGGGCCGGTGTCGATCCTGGAAATCGACGAGTACTCTCCCGGTCCTTCGCCGTGTCCGCCGACCGTGCGTACGAATCCGCCCGTCATATCGAAGACGGCTATCTCCGCCTCGGCAGCATTCCAGACGAGGATCCGGCCCCGGCGGTCGACGGCCACGCTCGACATCCGGCCGATCGCCCCGACACCCGGGCCATCGAGTCCCCCGATCGTTACCACGGTGTCCAGCGTGATCGTGCATTCCTGACAGGTTACGGCGCCGGAGACCCGTACCGGCTCCTGCCCGGACGCCGAGGTGCTTGCCGTGATGGAGTACGCCACCGGAATGGCCAGGAGACAGGCGACCTGGCGCAACGGGATGCCCATTCGAACGTGGCGGGGATGCCTGTGGCGGGGACCTGCATTGCGGTGGGGATGGGTCGTCGGCAGGATCATTCGATCTCCTCGCAAGGGAAACAGCAGCATGCAACCGTGACTATCCACGTGCAACGAAAGAATTCGTTACAGTGAACCTACGGTGCCGGTTTTGGGAGCACAAGAGTGCCTTCCCCGTGTGTTTCCCCGGGAAGCGCAGCGCGCCTCCACCCACGCCCGCACCCAGAAGTGAACCCGGCGCCGTCCCGTCTGGCTATTGACCGGGCAGCTGCCAGGTTAGCAATCTTCCCGTCTCCCGAAGACCACCGGCGGAGAAAGGGACCACCATGACTCGACTCCGGACCGCAGCGGCCGTGCTGTCGCTGGCCCTTATGCCAGCCGCGTGCGAGGGCCCGGCCGAAGACTCCGACTTCGTTCACACCGATAGCGCCGGGATCGCGATTCTGGAGAGCTTTCGGCCGGCGTGGGAGGAGGGACAGGGCTGGACGATCGCCGCCGAACCGGAGCTCGCAATCGGCGCGGGCGTGACCGGAGGCGACGATCCCAACCACCCTCCCTGGGGATTCATTCGTGAGGTGCGGGTCCTCTCCAACGGAAGTCTGGTCGTCGGCGATATCCGCACCTCGGAGGTTATGGTCTTCGATGCCCTGGGGAAGCTCACCCACAAGTTCGGAGGGAAGGGCGAAGGTCCGGGCGAACTCGAGGACTTCGGAGCGGCGTACACCTGCGCGGGGGACACGATCATCGCGGCAGATCCCTATGCGTACAATTTCTTCGATTCCGAAGGCCGCTTCATTCGGCCGCTGGCAACGGTCGACGGCGAGACGGGGATTCCACTGAACATCTTTCTCAGGTCCGGCGATTGCCGGCGCTTCCTCGTCACGGACGATCGGTACCGGACCCCGTCGCCGGACGGGCCGGAGGGACTGACCTCTTGGGTCTTCGCGTGGACGGACGACTCCTTCATGGAACGCGACACGATCGCGCGCGTGCCCGCCAGACACGTCTATCAAGATGGCATATTCACCCGGTTCGTCCCGTGGACCGCGTCCGTCACACCCATTCGAATTGCGGGCGATGACCTGGTGTTCGGCTACTCCCAGAGAGCGGAGCTTCGTGTGGTCGATTCCGGCGGCGAACCGAAACGCATCCTGCGCTGGCACGCGACCCCCGATCCCATCACTTCCGAGGAGAAGCAGCAATGGGATGAGGAGCAGGAGGTCGGTCGTGAGAGCGGACGCCGCGTACAACTCGACGACTATCCCTGGCTGCCGGAGCACAAGGCCTTCTTCGACAAGCTGAAGGCAGACGACGAGGGGAACCTGTGGGCTCGTGCCCTTCGGCCACCCGATCCCACGCCGGAACGATGGACTGTGCTCAGTGCGGAGGGGCGGTGGCTCGGCGTCGTGCAGATGCCCGACGGGTTCACCCTCAGCACGGTTGCGCGCGGCCGCGTCTACGGCGTGCACCGCGACGAGTTGCGCATCGCGACCGCGCGGGTCTACCGGCTGGAAAGGGGTGGGTGACCCCCCACCCCCGCCTCCCCCGAAGCCCTCACCGCAAACATCACGTCGCCCTCCGGCGGCCCTCCCAGTCGCGGCCCGTAGAACCGCATCGCCAGCGCCTCCATCACACGCTCAACGGCGCCCCCCTCACACAGCGCCACGATGCACCCCCCGAACCCCGCCCCCGTCAACCGTGCTCCCGCTGCTCCCGCCTCAAGCGCGATCCCGACCATCTCGTCCAGGTCTGCTGTGCTCACCTCGTAGTCGTCGCGGAGGCTGCCGTGTGACTGCACCATGAGCTTGCCGAAGCGGCCCATATCGCTATTGCGCATGGCCTCCTCGGCGAGCCCCACGCGGCGACCCTCGGTGACGACGTGGCGGAAGCGGCGAAACAACACGGGAGCGAGGATGCGGCGCCCGCGGCGCAACACACCGTCGAGATCGGGTTCGGCGACGAGGTCGCGGTAGCCTCCCCCCACCCCCCCCACCGCCTCCCGACACTCCCTTGCCCGCGCATTATACGCCTCCCGCGCCCCCCCCGACTTCTCCGCACGCACCAGCGAAGACGCCACCACCCACCGCCACCCCTCCGGCACGGCCACCGGCGTCACCCGCAACGGCTCGAACTCGATCCGGAGCGCATGCCCCTCCACCCCATGCAGGCACGCCGCCTGGTCCATCCCGCCGCCCTCCAGCCCGACGAAGCGCTCCGCGCGAGCCATCACCGCGGCAAGCTCCAGCCGGGAGATGGCTTGTTCGGCCCGGCCTGCCGATTCCTCCAAGCCCCTGGAAGCCCCAGCGGGTTGGTCCACCACCTGGTCCGCCGCCCGCCGCCCCGGCACCGCCACGGCCCCGCCACCGGCAGCCCCACCCCTCCCCACCTCCACCCCATTCGCCTTCAGCAACGCCAGCGCACTCGCCACCACCAGCGCCGACGAGGACGACAGCCCCGACGCGATCGGCACGTCCCCGCTCACCGTCCCCTCGATCCCACGCCTCAACTCGACGCCATGCTCCATCAGCCCCCGCGCCGCCGCCCGCACATAGTTCGACCAATCCCCCTGGTCCGCCGCCTCGATGGGACGTTTCAGCTGAAACGTTAAGGGCGCAAAACGCACCACAGGGCTGGCCAGCCGCACCATTGCATCGCCCGCCACTCGGAAATCCACGCGAATAGCCCGGTCAATCGCGATCGGCAGCACCGGCAACCCGTTGTAGTCGGTGTGCTCCCCGATCAGGTTGACGCGCCCCGGCGCCACCGCCCGCCAGCGACCGACTGCTCCCCGGTCCTCCGCCCCGCTCAAATCACCCCCGCCCTTCGCCCGTCCCGCCGCCTGGGAGTCCATGGAACAAGTGCGCTGGAAACATACGTCGTCGTGGGCGGCCCCCCCGCGGGACGTAAACCCACCGTGCGAGGCGGCGTTGTTTCACGGAAATGCCCGACGGTTTCTCTCACCGGCTTCTAATACGCGTGGACCTGAAAGTCCTCGACATCCATTTCGTCGCGCTGCACCAGAGCGAAGCGATCTTCGCCCACGGCCAACACTCGGGCTCCCGCGGGAAGGTCCATCCGGCCCTTCGGTTGCCCGTCCGACCCGACTACGAGCCATGCCCTGGTCTCGCCACCGGGGCGGGCGTACAGCGCGATCCAGACCATCTCGCCCGGACCCAGTACAGCCGTTTCAAAGGCCGGAAATGTCTCATTGTACGGCACCTTCTCCATGGCCTCGACGAATTCCGGCGGCAGTCCGGCCGCCTCGGCAAGCTGCTCGGACCTCCATGCCGATACATCATCGGCGCTGACGGTGGCGCCACCGTCGTCGCCGTGGATGCGCCGCGTCCGCGTCCCGTCCGTCCGGTAGACCGACAGGTCCAGCGATCCTGTTTCCCCGACGATCGCCCGATCCTCGCGGCCGAACGCCACCACATCGCGGCCGAATCCCACGTTGAACCGGGTCCGGATGCCTCCGGGGATTTCCTGGTAGCTCAACTCGGCGGCGGGCAGCAGGGCCAGGGTGTCGGGTTCGCCCTCGGGCCGGGGGAACATCAACAACGGCGTCGTGTCCCTCCTGGTTCCTTCCGCATCGAAGATTCGCGAATCCCCCACGATGGCCAGCGTCTCTCCGTCGATTCCGCGGGCCAGCGGCTTCAGGTCCACGATTCTGCTCCCCGACCCGAACGACCACGACTCCACGAAGTCCCCCGAATCGGTGAATTCGTTCATGCGGCCCATGCGGGCGTCGTACACCAGAAGGCCGTCGAAGGCCTTGACCATGGCGGTGATTTCGCCGAATTCACCCGGACCCTCCCCGGGGCCTCCGGCCCGGTTGTCCAGCGCACCGTCGGCGGCTAGAAGCAGTACCTCTCGCGTCCCGGAGTTGGCGAGCGCGGCGCCTCCACCATCGAGGAGAACGGCGGCCGTCACCCGGAAGAGCGGTATGTCGTTCTGGAGGGTGGAATACACGAGGGTAGGGGTCAGTTGCGGCGGCGACAGGTTCTCAACCCTGCCCAGGGCCACCGTCGTGACGCCTCCCGACTCGGTGACCACGACCCCGGAGGATTGCCCGTCACGCCGAGTGGGAGCGTCCCCGCCGCACGAGGCCGTGGCCAGTGCAAGAGCGCCGGAAAGGAAAACCGGCAGTCCTTTCGGCCGCCTCAAGCGCGTGAAAAGCCGCATCATGGATCGCCCTCCAGCCTGGTCCCCCGGAGCTTCGTCACGCCGCGGTCCCCCCCGCCACCCCCTCATTCCCCATACCCCAATCTCGGCAACACCCGAAACAGCCAAACCCCAGCCCCCCCCGACACCCCCAGCGCCACCACCGCCGCCACCCACTCCCCATACAGCACATACCCCGTCCCGAACAACGCCGCGTACACCACCACGCACCCCAGGAACCACGCCAGAAACGCCGCCGTGATCGACCCCGAGTCCGCGCTCCCCTCACCCACATCCACCACCCGCCGCCACCCCCGGCCCATCGGCCGGATCTTGTCGTAAAACCGCTGTAGCGTCCTCCGGCTCGCCGGCGGCGTCACCAGCGTCACCGCGAGCCACCCGACCGTCGTCACGCCCACCCCGATCACGAGTTGCTCCGTCGTCGACAGCGCCTCGAAGCCCAGCCACCCGTGCACCCACGCGAAGTAGATCGCGACGAGGAACGAGATCGTCATCCCGGCCAGCTCGCTCCAGACGTTTACCCGGTACCAGAACCAGCGCAATAGGAAAATGAGCCCGGTTCCGGCCCCGATCTGGAGCAGGATCTGGAACCCCTGGAGCGCGGTGTCGAGCTGCAGCGCGATGAATGCGCCGAGCACCATCAGTCCCACGGTCGACGCGCGCCCCACCGTCACGAGCCGGCGGTCGCTGGCATCCGGATTCACGAAGCGCCGGTAGAAGTCGCTCACCACGTACGACGAGCCCCAGTTGAGATGCGTACTGATCGTGGACATGTACGCCGCGGCCAGCGACGCGACGACCAGCCCCAGCAGCCCGGCCGGCAGATAGACCAGCATGGCCGGATACGCCAGGTCGTTGCCGACGAGCGACGGGTCGAGGCCGGGGAAGCGGGCCTGGATGTCCGACAGCTCGGGATAGATGACCAGCGAACAGAGCGCCACGATGATCCATGGCCAGGGACGCAGCCCGTAGTGCGCGATGTTGAACCAGAGCGTCGCCTTCATCGACTCCTTCTCGTTCTTCGCCGCCAGCATGCGCTGCGCGACGTATCCCCCCCCGCCCGGCTCGGCCCCCGGATACCAGGTGGCCCACCACTGCACCGCGAGCGGCACGATGAAGATCCCCGCCGCGACGGACCAGTCGGAGAAATCCGGAAGAAACCGCATCGCCTGCCGCAGCTCCGGGTTGGCGACGAGCCCCGCGAGTCCGCCCACCTCCGGCTGCTGCAGCGCGAAGTACGCTGCGGCGATCGAGCCGATCATGGCCACCGCGAAGAGCACGAGGTCGGTGACGACGACCCCCCAGAGCCCCGAGGTGGCCGAATATACCATGGTCACGGTCCCCGCGATCAGAACCGTCGTGAGGGGATCGAGGCCGAGAAGAACGCCGCCGATCTTGGTGGCCGCCAGCGTCACCGTGGCGATGATGATCACGTTGAAGAGGACGCCCAGGTAGAGCGCGCGGAAACCCCGCAGGAAGGCGGCCGGTTTGCCCGAATAGCGCAACTCGTAGAACTCGATGTCCGTCAGCGCCCCCGACCGCCGCCAGAGCCTGGCGTAGAAGAAGGCCGTGCACATCCCCGTGATCAGGAACGCCCACCAAACCCAGTTCTGCGCGACGCCGCCGGTACGCACCAGGTCGGCCACCAGGTTCGGCGTGTCGGTCGAAAAGGTCGTTGCGACCATTGACGTGCCCAGCAGCCACCATGGGAGTTGCCGCCCCGAGAGAAAGAACTCGTCGGTCCCCTTGCCCGCGCGCCGCGCGAAGTAGAGGCCGATGGAGAGGGCGGTGAGCCCGTACAGCGCGACGACGATCCAGTCGAGGGGTGCGAGTTGCATCTTGGCTTCAGTCGAGGCTGGGGGAGGGCGGGGAGTCCCAGAGGCTCCGGGGGTAGACCTTCGAGTCTACAAGGGTCCGCAGCGTTTCGGCCACTCCGGCATGATCGCCGGGAAAGGTGACGCCCAGCCAGCGCTCGTCAGTGGCCAGAACCCGGCAGTGCACGAGTCCGCGCGCAATGAGCTCATTCATGGCCTCGGACAGATAGTACTCGGAATCTGTCCCAGGGTCGGCTTCAAGGAACTCGGAAAAGAGGTGTTTGAGGTGCGAAACAATGCCTGTGACAGATTGTTGGACAGATTCTAGGGGGAATCTGTCACGGCGGGCCTCCGGGAACCCCCAGAAGTTGGTGCACACAGGAGTGTCCAGGGGGACGTCCAGCGGCCTTCCGGCGACGTCGTGGCCGCGGACCCGGTCTCCGGCGCGGCGCATCTGCAGGCCTTCGGTCAGCCTCTGAAGGGCGCCCGTCCGGTCGACCTGGCAGAGGCCGCGGGAGACGCCGCCGCTCTCGGAAAGAGTGACGGAGAGGGGGTAGCCTACGGTGAAGGAGGGGGTGGGGGTGGCGGGATGTGACTGTCGCTGGTCGGGGTCGGCGGGCTGGTCGGCTGGTGCGGGTTCGGGGGCCCCGGGTGCAGGGTGCTTTGGCGCGCCTCGCATTGCGTCGGCGAGGGCGGCGTAGGCGGTGCGGCCGTAGAAGTCGTCGGCGTTGCAGAGGGCGAAGGGGCCGTCGATGTGCTCGGCCCCGGCGAGGACCGCGTGGCCGGTGCCCCAGGGGCGGGAGCGGCCGGGGGGTGGGGTGTCGACGAGGCCGGGGTGCGAGAGGGACTGGTATGCGTAGCGGAGGTCGAGTCCGGCGGCGGGGCGGAGGTGGGCGTCGAAATCGGCCTGCAGGTCTTCCTGGATGACGAGGAGGAAGCGTGAGAAGCCGGCCCGGGCGGCGTCGTAGAGGGCGTAGTCGAGGAGGGCTTCGCCGGAAGGGCCGATCGGGGTGAGCTGCTTCAGGCGGCCGAAGCGGGTGGAGCGGCCGGCCGCGAGGATGACGAGGGTGAGGGGTGGGGTGGGGGGCATTGGGAGCTCGTTCGAGTTCATGGAACTTCGGGCCATCGGAAGTCTACGTGGCGGACGGCACGAGAGCCACGGTGGCAGCCAAGTCCGTTCCTCAATCGTGGTTGGACGGAGCAGTTGGCCTCCGAAGCACAGCGATCCAGTAAGGCCACGTCCAGCGCGCTACCTTCCAGCCCACAGCAAGCCGGACTATCTTTCGGCGGACGAGTGGCCCATGTGAATCGAGGCCACCACGTACCCGACAGCTTCCAAAGGCTCCTGTTCCGGCCGAAAGGTGGACACGATGGGGCGACCACCGGAGAAGCGACCGTGCCCGGCTGCCGATGGCGGTCGGGTTTTCGTTACTGTGTCGAACCTCTTCCCACCCAACGACCAAGATGACCCCGCCAAGGCGTGGTGCCGAAGAAGATCACGAATCCGATGCCCATCCTGACCCGAATCCACCGGTCCCCCTGTCTCGGGAGCAGCAGCGGCTCCATGGCGCCCTGTCCGAGCGCGGTGAGACACTGGGCGCGACGTATCTCGGCGGACTTCAGGTCCTCCACGACCCCGCGAATCCTGATCGCGTGGCACAGTCGGCTCACAGCATGAGGGAACTCATGGAGAAGATCGGCGAGCTTGGAGTGCCACCGGCGGAAGGAAACCGGAGTACGCAGGTCATGGCATCGAAGGTCTTCAATCTGAAGGAGGCTTTCGCGAAGGCAAAGCGGAATTCGGAAGGGTACTCCGAGGCTTACGGCTGGACGGAACCACTCAATGGGCATCTCCGGCGCTTCCTGAACAAGTTGGGTGAGTTCTTCGACTGGATGGCTTCGGATCGTCCGCTGCGCAGGACACAATTCGACCTGGCCATGTCTGGCCTCGATGCCTCCGGTCGTGATCTGCCCAAACCACTCCGTGACAGGCGCTATAGGGCGTGGAAGAGAATGGTGAAGTTCTTCCAGAACACCTCCCACCACGGCGTTGTCCCCAGTCTCGACGAACTCCGCAAACGGATCAGGGAGCTCGAGGATTTCCTCACCAGCGTCCTCCTCCCCACGACCTTCGACGATCTGGACGCGATCGACGCCCTGCTGAAGGAGTCCGGCGATGCCTAGCCCCGCTACCGTCGCGAAGGCCCTGGAGCTCATCGGGAAAGGCGCCGTCAATCACTCGTATTTCTTCTCCAAGCTGGAGGCGCCCGAGTGGATCGGGCCCCTGACTGAAGCGGGCTTCTTCCGGGATCCGCCACCTCCACGAGTCAACGGTGATTTCGTCAGCCACCCCACTTGGCCCGAATCCAAGTACCTGGCAAGGATGGCGCCGGTTGCGCCGACCCAGGTGGCGGACGTGATCGGTCGGATTCCCGACACGGACAACGTCAGCGTTCACAAAGACTTGGCCCGTGCGGTGATGCATCTCTCGCCCCGGTCGATGGCACAGTGGGCCACCAAGGAGGCGCGCTGGGTATCGCTACAGCTGCGTATCGAGTTTCCCCTCGACGAAGCCTTGGGAGCGGTGATCGAACGCTTGGCTGTTGTGGGAAGGACCGATGCCGCCGTCGACCTGGCCCGTTCGTTGCTTGCGATCCGCTGTGTCGCGGACTCGGGTCGCCATGGATCCGTTCGCGAGCCTTCTCCGGCTTACGAGTCCGGTCTCGATCGATCGAATGGTGAGTCGTCGGGCGAGGAAGACCCGGAGGCCGCCGAACTGGCCGCCCCAATGGTGACGGAGCTTTCCAGCCGTATCGTCGGCCGATTGAGTGAGTACGAGTACCGTCAGTTTGTCCAACGCTATGTGCCGATCCTACTCACCCATGACGGAATCAGAGCTTTCGAGATGCTGTGCGATCTCCTGGACAACGCAATCGAGTCGGATAAGCTGCGCAGGTACGACACGGCAATCTGGCGCCCGGCGATTGAGCCGCACGTCCAAAACGACGGCGATGACGTAGCCGATGCCCTGATCGACGCCGTGAGGGACGCGTCAATACAGCTGGTCGACGCCGGGGTCACGCTCGAAACCGTCGTTGAATCCCTGGCTCGGCGGACGTCGCCCATATTCGGGCGGATGATCTTGCATCTGGCTTCGGAAAAGCACCGCCTGGATCTTGAGTTGGCGGCGGAGCTGGCCGCCCGTGAAGATCACTTCCGGGATGGGCGCCTGCTGCACGAATACAGTAGGCTTCTCGGTGCTGTCTATCCGAGGTTGGATGACGTCAGAAAGAACCGAGTGATGAAGTGGATCGGCGATGGACCGCGATTCCCAGAGTCGTTTGCGGGCGATGAAGAGGAACGGCGTGCGTGGACGATCTACTGGCAGGCTCGCCGACTCGCGTGGCTCCGTGACCACCTGGACGAGGAGTGGGAAAAGCGCTACGCCCGGATCGTTGACGAGGTCGGTGAACCCGAACATCCTGAGTTCACGTCGTACGCGACGAGTTGGATGGGTCCGACGAGCCCCTTGGGAGTCAAGGATCTGGAGGCCATGCCGACCCGTGAGGTCCTGGGGTACCTGGCATCCTGGAAGCCGACAGGCGACCCCATGTCGCCGGATCACGAGGGACTTGCACGCGTGCTGGAAGAAGTTGTTGGACGCTCTCCGGACGAGTTTCTGACAGCGTCCGACTCGATTCTGGTGCTGCGTGTACGATATGTCGAGGCCCTGCTGCGCGGTTTGCGTCAGGCCGTCGGTGAAGACCGCATTGTCGACTGGACCTCGGTCATGGCCCTCCTGTCCGAGATCTCGACTCGGCATGCCGGTGACCGTGAGTGGCGCTGGGCCCGTCTTGAAAGCGTCTGGCTTCTCGAAGCGGGCCTGAAGGACGATTTGATTCCCCTTGGCTTGCGAAGCGCTGTTTGGGCCGTCATTGATTCGGCAGCAGACGACTCGCACCCATCTCCCGAAAACGATGCCGAGTCCACATTTCACGTGGCGACGACATCGATCAACACCGTTCGGGGGGAAGCCATGCACGCGGTGGTTCAATACGCCTTGTGGGTCTATCGGTCGGTCGCGGACGCGAACGAGGGGGACTCTCCAGCCTTAGACCTGAACAGGATACCCAAGGTTCGCAAGAGGCTCGACCGCCATCTTGATCCCGCGATTGAGCCTTCTCCGTCGGTTCGCGCGGTGTACGGGCAATGGTTCCCCCATCTGACTTTGCTCGACGCGGACTGGACGGAGAAGAACACGGACAGGATCTTCCCGGACCGATGCCCGGAACTTCGAGATGCGGCATGGGAGACCTACCTGCGCTTCTGCCGCGTCTACGACACGCCCTTCGAACTGCTCCGCGAAGAGTATGCGGCTGCGGTGCATCGTCTTCCGGGGAGTGACGAACACACCGCAACAACGAGAGGCTACCCGGAGAGACGCCTCGGAGAACACCTTCTCACAATGGCTGGCCGAGGTGTTCTGTCCTGGTCAGACGGAGATGCTCTCTTGAGGCGGTTCTTCGAGAACGCCAAACCGCAGGATGCCCAGGGCGCGATAGGCCGAATAGGAAGGGAACTCTGCCAGGACGAGATTGAAATCCCCGGGGAGGCTTTGGAGCGATATCGATCGCTTACCGAGGACCTCCTTGCCCTCTTGGAGGCAACGGGACGGGAGCGAATGGGGCACTTGAGCTCGCTCGGATGGTGGATTGCCTCAGGGCGCTTCGACCCAGAGTGGGCGCTGGCTCACCTGGGCCGATTGATCGAACTCGGGGGCACCGCCAAGCCGCACTTCGAGGTGATGGATTGCCTGGTTGAGCTATCGGAAGACCATCCCCTTGGGACGTTCGAGGTTTTCAGCACCTGGGTGAGTGGGGACCGGCGTGAACGACGTTTGCTACTCCGCCGTGGCAAGGCCGTGCGTACAATCCTGAACGCAGCGCTGGCGAACCACTCATCGAGCGCCGACGCCCGCGCGATAATACACAGGCTCGGCGCGGATGGGTATCTGAGTTTCCGGGATCTGCTGGAGCGAGTGACGGAGGAAGTGGGCCTGGACTAACCGAATACCGGACGTTCTCGAGGTCCAGACTGACCTCACCCGCCGACACGCTCGGTTATGCCCCCACGGACTCCTACACCGCCGCACGCCTGGGCGTCACCTGCTCGGCGATCTCCCTCCCCGCCCCGATCTCCGCTCGGCGAAGCTCCCAGGTCTGCTGCATGTTCAACCATAGCTGCGGCGTCGTCCCGAAATACCGGGCCAGGCGCAATGCCGTATCGGCGCTCACGCCCCGCTGGCCGTTCAGGATCATCGTCACCCGGTTGAACGGCACGCCGAGCGCCTTTGATAGCGCATTCGCCGAGAGCCCGAGCTCGTCGAGTTCCTCGCGCAGGATTTCGCCGGGATGCACCGGCCTCATGCCGCTCTTCGCATTCATTGCCCGCTTCGCCCCGCCCCCCGGTCCAACGCCCACAACTGCACATACTCCACCCCCAGCTCGTCCTCCACCAACCCCAGCACGTAATCCTCCCCAATCTCGAAGACCTCCAGCCCAGGCGGAGTCTCGACCAGCCCCTGAATCCGCCCCTCGGAATCGAACACCGTCCATACCATAGGCCCCTCGCCGAACATCCGGTACTCGCGCACCCAGAGATCCCCGGCACGATCGGCCACAATTCCCTCGAAGGCCGGGTAGGAGTCCACCGGGGGCTGCTCAGGAAGGCGCGCGAAGCGTGTCCGGGCGTGGAACTCGTCGTATTCGGCAAGGGTGGGGGTTCGCGGGTCCCAGTGGCGGCGGACGATTCTGACCAGCGACCCATCCGCGGCGAAGGCCTTGATCTCGTAGCTGTTCTGCACCCCGACCGCCACGAGGTTCCCCCACACGGCTCCCAGAGCGCGCCGCATCAAGGGGTGATGCACCTCTCCTCCCATGACCGCGCTCACAAACACCTCGCTGAAGGGAAACTTCCCGAGTGAGACGTGCAGCGTTCCGTCCACATCCAGAACCGACCATTCCGTGTCCAGGCGAATGAGGTCCGCGGTGTCCCTGGCCTCCCGGTTGAATACCCGATTGCCCTTCGAGACAATCCTGCCGTCCGGCAGCACGTCGAGGACCCCGCCACGGCTGATATCAAGGGCGACATCGCGGCTGTGGTTGCCGTTCAGGTCGAAGAGCGACAATCTGGCTCCGAACTCATCGGAAGCGGCGATCGAGTCGCCTGGCCAGAGCGAGATGGCGGTCGGGCCACGGATCGGGAATTCACCGGGCCCCTCTCCCCGGCGTCCCCAGGTTCCCGCGTGAGAACCATCCGCGTTGAAGATCCGGAGTTCGCTGCTGCCCGAGTTTGCGATCACGATCCGGCCGTCTGCAAGCCGGGTGGCATCCCGGACCTGAAACAGCTCGTCGGCCCCGCCGCTTTCGACGGCACCGATGGAGAGGGAAGGCTGTGCGCCGATCTCCCACGGGAGCCGGGAGTCGGGTGCGGGTGGGCTGTTCTGGACAATCGTAATGCCGGCGCTGTCGTGGACTACCGCGCCGAGTCCGGTGTCGGCGGTCTCGCTCGGGTCCTGGCATCCGGCGCCGCCAAGGGACAAAGCGAGGATCGTGGTCGTGAGACGTTGCGTGGTCGTCATGTCACTCATTCTGCTTGGATCCTTTGATCAGGAATGTACCGTCCCCGGGTCACCCCGCCCCCCGGTCCAACGCCCACAACTGCACATACTCCACCCCCAGCTCATCCTCCACCAACCCCAGCACGTAATCCTCCCCGATCTCGAAGACCTCCAGCCCGACCGGAGTCTCCACCAGCCCCTCGATCCGTCCCTCGGGATCGAAAACCGTCCATACCATAGCCCCCTCGCCGAACATCCGGTACTCACGCACCCACAGATAGCCGGCACGATCGCCCACAATCTCCTCGAAGGCCGGGTGCGATTCCACCAGCGGCATGTCCCTTACCATGTTCAGCATTCTGGTCTGCACCTCGGCCGGGCGACCGGCGACGAACCGGGCAAAGTACTCGTCCAGTTCGGTCTGCGTGGCTTTGCGCGGGGCGCTGTCACGGCGGACGATCCGGACCAGCGACCCATCCGGGGCGAACGCCTTGATCTCGTAGCTGTCCTGCACCCCGATTGCCAGGAGGTTCCCCCACAGGGTCCCCACGGTTCTTCGGCCAAAGGGGTGCGTCTGCTCGCCGATGCTTCCGTCCGGCATGGTGACTGCCCAGTCCTCCCATGCGGGAAACTCCCCAAGTGAGACATCCCGGGTACCGTCCACACCCAGGACTGCCCATTCCGTGTCGGAGCGAATGAGGTCCGGGGATCCCGTTGCCCTTCGGTTGAGCAGCAGCCCGCCGCTCGCGAAGAGCTTCCCGTCCGGGAGCAGGTCGACAACGCCGGTCAGTGTCACGTCCAGCGCTATGTCGCGGCCGTGGTTGCCGTCCATGTCGAACAGCGAAACCCGATATCCCCCCAGCGCGGCGATCGAGTCGCCGGGCCAGTGCGCGACAGTGCCCGGACCGCTGCTGAATTCACCCGGCCCTTCGCCCTGCCGCCCCCAGGTCCCCGAGTGAGAACCGTCCGCGTTGAAGACCCTGAGTTCGCCGGTGCCGAAGTTGGCTATCACGATGCGACCGTCCGCGAGTACGGTGGCATCGAGGACACGGAACAGCTCGTCGGCCTCGCCACTGGTGACGGAGCCGATCGAAAGAGACGGTTGCGCGCTGAATTGCCACGGCAGACGCGAATCCGGTGCGGCCGGGTCGTTGGTGACAATGGTCACGCCGGCGCTGTCCTCGACCACCACGCCGAGCCCGTATGGAGTGGCATCGTCGGAGCTTTCGCACGCGGCGGGGAGAGCCAGCAAGAGAAGGATCTCCCAGGGTCGTGGGGATCGCTTGTTCATTGGACTGGCTTTCTGTCGCGAGGCGAAGTGGCATCCCGGAGGATTGGATGCCGCAGGAGGAGGTTGGTGCGGCCCGGCTCGGCCTGTCAAGCGCGGAGAGTGCGGGCGGCTGGCACCGCTATCCCACTACCGCGCCAACGTCCACAGCTGCACGTACTCCACTCCCAAGTCGTCTCTGGCCCGACCGAGAACGTAGTCTTCGCCGATCTCGAAGACGCTGAGGCCGGACGGCATTTCCACCAGTCCCCGCACCCGTCCCTCCTGGTCGAAGACGGTCCAGACCGAACTCCAGCGCTCCCGGACCCACAGATTGCCGAGCCGGTCCGCCAAGATCCCGGAAAAGGCGGGATAGGAGTCGACCACAGGCATGTCCTTCACCGCCCTCAGGGCATCGGCCCGCCTGTCGTCCGGCAGATCGGCGTAGCGCCGCTCCCAGTATGAGTCCTGCTCGGCCCGGGTCGGGCTCCCCAATTCGCCGTCGCGACGGATGATTCTGACCAGCGACCCGTCCGCCGCGAATGCCTTGATCTCGTAGATGGCCTGATCGCCGATCGCGACGAGGTCTCCCCACACGGCTCCAACTGTGTTGCGGCCGAAGGGGTGAACCTGGCTGGTCTCGATCTGTCCGCCCCGCGCAAAGACTGCCCACCATTCGGTTCCGGGGAATTCGCCGAATGAGGCGTCGAGCTTGCCGTCCGGGCCTAGGACTTTCCATTCGACGTCCGGGCGCACGAGTCCCGTGGATCCGGTCATTCCCCCGTGCATTCCCGCAATGCCGCCGGTGACGACTCCTCCGTCGGGCAGCAGGTCGACAACGTTGGCAACGCTGGCTTCGAGGTGCACATCGCGGCCGTGGTTGCCGTCCTGGTCGAAGATCGACAATCGTCCTCCCCAGCGATTCGGAGCGGCGATCGAGTCACCGGGCCAGAGTGCGACGACGGTCGGACTGTCGGTGGTGAATTCGCCCGGGCCTTCGCCGCGGCGTCCCCAGGTGGCCGCGTGCGAACCGTCGGGATTGAAGACCCTGAGTTCGCTGCTGCCGGCGTTGGCGATCACAATTCTGCCGTCCGGGAGCCGGATCGCGTCCTCGACCCGGAAGAGTTGGTCGGGGCCTCCGCTGGTGACGGAGCCGATGGTGAGGGAGGGCTCCGTTCCGATCCGCCAGGGCAGGCGCGAATCCGGTGGGGGGCGTTCGTTCTCGATGATAACGGTGTCGGTGGTGTCCTGGATGACGGGGTGGGGGCTGGACCGGGGAGTGGCGCTGGCGTCCCCGCTCGCGAGGTTGCAGATCGACGCGGCGAAGACGGCGACGGGGATCGATGGCTTCATTGGCGACTTCCTTGTCGCTGAGGTCTGACTGCGGTTTCCGGCCCCGCCTATTGCTACAACAGGCTGGGACGCCAAAGCGTGCAATGAAACGGTGCATCTGAACCTTTGGACAACGCCCGCAAGGGAAGGGTTGTATGCAGCGGGCGAGTGAAGCTGCCTTGGAACCGACTTGACGCCCGGAAATGTAACTCACAAGATGAATCATTCCAAATCATTTCATGAGTCATAGAGGAGGTGGGAGGTGAAGCAACTCACCATTCGCGGCCTGGGCGACGAGCTGACCCGGGCTATACGGCGGCTTGCCAACCGCGACGGGACTTCGCTCAACCGCGCGGCCGTGAAGTTGTTGCGGCGCGGGGCCGGACTGGAGCGCGGCCAGGGACGGGATACCGTCGGATCGTCGCTGGACCACCTGATCGGCATGTGGAGCGACGCGGATGTGGATGAAATGGAGCGGGCACTCAGGCATTTCGAGACCATCGACGAGGGCATGTGGGAATGAGGGTGCTCCTCGACTCGAACGCGTATATCCAACTCATGCACGGGCGAGAGCAGGTGAGCCGGATCGTACGGGACGCCGAGAAGGTTCTGCTATCAACGGTTGTGCTCGGCGAGCTTCTGTACGGGTTCAGGCACGGCTCGCGCTACGAACACAACGCCCGCGGGATGCGTGCCTTTCTCGACAATCCGTACGTGTCGGTCGTGCCGGTTGGAGAGACCACCGCCGACCGGTACTCGAGGATCGCGGCGTCGCTCCGCGCGAAGGGTCGTCCCATTCCCACGAACGACGTCTGGATTGCCGCGCATGCCATGGAGACGGGGGCCGATCTGGTGTCGGCCGACCGCCACTTCGAGCATGTGGACGGGATCGCGTGGGTTCGGTTGAGGTGCGCGCGCGGGAGGTCCCGGCCGCCCCTGTGAGCGAGTCGGGTGGCCGAGTTGGTCGGGATTGAAGGAAGGACGGCTGAATGAAAGACCACCCTTCGGCCAAATGAAAGATTCGTGCCAGCTGACCTGCCGCCAGAGCTGCAGAAAACACGAAAGTTTCGTATCGGCCAAATGAAAGAATAGGGTCCGGCCAATTGAAAGAATGAGTCTCACGATTGGCGTGAGAGAGGTGGTCGCTGCGGGTCGGCCAGTGACGATCGCGTGCCTTGACCCTGCCGGGCTTTTCCCAGGACTACCGTTGCCAGCAATATCGTTGGCAACAATTCTGATGGGAAAACCGGGATGACACTACGAAAGGCCGGAGGCAACTGGGTCGCGGGAGACCGCTTCTTCGACCGGGAGGTCTGGCGAGCGGCAGTCGTCCCCGCGACAACCTGTCAACTATGATTGACATTATGTAAAGCGAAGTATACATCAATCCGCGCAACCACATGCGCCCGTGGATCAGGAGCCGGACATGACGAAGACCACAAGGACCATCACGCGAACCGCCCGAATCCCCGGTGGCACCGCAGCAGGCCTCGCAACAGCCGCGGGCATCGTCGCGATCTCCCTGTCGACGGTCGCCTGCGAAACGGACGCGCCTGTGCCAGACAGCCAGGCCGACGTCGTCACCGATACCATCGGCGACACCGTCGTGGTGCGCACCCTGGCGGGGAGCGTGTGGGGCGTGGACGCCACACTCGAACCCGAGGTGTCGATCGGGGAACTCGACGGGCCGGAGGAATACCTCTTCGGGCACGTATCATCCATCGCGGTGGATGACGACCACAACGTCTATGTCCTTGACGGGCAGGCCGACCAGATCCTTCAATACGATGCCCTCGGCGACTACGTGAGGACGGTGGCGCGCCGTGGCGAGGGACCGGGGGAACTGGACCGCGCCGACCAGGTGGCATTCCTGCCCGATGGCCGTCTCGTCGTTACCGACCCGCGCAACCGGCGCGTGCAACTCCTCGGCCCGGAAGCCGGCGACCGGGAGGAGTGGCCCCTGCAGGACTCCCACCCGTACGGCTCCCATGGCCTCTGGACCGACACCGCCGGCCGAACCTACACGTTTCACGTCGACGCAACCGCGACCGGGATGGACGCCATGCTCGATGGAGTCGTCATCGTTCGCGGACCGGACGGAACGCATCTCGACACCCTCCCGGGCCCCGCGAGCGATTTCGATCCCCCCATGCTCACCGCTTCGTCGGAGCCCAGAGGCCCGACGGGAGCCACCGGCCACCGAACGGAGCCCGTGCCCTTCAGTCCGGCTGCCGTGTGGGCGGGGCACCCGCACGGAGGGATCGTGAAGGGAATCTCCAGCGACTACCGCATCGATCTGCTCCTCGGGGATCGGGTCCTCCGCATCGAACGCGCCTTTGATCCGATTCCGGTCCCCCCGGCCGAGCGGGACCACTACCGCGACTCGATCACCGACATGATGCTCTGGATGGATCCGGACTGGGAGTGGAACGGCCCGCCGATTCCGGAGACCAAGCCGGTGTTCAGGAGGCTGCACAGCGGGAAGGATGGGCGGATCTGGGTGGAGTTGTCGCCCGAACTGCGGTCAGCTTCCGACGTCTCGCTGGGCGAGAGGATTCGATACGATGTCTTTGAGGCGGGCGGGACCTACTTGGGTGCGGTCGATGCGCCCGCGGATTTCCGGGCCGCGATCAATCCGGTGTTTGACGGCGACTATGTGTGGGCCGTGACCCGGGACGAGTTGGACGTGCAGCGGGTGGTTCGTTATCGGATTGTGCGGGGGTGAATGGTGTCGGAGCGCCCCAAGCGTCTCGGGGACTACCTCCTGTGGAGCGTGGGAGTGAAGACGTCCATCCAGACATTGGTCGCGCCGTCAATCCTGAGTGCGGGTATCAGTCCCTGAAACGTCAGCCGCGACAACGTCGGTCCAAAGCGCCGAGTCGCCAGAACCGAGCCGCTCTTCACGTCGATTACCTCCAGGATGTTGTCGTACTGCGAATCGATCAATTCCTTTGACGACCTCTGTGGCGGGCGTGGCGCCCACTCGGGGTCGGCGACACTTATCGACACCCACAGCAGCGTCGGGTCTTCCAAGCCGAACGCGATCTGCATTATGGACGGTCTCGGCCTGCCATCCGATGATCGCTCCGTCCACGGCTGAAACCACTCGGCCTGTCTCCGGTACACGCGATTCGTCGGTTCAAATCGTGCACCCGCCACCGAGTAGTTGGCGAGTTCGTACGCATTCCTCGGTGCGACCCACAACACGCCGTCACCGCCCATCGCGATGCCGCTATGTTCCAGCATGGCGTCGGCGCCGAATGTCTGGAGAACGCTGCCATCCGGGCCGATGTGGTGAAGCGGCCAGCCGGCCCGATCGGAGGCCATGACGGCTGAACTGACGATCATGTGGCCTGACGAAAGCGGCACGAGTTGGCGCATGAACGCGTGAATCGGATCCGTGCGAACGAACTCATGATCGGGATCGAAAACCGATCTGCGCATTTGCGAATGGTCGTAGACGTAGAGCGAATCTCCAGAGCCCACGACGATATGGTTGATGAACTTGAATTCGCCCGGCCCCTCTCCCAAACCGCCGATCACCTTCCTGAGCCGACCCTCCTGATCGAACACCCCAACCTGTTTCAGCCCATCGGTATTCGACGTGGCGTACCAGAAGCCTCGCGAATCGCGCATCACAAGGGGGCTGTATGCGAACAGACCCGGGTGCAGGCTGTCCGAAAGACTGATCACTTTGGTCAACTCGATCCGGCAGTCGCAGTCGGGGGATTCCCTGAGCGTGATCACCACCGAGTCTTGGGAGACCTGGGCCCGGACGGATGCGGCCAGTCCCGGTGAAGCCGGATTCAGAGCGCAGAGGATCGCGAGGGCGAGGGAGATGTGTCGTGGAAGCCTGATGGATGGGCGCCTCTTCGGTCGCTTCGGTCCTGTCGAGTTCGTCATTCGGCCACTCCATTCGTCAGTTCGAGGTTGTCGCGCTCATAGACAGGCGCGTATTCGACGATCGTGCGAAGGGCGAACCAGCGGATCCCGGTCACCTGTCCAATCGGTACATCCGGACCGTCTCCACGCCCAGCGGATCCGAATGCACTCCAAGGACGAACTGCGCGCCGCTCCAGGTGATCCGGAAGTCGCCAGGAGTCGCCAGATAGCCGATGAGCCTGCCCTCGTGGTCGAAGATGTCCCACTCTCGGTCACCGGAGTCCTCGACCAGGTCGCTTCGATGCCGCTCTACCCAAAGGTTGCCAGCTTCGTCGGAGAGGACTCTATCGTGAACCGGGTGGGTGCTCGCGAACTCGGTCGCGCGGATTCGTTCCACGGCAGGGCCCGACATTCCCCGGAGGCTCTCCTCGGCCGCAGCCCGCGATTCGTCGATCTCGGCTTGTGTCACTGCCCTCGGGACCCGGTCCACACGCACGATCCTGCGTACGGATCCCGATCGGTCATGGCCGACCAACTCGAATCGGCTCGATTGGCCATACCAGGCAAGGTTGCCGCCTGCCGCGAACTCCGCCCGCCCGCTGAAGGCCATTGCATAGCCGTTGCGGCCCAACTGCTGGCCCGCGAACTCGCCAAGGGTCCCCTGAACCTCGCCATCACGGTCAACCGCGTAGAGGAAGTGCGTGGACTGATCGCGGGTGTCCCGCGAGGGAGATCGAGTGAGGGCGTCGATGAGCAGGGTGCCGTCGTCGAGCCAGCCAATCACGTTCGGGGCAGACGCCCCCGGAAGCCGGGGAATGGGAAATGACCGAACGAACGTTCCAGAGGATGTGAAGAGGGAAACCCGCCCGACCCGGGGATCGATCGCCACAATCGTATCGCCCGGCAATTCCGCAATCGTCCACAGGCTTGCGAACTCTCCAGGTCCTTCACCGCGTCGTCCGAACGTGCGCAGATGCCCTCCGTCATCGTCGAAAACGCGGATCTCGCCCGCCAGGCCTTCTGCCACGGCGATGTCTCCGCTCGACATCCGTATGACCTGCATGATGCGTCCGAAGAGATCGGGTCCGTCATCCCCTCCCCCGCTTCGCCCGATCTGGAATACGGGGGGAAGCTGAAGCCGCCATTGGTCGCCCGAGGCTTCGAGGGGACTCTCGGCGATCAGAACACCGGCGCTGTCGCGAACGGTGGTCGAGGAAGGGTTGTCGGGCGAGGTGCACGAAGCGAGGAGGAGTGCGGCTGTTGTGAGGTGGCGCGTCATCACACCGCTCGCATCAAGCAGATGGAGTGCGTCTCCCGCGCCAGCCGGGCTCGGCAGTTCGGAGCTCCCGTGATCGAAAAGTTGGCCATTGTGAACTCCCACTTGGTTGGGGGTCACGCGACGTGCTGTCACAATCGATTGACACGCTTACCGGCGCGAAGGTTGTCGGGTTCGCGCGACGCACGCCATCAGCGGCCCTCGGCCTCCGGTTCAGCGGCGAGGGGCGAATAGGCACTTTCATATTGCCGCTCCTGTCCTTAGCCAGCTTCACGCTCTCGATGATCTGGACCGTGGTGCTGTCGCGCTGTTGCGTGTCCGGGTTGTGGGGTGCGGAGCCGTCGGACCGACAGGGATTTCGGCTATCGGCCATCGCCAACCTCGCCGAGATCGTACCAGTCGATCGCCCGCTCACCGATACCGTCCTCACCGGGCGTTCGCTCCACGAGGGTCACGAGGGTGGTGCCAAAGATGTCGAAGCCCACGAGCCGGTCCCGGACGCGCACGGCACCGGCGTACGCTGTGTCGGTCCAGAGGTCGAAGTAGGAGAAGGCGTCGTGGTCGCGGGTGGTGGCCACCCAAAGCCGATTCCGGTGATCGTAGGCGAATGGATCCGGCTTGTGAATCCACTCCTTGGGCTTCTCGCGAAACTCCGCCACAATGGCCGCGATCGCCGAGTCGGACATTCCCCCGTAGCGACCGGCTCCGGTGATGAGCTCCATTCGGTCGCTCATGTCACGGTCGTTGGGCAGTGTTTCGACGTAGCTGGGCGAAGCGACCACGGTGGCGGTTGGGGCATCCCTGTCAACAAAGAACGCCAGCTCATTTCCGCAGACCTCGAACACGAGGCCGCCGTCTGGCGTCGAGGCACCCACCGCCCCGTTGAAACACTCGAGTTCCACGGCGTCGGCCAGATCCGTGCGCTGCCAAAGAACCTCCCCCGAGCGGGCGTCGGCCACCATGGGAACAACGGTGGCCTGGGTTTCCCCGCTGGCGAAATCCGGAATCCCCAACTCGAACCCATACAGGCGATCGCCACGAAGCTGCGATGGCTGGAAGTGAGGCGGCAGGGGAGCCTCCGAGACCAGAGTGCCATCCGGCTCGAAGAAGGTCATCCGTGCGGACCCGTAGTCCATGGCCACCACTTGACCGCCCGGTCCACGCTCGATGCCCGTGAGCCCGTCGAACTCTCCCGGCCCCTCGCCTTCACGGCCGAAGACTGCTACGCCGCCATCGCTCCGGTCGACGCAGTGAATCCGGGTCTCGTAGGAGTCGATCACGCACGCGATCTCTTCGGACACGATCGCGATGTCGTGGGAAGCACTGAGCGGAGCACCACTCGAGGCGAAGGGTAGAAGCTCGATGACCTCGGGCACGCCGGGCACGTCCGGTGCGCAGGCGGGAGTGGTCGCCAGCGCGAAAGCGGCGATCGCTGCCGATAGTGGTGTCCTCATGGGGGGCATTGCTCCTCGTGAGAGCTCTTCCATGATGCTCGCCTCTTGAAATGGAGTGGATAACAGGTTGGTCGCGAGGGCGGCGGCCCGATCGAGCGGGAAGGCTACAGAAACGTCCCCACATTCTAGAGGCCGGAGCCGCTCCGGTCGAGCAGCACCATCACGACAAACTGCACGCCGAGTTCGTCCCGGCACAGCCCCAGCACGTAGTCCGCGCCGATCTCGAAGATGTAGAGACCGGGGGGAGTCGAGACTTCGCCAAGCCACACGCCCTGCTCATCGAATACGTACCACGAGGAGTCCTCTTCCCACAGGGGTGAGAAGCGCTCCGCCCAGACATTGCCCTGTTTGTCGACCTGCTCGCCCGGGCCATGCGCTCCCGCAGCCTCAACGTCTCCTGCCCCGGTTCATCGATGTCGCTCAGCCGTCCTCCTCCGGTTGCCCCTGCCGTAGCAGCCCGAATCCGGAGCGGTTCCGTGGCCGCCGCGGCGAAGTGCGCCCGATGTTCCCCGACATGCGCCTCGACATCAGGTGGCGCGGGAATCGCCTGGGGCATGTGCCGGACATACCCTGGGCACGATGGGTGCCCAGCCTGTTGTGGACCCCCCGCCCCACGACGGTGGTCCTGCATCCGTCGCCCGCCCACTGTCGTTCACTCGCCAAGCGCCCTATGGACGGAAGGTGGAAGCCTGGCCGACGGGCTCGTCGGCGAATGGCCACATTAACGCCATGTTTACACTCAACGAGCCACAAACAGGCCACGTAAAACGTGTTAATTTAATTGTCTGAATTGTCCGTCCCATCGGCCTGACTCCAAAGAGTGCTCTTCACGCAACGAATGCAACGCTGCGACCCGCTACCTGACATTACGGGGACCGGCACACCGGATTCCCACACGTCCGAGGTGTCGCGATGGCAGCAGTGTTGTGGCCCACCGTTTCGTCCGGGTTCACTGCACCAGGCGCCGGGCAGAACGCGACGGGCAAGCCCGGGATTTCGGGGTTCCGCGGGTGGGTCGTACAACCTCACGACGAAATCCAGCGACGCGTCCTGGCGGGCTTCCGTCCGGTCGGGACCGTTGCAGTTCCATGTGCCGGACCGCAACCAGTTCTCTCTATACCAGGTCGATGCCCGCCAAGTGACTGGCGAGGACTACGAGCTCACGGATGTCGGAGAGTACGAGGCGATAATCACCCGGTGACCCACGCCAAGTCAAGGAGCAATCATGCAGCAGATGTTCGCTTGGACCCAGAGACCTCACACTACCGCGAAAGCCGGATCAGCTGTCCCGCCGACCGAGTCTGCGCCCCAGGTGCGAGGGCGCATCCGACGATCCGCCGCCTACGGGTTGTTGGCCGTGGTCTGGATCGCCGCTGCGGCTGCGGTCACTGAGCCATTGCTGGCGCAGAACGCCACCGGCAAACCCTCGATCAAGGGCGTCCTGCAGGTGGGTCGGAAGCTGACCGCGGAAGAGGGCACGATCGGCGATCCGGATGGCAGGCATGGCTGGGGCCACAGCACTTACACCTTCCAGTGGGTCCGGGTGGACGGCGAGACCAGAACCGACATTAGCGGCGCGACCGACTCAACCTACACGGTCGTGGAGGCAGACAGGGACAAGAAGATCAGGGTTAGGGTGGACTTCGACGACAAAAAGGGCAATGCCGAATCGCTCAAGAGCAGGATATCCGCGAAGGTGTTGCGCAAGCAGCACGATTGCGCCACCGACCGGGCGGGTGACGACTGGTGCACGTTGCTGTCGCCATTGGACATGGCCCTGACAAGGTGGGAAGACGGGATGCAGATGCAGTACGGTAAGTACCGCCGCTACGAAGCCGTTGGTCGTCACGGTAGAGGGTACCTCGGCGACCGTGACATCGTATACCGGGACACGATCTCTCGGGTAGGTGAGATCGGGATCTTCTACTACGATGACCGTCGGGACAGAATCAGGTTCCAAATCACCTATGGTTGGCTGCCGGACGGTACGATATTGAACTTAGGGGGAAGAGCGTTCAGAGTCTCCGATGCAATCGTGGACAGTGATATTCCCGGTAAGTATGAATGGAACCGCCCTTCCGACTACAACTGGCGCGAGGGCCAGTTCGTCACCGTAAGCGCCAAAATCCGCTACGCTCTGCTTACCGTGAGAGATGCCGAGGCGACCGAGGGCGAGGATGAGTCGCTGGACTTCGCGGTGACGCTGTCGCTGCCAGCGAACGACACGGTGACGGTGGAGTATGCGACGTCCGACGGCACGGCGACCGCCGGGGAGGACTACACCGCCGTCAGCAACACGCTGACGTTTCTGCCGGGCCAGAGAAGGAAGACGATCTCGGTGCCGATCGTGGACGACGCGGTCGAGGACGACGGGGAGACGATGAACCTCAGGCTGAGCAACCCCTCCGGTGCGGAGTTCGCCGACAACAGGGCGAAGGGCACCATCCGGAACACGGAAGGGGGAGGGGGGGAGTCGGCAGCTGATTCATTGAAGGCGGAGTGGCAGCAGGTGCCGGGCAGCCACAATGGCACGGACAGCATCGTCGTCCAGTTGAATTTCAGTGAGGACATTGAGACCAGCTTCAGGGTCCTCCGCGACACGGCGATCTCGGCGGCGAACGGTACCGTCCAGACCGTGAAGCGAGTCAACGACCGGAGCGACCTCTGGAGGGTCCTGGTCGAGCCGTCGGGCGACGGGGACGTGACGCTGTCGATCGGTCCGTCACCGACCGATTGCACGGCGGAGGACGCGGTATGTACGAGCGACGACTTACACCTTTCAAACATGGCTACGGCTTCGATTCCCGGCCCATCGGAAGACCCGGCTGATGTTCTGACGGCGGAGTTCAAGCAAGTGCCGGCGAGCCACAATGGCACGGACACCATCGTCGTCCAGCTGGAATTCAGCGAGGCCATCGCGACCAGCTACAGAGTGCTGCGCGACACGGCGATCTCGGCGGCGAACGGTACCGTCCGGGTGGTGAAGCGGGTCGACGGTCAGAGCGACCTTTGGAAGGTCCATGTCGAGCCCTCGGGCGACGGGGACGTGACGTTGTCGATCGGTCCGTCGCCGACCGATTGCACGGCGGAGGACGCGGTATGTACGAGCGACGACTTACACCTTTCAAACATGGCTACGGCCTCGATTCCCGGCCCATCGGAAGCTCCGGCCGACACTCTGACGGCGGAGTTCAAGCAGGTGCCGGCGAGCCACAACGGAACGAACACATTCACCTTCCGGATCGCGTTGAGCCAGGACATCGCGTCAGGAACGAAGCCGAAGTTCTGGAAGGCCCTGACCCGGTCGGGTGCCAACCTGAAGCAGATACGCCGGGTGAACAACCGCCTCGACCTTTTCGAAGTCAAGCTCGAACCGAAGGGCACCGACGACGTGGTCATTTCGCTGGGTCCGTCGCCATCCGATTGCACGGCGGAGGACGCGGTGTGCACGAGCGGGGGCACGGCCCTTTCGAACGCTGAGACTGACACAATCGTATACGTGGCCCCGTTTGTCGCGGGTGGTGGGGACGGGGAGGACGCCGCGCTCGCCGTCGCCGGCGGCCTGACCCCGGACGAGGCCGCCGCCGCGTTGTTCGGCGACCGGAGTCTGAGCGAGAACCGGATGGAGGCGCTCGACCGGCTGGGCAACCGGAACGGGAGCTACGACCTCGGCGACCTTCTGTCCTGGATCGACCGCTGCCGAAGTGGCGACGCGGACTGCGGGGGAACTGCCACGGATTTCGGGCCCGTGGGTGGCGCCGCCCTGCCTGCCGCCGCCGGAGCAGCGGGGACCTCCGGCCGCACGGGAGGGCGCGCGCCCGGGCGCCGTGACCGCAGACCAGCCCGGCGTACGCGCCGTCGGAGGAGCACGCCGGGGTACGGGCTCATGATGCTGCTCGCCGCGACCATGACCTGGTCGTGCGCCGACGAGGTGGTGGGGCCGGCCATCGCCGAGCCGGACCCGGGACTCCTGACCATCGAGTTGGCCGCGCCGCCCGCCAACCGCGACATCGGCGTTCTGCTGGAGTTGGAGGGTCCCGGCGTCGGAGCCGTGCGGGCTCCCGGCTTCGAGCTGTACGAGTCCGGAGCGGCGGAGCGGCACCAGATTGTCGTGGCGGGCTCTCTACGGTCGGGTCCCCTGGCCCAGTTCGAGGTGCCGGACCGCAACCAACTCCATTTGTACCGGGTCCACATCCTCCAGGTCACCGGCGAGGACTATGGGCTGAGGGACGTAGCGGAGTACGAAGCCGCGGTCGCCTACGATGCCAGAAGGTGACGAGCCCTCCGACTGGTTTCGCCGCAGGTTGTGCGCCATCGGCCAAGGTGCCGACCCGAACGGCAACACGCGTTCGGGGAAAAGTCGGAGCAGACGCGACATGTCCGTCGCTTGCGGTGTGGCTGGCGGTTATAGTGCGGAATGGAAGGCTTGACAGTGATCCCAGCCTATGCTGCCCTCCGGGCATGCCGAGTCCGGGTGGCGCTCCTACTACTTGCAGCGCTCGTGCCGGTCGCGTGCGATTCCCTGGCAGTCGACCTGGCGGCCCACTTTCGGCGACCCCCTGATCTTCGTCGCCGAGTCCGCGGACCAAAGGGTTGCAGCCGCCACGGTATCAGATGATGCGCTGACGCTCAAGGCCAGGGCACAGGGTGCTACAGAGATTACCGTCACTGCCCGAGATGCGGGTGAGTTTTCGGCTACACAGGCCTTCGAAGTCGTGGTCCCCAACCGGGCGCCGGTGGCCATCGGAACCATCCCGCGACAGACCGTTCACATAGGCGACTCGGCCACCCTGGAAACCGCCACGTACTTCGCCGATCCTGACGGGGACTCGCTGTTGTATTCGGTGGGGACCTCGGACGCCGGGACGGCGACCGCCACGGTCTCCGGCGCCCAGGTCACAGTTGGCCGCCATCGCTCAAGGGATCGCCACCATCAGCGTCATCGCCACCGACCCCGGTGGTCTGTCGGCCACGCACCGTTTGGGCGTCGCGGTGCACCGCCCATCGTTGGTCGTGAACTTCGCAACCCATGTGCTGAGCGTCCGGGAGGGAGACACAGTGGTGCTGGAAGTTGTGGCCTCCGCCGCGCCGGACATTCCCGTGACCGTGTGGTACTCGCTCGGGGCGGACTCGGACCCTGCCACCGACGACGCCGACCAGGCCGACT
>LXNI01000933.1_pt1 | contig 29427 bp, 30 predicted proteins | sample 809091 | NCBI WGS metagenome assembly LXNI01 (sample SAMN04870527, study PRJNA318959) | sponge metagenome | biome: 01000161; feature: marine sponge reef; material: water | host: Sarcotragus foetidus | place: Greece: Milos, Mediterranean Sea | collected 2013-05-29 | depth 5-7 m | reverse complement strand
CGGGTTTCCGTGATAATGCCCTCTTGCTGCACCTTCTTGTTGAAACGGCGCAGGGCCGCATCAAAACTCTCGTTCGCGCCAATCGTGATATGAACCAATGAACCCCCCAATTCGGACGGGCAAAACAAAACCCGCCGTTCCGGCGGGTGCTGGCGGGTCGGTCCACTGGGCCGCGCGATTCCAGTCAGGCGCCTCCGGGTGATAACCCGCCACCCCGCTAACTCAACCGAGTATATGCGGCGCCGAAATACCGGGTCAACAGGGGCCGGGTTCTCGCCGGAGACACGCTTTGACTGACCTCAACTGGCTGGCGCTGGCCATGGGCACGCCGCTGGCACTGGTGTTCACGCTGGGCGTACGGACACTGGCCGCTCGTCGTGGCTGGATGGACAGGCCGGGGGCGGCCCGAATCCACGCCGTGCCGGTGCCCCGGCTGGGCGGCGTAGCCATGTACGCGGCGTTCGTGATCACCGTGCTGGTGGTGGCCTGGCCACTGGACCGGCAGACGCTCGGCCTGCTCCTGGGCGCCACGCTGCTGGTCGTCTTCATCGTGGTTGACGACCTGCGGGGGATGCGTCCACGCGACAAGTTTCTGGCCCAACTGGGCGCTGCGGCTGTGCCGCTGTTATTCGGGGTTCGTATCGACGCGGTGAGCAATCCGTTCGAGGCGGGTGTGGTGTTGCTGCACATCGCGATCGTGATTCCGTTCACGCTGTTCTGGATCACGGGAATGATGAATGCCATCAACTTCGTGGACGGGCTGGATGGGCTGGCCGGCGGCGTGGTGACGATCGCGGCTATCGCGCTGATTGCGCTGTCGTTGCGACTGGGCCTGCCGGAGACGGCGACGCTTGCCCTGGTCCTTGTGGCCGTGATTCTCGGTTTCCTGCCGTTCAACGTCTACCGCTCGAGCATCATCATGGGCGATGCCGGCTCGCACTTCCTGGGCTTTGCGCTGGCGGTGATCGCCATCATGGGCCCGGCCAAGCTGGCTACGGCGATCCTGGTGCTGGGCGTGCCGATTCTCGACATTGCCTGGTCCATTGGGCGTCGCCTGGCTGGCGGTCGCCGATTTGCCGACCGAGACGCCGAGCACTTGCATCACCGGCTCTGGGAGGCTGGAGTGCCGCAGCCCGCCATCGCACTGATGTATTACGCGTTGGCGGGCGTGCTAGGCGTCATTGCGCTGCTGGTGGAGCGGCTGGACAAGATCTTCGCGTTTCTGGGGCTGGCGGCATTCCTGGCGGCATTGCTGGTGGTTCTAAGCCGCCTGCCGAGGCGCCGAGGTGTCCCAGAGCGGTAGCCCCGCAAACCTGTTGGAACGGCGGTTAATCGACCCTATGCTAGGGTTGCGCTTCACGGAGGTCCCGACGTTGAATCCCGAAATCCATCCCGCATACGTTGACTGCCGCGTGACCTGTTCGTGCGGCAACATGTTTGAGACGCGCGCCACGACGTCCTCGATCCACGTGGACGTTTGCTCCAGTTGCCATCCGTTCTATACGGGCCAGCAGCGGCTGGTGGACTCGACCGGTCAGGTGGAGCGGTTCGAGCGACGCCGGCGCAGGACCCGCGGCTAACCTGCCGGCAAGGCGGCTGCACGCCGCCGCGGTTCCAGCATGAGTGCCACGGCCCCTCTCTCCGCGTCGTCGGACGACAGTAACGAGCTGCGCATCAACTACGGCGGCCAGGCCGTGCTGGAAGGCGTGATGATGCGCGGACGCCGGGCAGCCGCGACCGCCGTTCGACATCCGGCCGGGCACATCGTGCTCAAGACGGAGGAACTGGATCCCAACCGGCTTTCGCAGCGGCTGCGCCGCGTGCCGTTCGTGCGCGGGGTGGTGGCGCTGTGGGAAATGCTGGTCATCGGGATGCGTGCGCTCAACTTTTCGGCCAATGTCCAGTTGGCTGAGGAGGAAGATCAGGACGACGGCCCAGGCGGAGCAGCCGGCGGGATGATGACCGGCAGCCTGGTGATCGGTCTGGTCATAGGCATCGGGCTCTTCTTCGTGCTGCCGCTGGTCCTGACGTCATTCACCGATGGCCTGGTTGAGTCGGACTTCCTCAGCAACGTGATCGAGGGCGCGGTGCGAATGGCGGTGTTCGTAACGTATATCGCGCTGATCGGCTTGATGCCGGACATCCGCCGTGTGTGGATGTATCACGGCGCCGAGCACAAGACGATTAATGCCCTTGAGGCCGGCGAATCGCTACGTGTGGACAACGTCCGGCGGCAAAGCCTGGCGCATCCGCGCTGCGGGACGTCGTTCATCGTGACGCTGGTGGCCATCTCGATCATCGTGTTCGCGCTGCTGGGACGACCGCCGATGGCGATTCGCGTGGTCTCACGCATTGTGCTGCTGCCGCTGATCGCGGGCGTGGGCTACGAATACATCATGCTGACGGCCCGCTACCAGGGGCACGTGATTGCCCGCTGGGCCTCCATGCCCGGCATGTGGTTCCAGAAACTGACCACACGCGAGCCCGACGACGATCAGCTCGACGTGGCAATTGCGGCGATGGATCACGTGCTGGCACAAGAGGACGCGCTGGCGGATTTGCGGCCGGCCGCGGTGAACGCGGTCGTGGTCGATGATTGACCGGCTGGCCGAGGCGCGTCGCCGCTACGACGAGATTACGGCGGAGCTTGCGTCGGTCGGAGGGGCGGTTGACCCTCGGCGCCTGGCGAGCCTTGGTCGCGAAATGGCGCAGCTGGAGACCGCGGCCCGCCTGCACGACGAGTTGTCGGAAGCCCAGGATCGGCTGAACGAAGCGCGAGAACTGTTGGATTCCGACGATCCCGAACTGGCGGAGTTGGCGCGTGGCGAGTTGGCGGAGGTGCAGCCGGAGATTTCGGAGATCCAGGCCCGTGCCATCGAGGTCCTGGTCAGCGATGACCCGGACGACGCGCGCAACGCCATCGTAGAAGTCCGTGCCGGAACCGGCGGCGAGGAGGCGGCTCTGTTCGCCGGCGATTTGCTGCGGATGTACACGCGCTACGCCGAACGATTGCGCCTGAAGACGGAACCACTGACGGTGAGTGGCACGGATCGCGGCGGCATCAAGGAAGGCATTCTGCGCGTGGTCGGGGCACGGGCCTTCGGCGCGTTTCGGTTCGAGAGCGGCGTCCACCGCGTGCAGCGCGTACCGGTAACCGAGGCCGGAGGCCGCATCCATACCTCCGCGGCCAGCGTGGCGGTCTTGCCCGAAGCCGAGGAAATCGACATTGAAGTTCCGGAATCCGATGTCCGCGTGGACGTCTTTCGCTCCAGTGGGCACGGTGGGCAGAGCGTCAACACCACGGATTCCGCGGTAAGAGTCACGCACTTGCCGACCAACACCGTGGTCAGCATCCAGGACGAGAAATCACAGTTACAGAACCGCGTGAAAGCTATGCAGGTACTGCGAGCTCGTCTACTGGAACAGGAGCGCGAGCGCCAGGCGGCTGAGCGCGGGCAGGCCCGCCGCGACCAGATCGGCAGCGGCGACCGCAGCGAGAAAATTCGCACGTACAACTTCCCGCAGGACCGGGTGACCGACCACCGCGTAGGCCTGACGGTTCACAACCTGCCCGCGATTCTGGACGGGAATCTGGACCGGCTGGTCGATCCGCTGCAGCAGGCCGAGCGGGACCGGGAACTGGCGGGCTTTGCCGACGTCGGCGCCAGCTAGCACGCTCGCGGACCTGCGACGCGCCGTGAACGCGCGTCTGCGCGCAGCGGGAGTCGATTCGCCGGTATTGGACGCGAACGTTCTCATCGGTCACGTGCTGGGTGTGGCGTCCGAGCGGCTGCCCCTTCAGCCGGACGGCGATTTGGAGCCCAACGTCCTGCGGGCAGTCGAGGCCGCGACGGTGCGCCGGGAGCGACGTGAGCCGGTGGCCTACATCACCGGTACCAAAGCCTTTCGAAGGCTGGATATCACGGTGAACCGGGACGTGCTGATCCCTCGGCCGGAAAGCGAGTTGCTGGTAGAGGTTGGCCTGGACCTGTGGGACGCATCACCCGACTCGGTCATGGTGGACATTGGGACTGGCAGCGGTGCTATGGCCCTGGCTGCGGCCGACGAGCGGCCCGGTAGGCACGTCCTGGCTACGGATACTGCTGGCACGGCGCTACGAGTGGCCGCGGTAAATGCTCGCCGCCTGCGGCTGGCCCACCAGGTGCGGTTCTGCCTGGCGGATGGCGCCGCGGGCGTGGCCCTGGAGGGGGCAGTGGTTCTGGCCAACCTGCCCTACATTCCGTCGGTAATACTGGACTCGCTGCAGCCCGAAGTCTCACGTTGGGAACCCAGATTGGCGCTGGATGGAGGACCCGACGGTCTGGCGGTCATACGCAGGGTCGTATCGCAAGTTGGTTCTGGGCGGGCGCGTGCCGCCGCCTTTGAGATCGGGTGGGGCCAGGCTGACGCGGTGGCGGAGTTGCTCCGTCGTGCCGGATTCGGGCGGACGGCTGTGCATCGAGATTTGGCGGGCCAGCCGCGCGTCGTGGTGGGCGCCCGCGTAAGCTGAGCGCAGGCGCCGGTTTGGACGCCGAGTGCCTGGGAGGATTCCGCGACGCGTGTCACCTGGGACTGATTCGCCGCGCAGCGGCCTGCTGTTTTTGGTGACCGCGCCGTCGGGCGCCGGCAAGGACTCCGTGATCGGCGTGCTGCGGGACCGGGGTGTGGATATGACCTTCGCCATAACCGCCTTGACGCGCCCGCCGCGCGAGGGCGAGAGGGACGGAATCGAACACTTCTTCCTAACCGAGGCGGAGTTCGAGCAGCGGCTGGTCAACGGCTGGTTTCTCGAGACGGCCAGTGTCTACGGACGGCGCTACGGCACACCCATTCACCAGGTGCGCGAGCCGCTGCTGGCGGGGCGGGACGTGATGTTGCGCCTGGACGTCCAGGGCGCAGGCGAACTCAAGCGCCGCTATCCGGGCGCAATTGCCATCTTCGTCGAGCCGCCGTCCCCTGAAGAAGCCGAGCGCCGCATGCGCTCTCGCGCCACGGAGTCGCCTCAGGAGATCGAGCGCCGTATTGCGGCGATGCGCGACTACGAACTGTCATTTGCCGAGAAAGCCGACTTTCGCGTCGTCAACACGACTGGGAATCTGGACGGCGCAGCCGATCGCGTGTGGGAAATCGTTACCTCTGTGTGCCGGACCGGCGAGCGAGTGGCGGTGGCCCAGGCGTTGGCGCCCGTGCGGGGCGGCAACTAGGCGGTGACTACAGCCGCACCGGCCTACGCCGAGGTGATCGTGGCGGCCGGCGACGTGCGCGGGGACCAGACGTTCCACTACAGCGTGCCGCACAACCATCGCGGCCAGGTGCGGCCAGGCCAGCTGGTCATGGTGCCGTTTGGCTCGCGACAGCTCCCAGGGGTGGTGACAGCTCTGGCCGCCGCTTCGCCTGTAGACGAGACGCGCGAAATCCTGCAACTGGTCTGGGAACCAGCCCTCATCGGTTCGCCCCAACTCAACCTGGCGCGCTGGGTCGCCGCCCGCTACGGCGCGCCCCTGCGGGCTGCCCTGGACCTGGTCGCGCCGCCGCGGCTGGCGCACCACCTGCACGCGGTCTATACAGCAACGGGCCCGGACCAGCCGCGACACAAGCTCTCGACGGGCGAGCAGCGCCTGCTCGATCTGCTGCGCCAGCGCGGTGGGCTATCGGAAGCTGCTCTGCGAAGTGAGCTTGGCAAGACCGCCGCAACCCGGGGCGTGGCGCGCCTGATTCGCCTGGGTCTGGTCAACCGCCACATAAGTCTGCGACTTCCGGAGCCGCCGGCGGTGCGGCTGGCCGTTGCCTTGCCGCCGCCGGACGGCGAGGTGCCGGCGGAGCTATTGGGTCGCGCCCCCAAGCAACTGGCGCTCTGGCAGTACCTGTGGCGCGCCCAGGAAGCCGTGCCCGTTGCCGAGGCGCTCCGCGACGCTTCGGCTTCGCGCTCGTCCTTGCAGGGTCTGCTTGACCGGGGACTGGCGCGAGTGGAGAGCCGCTGGGTCGCGTCGTACATCGTGACCGCGTTACGGGAGCAAGACCCGCACCACGGCGTCTCCGAAGATGCGTGGGCGGAGTTGTCGAAGTCGCTGCAGACCGGATCGACTGGCGTCGTCGTGGTGCAGGGCGCCGAATCTGACCGCTGGCCGCTGTACGCCGCTTCCGTCGAGCGGGTGACGTCCAATGGGCGGCAGGCCTTGCTTGTGGCGCCCGAGGCCGCCACCGCCTCCGAATTGGCCGAATGGCTATCCGCCAGGGTCAGCGGGACGGTGGCTGAGGCAACCCAGGCACGCACGCCGGCGCAGCGAGTCGCGCTATGGCGTTCGCTGCGGGCCGGCGAGATCGACCTGCTGGTCGGAACCCGCGACGCCACCTTCGCGCCGCTCACCCGCCTGGGCCTCGTCATCGTTGACCGGGAGGAAGATGGCGGCCACAAGAACCGCGTCGCGCCGAGGTACCACGCGCCGGTCTGCGCCGCCAAGCTGGCCGAACTCTGCGGCTGCCCCGTGCTGCTTGGGACCGAAACGCCGCGCGTGGCCACGTTTCACGCGGTTGATGCCGGCGACGCCGGCCTGGTGACGGTCAGTTCCGGTAACCAATTGCGCGAGTCGCTGAATGACCGGTCCTCCGGCTGGGAGGTGCGCCGCTCCTCACGCGACGCGCAGCTGGTGGACACGCGCCGTGCCCCTACCGTTGGCCGCTACGAAGCGATCTCCCGTCCTCTGTACGACGCCCTGCGCCAGACCCTGTCCGAAGAAGGCCGCGCCGTGCTGTACGTCAACCGGCGCGGCATGGCCGCCCTCACCATCTGCCGGACCTGTGCCCACGTCTTCGAGTGTCCTCGTTGCAGTACCGGACTCGTCCAACATCGCCAGACGCGGCAGATCGTCTGCCACATCTGCAACTGGCGCGGCTCGACGCCCCGCTGGTGTCCCGTCTGCGAAGGCGACCGCCTGCGCCTCTGGGGCTACGGCAGCGAGGCCGTGGCCGAGGCCGTGGCGCATCTGTTGCCGCGCGCGGCCGTGGCCCGAATCGACAGCGACCGGCCGGCGCCCGAAATGGATGCTGACGTGACGGCCTTCGAGCGAGGCGCGGTGCAAGTCCTGGTTGGCACCCAGCGCCTCCTGGGCTTCGGCAAGCGCCTCGGGTCCGACCTCCTGGGCATCGTTCAGGCCGACATCGGACTACAGTTCCCCGACTTCCTGGCGCCCGAGCGCGTGTTTCTGACGCTGACACGCCTGCGGAGCCTGGCGACCGGCGGCAAGGCGACCGCGCGTACAGTGGTGCAAACGATGATGCCCCAACACCACGTCATCCAAGCGCTGCAGACCGGCAGCTACCTCCGGTTCTTCCGAACGGAGATGGACCAGCGCCGCAGCGAAGGCCTGCCGCCGCTGCGCCCGCTCATCAAGGCGTCGTTCGGGCACGCCAACGAGACGCAGGCCGAAGAGGAGGCGCGGCGCGCTCGGCGCGAGCTCCGTACCGTCCTGGCCGCCGACCCCAGGCTGGACCTGGACGTGCTGGGCCCAGCCCCGGCCTTCGTCTACCGGCAGCGTGGCCAGTACCAGTGGCAACTGTTGTTGCAGGGCGAGGACGCCGAGAAAGCGCTCCCACTCTTCCACGGCGGCTGGACCCTGGACGCCGACTTGCTGGACTTGACATAACGAATATGGCTGTTCTCACCGTCCTGCCGGTTGATCACCCGATGCTTCGGCGCAAAGCCAGCCGAGTTCGCGGCATTTCGGCCGGCCTGCGAACGTTCGTGGACGACATGTTCGACACCATGCAGGCGAATCGCGGGGCCGGCCTGGCCGCCACCCAGGTCGGGCGGCCCTGGCGGGTAATTGTGGCTGACACTGGCGCTGAACGCTTCGCGCTGATCAATCCCGAAGTCGTGCGCGCCAGCGGCGCCGCCATCGCCGAAGAGGGCTGCCTCAGCCTGCCGAACTGGTACGGCCCCGTGGAACGTGCCACCGACGTCACCGTGAAGGGCTTGAGTCTCGACGGCAAGCCCGTCCGCCGCCGCTTGCATGAACTGGCCGCCCGCGTTGTGCTGCACGAAATCGATCACCTGGACGGTGTGATCTTTACCGACCGGCTGGTCGACTCGGAGAAGCTTCGCTTTGTCGATCCTCGCTCAGCCGAAGCGCAAGAATTGCGCGCGTCGTAAGCCCGTGCGGATCATCTTCTTCGGCACGCCCGACTTCGCGCTTCCCTCCTTGCGCAAGCTGGCGGCTGAGTTTGATGTCGCGCTGGTGGTCACGCGACCCGATCGTCCGGTCGGTCGAGGCGGGCGGCTCACGGCGCCTCCGGTGGCCGACGTTGCCCGCGCCCTGGATCTCGACCTGTTTCAGCCGCCGAACCCCAACCAACCGGAGGCGGTCGAAGCCATCGGCGCCTACGAGCCCGATGCCGTGGTGTGCGTGGCCTACGGACGACTCCTGGGGGCGGCGCTGCGACGCCTGGCGCCGCCGGGGATTCTCAATGCCCATCCGTCGCTGCTACCGGCGTATCGTGGCGCGTCGCCGATCCAGGCGGCGCTGCTCCGGGGCGCCGGCGAGACGGGCGTGAGCCTGATACGCCTCGTGCGCGCGCTCGACGCCGGTCCGATCGTGGCGGTCGAGCGAGTTCCGATCGGTCCCGACGAGACGGCTGCCGATCTGCACACGCGGTTGGCCGAACTGACAGCCGACTCGCTCGTTCGCGTGCTTCCGGGCTGGGCGGCCGGCGACCTGGCCGAGCAGCCGCAGGACGAGTCGCGCGTCAGCCTGACCCGCCCGCTCGAGCGCGCCGACGCCGAACTCGATCTGCGCCAGCCGGCCCCTGAGCTCTACAACCGCTGGCGGGCGTTCCAGCCCTGGCCCGGAGCCCGAGTGCGGGCCGGCGACACGATGTGCGTACTGCTGGACGTGCGTTGCAGCGACGAGAATCTTGACCCCGGCCAGGTGCGTATGCGCGACGACACCCTGCTTCTTGGCTGCGGTTCCGGGTCGCTGGCGGTCCGTGCCATCCAGCCCGCGGGGCGCAATCGCATGGACGCAGCCGCCTTTGTCCGCGGCTACCAGCGCTTGCTGACGCAGTCCTGGGGCCAGCCGTATCCAGGGCCGCGACCGCCGATCATCGACTGACGGGAAGCTCCGCTACGGTGCCGAATCCGCCCGGTGCTACGCTTGATTTCAAGGCGCGGCGCGTGCCGCAGCGACTGCGCGAAGAGGCTCGCTAATCGTGTTTTTCCCCTTCTTTGACCCGCTATATCTGCTCCTGATCGCCCCGGCGTTCATCCTGGCCATGTGGGCCCAGAACCGCGTCAAGGGCACCTACCGCAAATACTCCCAGGTCATGTCCAGTTCGGGCATCCCGGCCCACCTGGCGGCCCGCCGTCTGCTGGACGCCGTGGGCCTGTACAACGTTGAGGTCAAGCGCGTACCGGGCGAACTCACGGATCACTACGACCCCACCAAGAAAGTGCTACGCCTGTCGGACGGCGTGTTCGACAGCAACTCGCTGGCGGCGGTGGCCATTGCCGCGCACGAGGCCGGCCACGCCATGCAGGACAAGATTCGCTACCCGTTCCTGATGCTGCGAACGGCCATGGTGCCAATTACCACCTTCGGCTCGCGCTTCGGCTACGTCATGCTGATTGGCGGGTTCCTGCTGGCCATGTTCACGGGCGGCGGTGAACTGGGCCTGGCGGTGGCCTGGATCGGTCTGGCGCTATTCAGCACCGCCTTCGTGTTCGCGCTGATTACCTTGCCGGTTGAGTTCGACGCCAGCCGGCGGGCCATCCAAATGATGGAGAGCGTGCATGTCATCAGTGGCGCCGAGCGCCTGCACGCCAAGAAGGTGCTGGACGCCGCGGCCCTGACCTACATCGCCGCCATGATGATCGCGCTGATGCAGGTGCTCTATTTCGCGCTGCGCCTGCTGGCCCTTTCCGGCAGCCGCGACTAACCCGGCGTCGCTCGAATGAGCGGTCCTCCGGACTTCGCGCCGGGCCGTCCGCCGATTACCGGCGTGTCAGTGCAGGCCCTGCGTCAGGCACTGGCCGCCGAACCGCGATACCGGACCGAGCAAGTACAACGCGCCGTCTTCCGTCAGTCGGCAACGAGCTTCGAGCAGATCCTGACCCTGCCGGCCGCCGTGCGCGAGGCGCTAGCTGAGCGGTTTACCTACGAAGCGCTGAAGGCCGTCCGCTGCGAGACTTCGTATGACGGAACCCGCAAGACCCTGTTCACGACCGAGGACGGCGCGGCGGTCGAGACCGTCCAAATGCCGACCGAGCGGTCCCAGGCTACGACCATCTGCCTCAGCTCCCAGTCGGGCTGCGGCATGGGCTGCACGTTTTGTGCAACTGGCGCCATGGGCCTCATCCGCAACCTGTCGGCCAGCGAAATCGTTGACCAATTCCTGCACTTCAGGCGGCGCTCAAACACACGCCAGGCGCCTGACCGGGCGGTGTTCATGGGAATGGGCGAGCCCCTGGCGAATTTGCGGGCGGTGGAGCATGCCGTGCGCACCCTGGTCAATCCCGCCACGGTGGGTCTCGGCGCGCGACGAGTCACGGTGTCGACGGTTGGCTTGCCCAGGGGAATCCGGGCCATGGCCGGTTGGCGAGTGCCCGTCAGCCTGGCAATCTCGCTGCACGCCCCGGATGACAACGTGCGGGCCGAGCTTGTGCCGGTTGCCCGCCGATTTCCACTCGACACGCTGATGGATGCCAGTCGCCTCTACCAGCAACGGGCTCGGCGCCGTGTCACGTACGAATACACGCTGTTGGATGGGGTCAATGACGGACCAGCACTGGCCGTGGACCTGGCGCGTCTGCTACGCGGCCAGCGTTGCCACGTGAACCTGATTCCGTTCAATGCCTATCCGGGCGCGCGTTACCGCCCAACGCCGCGAGACGGAATCCGAGCGTTTCGGGACGCGCTCCGCGAGCGTGGCCTGCGGGCGACCGTTCGGCGGACGCGCGGGCGTGATATTTCCGGTGCCTGCGGGCAACTGCACGCGGGAGCGCTCGCTCAGCGGTAACTCCTGGCGGCACGTGCGTCCCTGCGACAGCCGATCACCACGGCTCGGGTATGCACGATGGCTCAGTTCGGCTTATCTTCAGGACCGTCTGGGACACGGTGGCGAGGCGCCTTGTGAATGACCGTGGCATAAGGCCGGTGGCGACGACGCCCTCGAGCCCGCGAGGTCAACCGCGGTGAGCCAGGTGCTCATCGCGCCTTCGATCCTCTCCGCTGACTTTGCGTCGCTTGGCGATCAGGTCCGGGAGGCGGAGACGGGCGGAGCCGACTGGATTCACGTCGACGTCATGGATGGCCACTTCGTCCCGCAGATCAGCTTCGGCGAACCGATCGTGCGCGCGCTGCGGCCCGTCACCGAACTGCCGCTGGACATCCACCTGATGATCGAGCCGGTAGACCCGCAACTGCGGGCGTTCGCCGAGGCCGGCGCCGACTCGATCACGGTCCACGTGGAAGCCACGCCGGATCCGGCTCAGACGCTGCGGACCATTCGAGATCTCGGCGTCCGCCCCGGGCTGACCCTGCGGCCGGGTACGCCGGCCTGGACCCTGTGGCCCTACCTGGAGCTTGCCGAGATCGTGCTGGTGATGACTGTCGAGCCGGGGAGGGGCGGTCAGGCGTTCATGCCGGAGATGCTGCCGCGCATCGAGCAGGTGGCCCGGCGGCTGGACGCGCTTGACGGAGAGCGGTGGCTCCAGGTCGACGGCGGATTGAACGCGTCGACTATCGGGTCGGCCGTCGGCTCCGGCGCCAAGGTTATCGTGGCCGGGTCGGCGGTGTTCGGCGATCCAGACGGCGTCGCGGCGGCGATTAACCGGCTGCGAACGGCGGGCGCGGGCTAGCCCAGGCGGTCGACCGTGCGGATACAGCGCGTGCAAATCTTCACGCGCTGGTAGCGACCGTCAATCATGAGTCGCTTGCGCTGGACGTTGACCGACCAAATTTTCTGCTTGCGCGGCGCCTTGCGTTCCCACCGACCAGACGCCGAGTGGCGAATGTGTCGGCCAAACTGGGGACCCGCCTCGCAGACTTCACAGCGTGCCAAGGACGCACCTACTCCGTTGACGCAATCCTGAACGCGTCTCTAAGATCAAGTTTCACCATGCTATCACCGCAAGAAGGTGGCTCGGTATGACGCTGGCAGATTCCCAAACCGAGGCCGCCGACCTGCGCGACGGCCGCCGCTTCATGCACGCCGTTGAATACAGCCTGCGCTGGCTGGAGATCAACGCGGAAGCCATTGATCGCCTCAACGTGTATCCCGTCCCTGACGGCGACACCGGAACCAACATGGTCCTCACGCTGCGTGCCGCCATTCGCGAGGCGACCGACAACCCGTCGAACAACGTGGATGTCGTTGCGGCGAACCTGGCCCGCGGGGCCCTGCTGGGCGCGCGCGGAAACTCCGGCGTCATCCTGTCCCAGATCATCCGCGGCCTCGCCGAGGGGCTCGACGGCCACCGCGAGTTTGGCATTTCCGAATTCAGCACCGCCCTGGAACGCGCCTACCAGGTCGGCTACAAGGCCGTCACGAACCCGGTGGAAGGCACCATCCTCACCGTGGCTCGCGACGCCGGCGAGGCGGCACAGGCGGCGCAGTCGCAGGTGAACTCCGTCGAGGAACTCATCTCGCAGGTCGTGGACGCCACCCGCGAGTCCGTGGCCAACACCCCGAACCTCCTGGACGTCCTGGCCGAGGCCGGCGTGGTGGATGCCGGGGGCCAGGGTCTGCACGTGATCTACGAGGGTTTGCTGCGGTCCATGCGTGGCGAACCGTTGCCCGAGACAGCCGATCTGGATCGCGCCACTGACGTATTTGCCGCCTTTGCCGACGCCCATCAGACCGACGAGCACGGCTTCTGTACCGAGTTCGTGGTCCACGGCACCGACCTGGATACGGACGCGATGCGCAACGAATTCGCCAAGATTGGCGGATCGCTGTTGGTTGTGGGCGACGACAAGCTCGTGCGCGTGCATATTCACACCGAAGTACCCGGCGATGCCTTCAACACGGCCATGACCTACGGCGAGCTCGATCAGCTCAAGGCCGACAACATGAACCTGCAACAGGCGCGCAACTTCGAGGGCGCGCTGGCCGAGGCGTCCGAACCTCCTCCGCCCGCCAACGGCGTGATCGCGGTCGCCAGTGGCGATGGCCTGGAAGAGGTCTTCCGCAGCCTGGGCGTGGACGTCGTCCGAGGCGGCCAGAGCATGAATCCCAGCGCCGGCGAACTCCTGGAAGCCATTGACCGCACGCCCAATGACTGGGCCGTGGTGTTGCCCAACAACTCCAACATCTACCTGACGGCGCGACAGGCGGCCGAGCAATCCGACAAGAACGTCCACGTGATTAACACGCGCACGCTCCCACAGGGCTTTGCCGCCGCCCTGGCCTTCAATCCTGCCGATGCATCGGAGGACAACGCCGAGGCAATGAGCGAAGCCGCCGGTGACGTCACCACGTTGGAAGTCACCCAGGCCGTGCGCGACGCCGTGCTGGACGGCAACCCCGTCGCCGAGGGCGAATACATGGGGTTGCTGAACGACACGTTCGTGGAGCGCGGTGAGACGCCGCACCCGGTCATCATGCAGATGCTGGAACGAGTCGCGGACGACGAGCCGGAAGCTCTGACAATCTATGTTGGACAAGCCACACCGGCCGCGCAGGCCCGGGAACTGGCTGCCGAGATCGGCGAGCGTTATCCGGATATGGATGTACAGACGGTGGCGGGCGGCCAGGACCACTACGACTACATCATCGCGGTTGAGTAGCGGCCCGTTGCGCGAATGACGCCCGAGCCCGAGCCGGCGCTGGCGCGAGAAGCGCGGCGGCTTCTGGAGGCCGAGGCGGCGGCCGGGTTCGACGACTCGGCTACCCCCGGCGGCCTGTCGCGCTGGGTGGACGGCCAGGGCCGGAACGTGGGTTCGCTGACCCGCTTGTCGCAGTACTCCCGGCTGTGGCCACGGACCCGCGAGGACCTGGCGCGTACCGTCCTTTCGGAACTTGGAACGCCCGGCGCGCCGCGCTCGGTCAGCCGCGACGCCGACGCCCCGGTCACGGTGCTGCCCGGCGTCGGCGCGACGGCCGAGAAGCGGCTGGCCGCGCTGGACATCCGGACCGTGGGCGATCTGCTGCATCACCGTCCGCGCCGCTATATCGACCACTCGTCCGTCGTACCCATCGCCGAAGCGGAGCCGGGACGCGAGGTCACGGTGATTGGCGACGTGGTTGAAATCAGGGCCAGACCGTCGCGGTCCGGCCGGGTACGCGTGGTCGAGGCGGCCATAGCCGATAAGACGGGCCAGATCCTGGCCGTTTGGTTCAATCAGGTCTACCTGGCCAAGACCTTGCGCGGACGACACAACGTGGCCTTCGCGGGTCGAGTGGAATCGGGCGCCTATGACCGACAGCTAACCAGCCCGGAATACGAGCTGGACGTGCATCGCATGGTTCACGCCGGGCGTCTGGTGCCTGTCTATCCGCTGACCCGGGGGATTTCGCAGCGCCAACTCCGGCGCTGGATGGCTCTCGCGGTTGATGACTTCGCTGCCGCCGTGCCGGAGACGCTGAGCGACGAGCAGCGCCGCCTGCACGGGCTGCCGGACATTGCGACAGCCATACGCAATCTCCACTTCCCGGTAGATGCCGAGGCTTCCCAGGCCGCCGCGCGCCGCTTGGCCTTTGAGGAGCTGCTCGTCTACCAGCTGGCGATTCTCCGCCGCCGCCAGTCCTGGCGCGAGAACCAACCCGGCCGTCCCGTGCAAATTCATCGGGATGCGCTGGCGGCCTTCGGCGGACAGCTGCCGTTCAAGCTGACCGACGGACAGCGCGTGGCCGTGGCCGAAGTTCTCAACGACGTGCGCCGCGATCGCCCCATGAGCCGGCTGCTGCAGGGCGACGTCGGCTCCGGTAAGACCGTAGTGGCCGCCGGCGCGCTGCACGCGATCGTCGGCGACGGCTGGCAGGGCGCCATCATGGCGCCCACGGAAGTGCTGGCCGAGCAGCACGCCGCCACCCTGCGCGAACTCTTGACGCCGCTCGGCGTCCGCGTGGAACTGGTCACCGGCAGCGTTCCGGCTGGCGAGAAGCGACGCCTCTGGCGTGACGTCGAGCGCGGCGGCGTGCAGGTGGTGGTAGGTACGCAGGCGATTATCCAGCGTAGCGCCAGGTTTGCCCGCCTGAACCTGGCGGTTGTGGACGAACAGCACCGCTTCGGCGTACAGCAGCGCGGTGAGATTCGTGCCAAGGGCTACAACCCGCACCTGCTGGCCATGTCCGCCACGCCGATTCCGCGCACGCTCGCCCTCACGGTGTATGGCGACCTGGACATCAGCGTCCTCCGCGAGCTGCCACGCGGGCGGCGGCCGATCAAAACGTCATTCGTACCCGGCCACCGACGCGGCGACGCCTACGCCTTTATTCGGAATGAGGTGACGGCCGGCCGCCAGGCGTTCATCGTGTTCCCCATCATTGAAGAGTCGGAGAGCCTCAATGCACGCGCCGCCACCGCTGAACACAAGCGACTGACGCGTGGGGCCTTTGCTGACCTGGCCGACGCCGTGGGCCTGCTCCACGGCCGCATGGGGGCCGCGGCCAAGGAACGCGTGATGCGCTCCTTCCGCGACGGCCAATTCAAAATCCTGGTCAGTACGTCGGTGATTGAAGTCGGCATTGACGTGCCGAACGCCACGGTGATGCTGATCGAAGGGGCTGAGCGATTTGGGCTGGCGCAACTGCACCAACTGCGCGGGCGCGTGGGCCGAGGTGGTCACCCCTCCTACTGCCTGCTCATGAGCGAAACCACGGACGCAACCGAGAATGCCCGGCTGCGCACGCTGCAGACCGTGCACGACGGCTTTACGCTGGCTGAGCGCGATCTGGAACTGCGCGGTCCGGGCGACGTGATCGGGACGCGGCAAAGCGGCGCACTGGGATTTCGCTTCGCAACGGTCACGGACCTCGCCACCATTCAGTCGGCCCGTGTCGACGCCGAGGCACTGGTTCGTTCCGACCCGGGGCTGGTCAAACCAGAACACGAAACCGTGTCGGCCGCAGTGGCGCGCCTGCTGGAACGCAACGAGTGGAATTGAGGACCCTATGGCGGCACGCGGGCGCGGACTGACGGTCACCGCCGGCACCCATCGGGGCCGGCGCTTGCGCGTGCCACCGGGCATTCGCCCGACGACCGACCGCGTGCGCGCGGCCGTGTTCGATGCCTTGCAGGGACCACCGCCAGCGCGTGTGCTGGACCTATTCGCCGGTTCCGGTGCCTTTGGGATCGAGGCGTTGAGCCGGGGCGCCGACTACGCGTGCTTCATCGAGCGTAGCCGCCGCGCCGCGGCCGCTATCCGGCAAAACCTGAACGTGCTTGACTTGCAGAGTCATGCTGAAGTCGTGACCGGCGACGCACGGCGCACGGCGCTCGCGCGCGGCGCTCCGTTTGGATTGGTCTTCGCCGATCCGCCGTATGCCGACGATCCGTGGGAGGCGCTGTTCCACGCGTTGGTGGCCCCACCTCTGCTCGAGGACGATGCCCTGCTGGTTTCCGAAACCAGCAGCAGGTTTGGCGCGCCGCATGCTCCGTGCGGCTGGCATCGCTTGAAGGAACGCCGCCACGGCGATACAACCTTTGCCATTTTCGTACGAGAGCCGCCTACGGCCCCGCCGCTATAATGCGCGGGGTGTGTTGGAAGGACAGGTCGTGCGCGCGCTGTTTCCCGCTACCTTCGACCCGGTCACCAACGGCCACATGGACATCTTGGCCCGTGCCGGCGGCGTTTTTGACTCGGTCGTGGCCGGCGTTTTCGAAAACGAGCGTGGCGACACGCTCTTTACGTCGACGGAACGTTTGGCGCTCCTGCGCACAGCCGTGAAAGATCTGCCGAACGTCCAAGCGCGCATCTACTCGGGTTTGACAGTAGACTTTGCACGCAAAGTCGAAGCTGGCGTATTGGTTCGCGGTCTGCGCGCCGTGTCAGACTTCGAATACGAATTCGCACTCTCGGCCATGAACCGACGCTTGCACCCCGACATTGACACAATGTTCTTCCTTTCGGCGCCAGAGCACGCCTTCGTCAGTTCCTCGCTCATTCGCGAAATTGGGGCGCTGGGCCGCTCAGTCGAGCCGTTCGTTCCGTCGAATGTCGCAACCGCCATCGGCGAGAAATTCGCCGTACCCCATGGGCGGAGGTAGTTCGCCATCGATCTCATAAACCTTATTGAACGCCTGGAGACGCTCCTCCGGCATGCCCAACGTGTGCCGCTGACCCACAAGGTGATGGTCGATGAGCGCGCCTTGCTGACGGTCGTGGATGAAATGCGTATACGGATTCCCGAGGAGATTCGGGAAGCCCGTCGCGTGATGCGTCAGCGCGATCAGATTCCACAGGCAGCTCAGATGGAAGCCGAGCGCATCGTCCAAGAGGCTCGCGAGCAAGCCGAACAGATGATTCGCGACGAGGAAATCGTGAAGCAGGCCGAGGCGCATGCTCTGAACCTTGTGCAGGAAGCCGAGGAGCGACTGGACGCCTCGCGCGAAGAAATGGACATCTACGCCCTGAGCATGCTGCGCGACCTGGAAGGTCGTCTCGAGTCGCACCTCACCAGCATCCGGCGTGGCGTTGCCGCGCTTGACCAGAGCGATGTCGAACCCGTTGAGTTTGACGAGGAATCCGCCTAACGCGAGTTAGCCGCTCGCGGGCTTGACCCGAGGGTCGCCAGTGGCCGATTACATCTTCAACGTGGCGCGGTTGCTCGCGCAGACCTCAGGCCCGCGTCGCTCCGTGGACGTGAATGCATCGCCGGAAGCCATGGACGTGCCGGAACTTGTCGGTTCCGTGCGGGGTACGGCGCATTTCACACGGCTGTCCGACGCAATTCTCGTCACCGGGCAGATGCGAGCGTCGGCGCAGGTCCCCTGTGCCCGCTGCACCGATGACGTCGAGATCGAGCTCGCGTTCGAACTCGACGACCAATTCGTTCCGCGCACTGACCCGGTGCGCGGCGGCACGGTAGATCCGGACGACCGCTGGATGCTGGATCCTGGCCACAACCTCGACCTGTCCCAAGTGCTGGCCGAAGGTGCGATCAGCGCCTTGCCCCCGCGCGTCGTATGCCCCGGTCAGTGCAAGGAGAATTGGACCCATCAGCCGCCGGCAGACCGGGCGCTCGACCCACGCCTGGCGCCGCTGGAACGGCTCCGCCGTGAAATGCTCCACGAAGACGGCGAATCTCATGGATAATGTCGGGTTATGACTCCTCTACCAAAACGTCGGCTCACCCGTTCGCGATCACGCGCTCGTCGCCATTCGGCGCGCGCGCGCCGACCGAATCTCGGGCGCTGTCCGACCTGCCATCGGCTCGTAGTCAGTCACCAGGTGTGTCCCCTGTGTGGGAACTACCGCGGCAATCTGGTCATTGAGCCTTCCGACCAAGCCGTCAAGTACCGCTAGCCGGAGAAGCCCGTCCCAATCACCATGGCCCCTGAACAGGCCCGGGCTGCGTTTGTCTTCCCGGGTCAGGGATCCCAGGCGACCGGGATGGGCCGGGCCCTGCGCAAGGCCTCGGCGGCGGCCCGTGACGTCTGGCGGCAGGCCGATTTCAGCTACGGAGCGTCGCTCAGCCGGCTGACCGAAACGGGCAGCGACGACGACCTGCGTTCCACGGATGTTCAGCAGCCGGCCATCGTGGCGGCATCGGTTGCCGCCCTCGCGGCCTTCAACGAAGTACTCGGCGCAGACGGCGTCGCGGTAGGTGCCAACGGCTATCCCGTGAACGTTGTCGCGCTAGCCGGTCATAGCGTCGGGCTGGTGTCCGCCGTTGTGGCCGCCGGCTGCACGCCAATTGGCGAGGCTGTGGCTCTGGTGCGCGACCGTGGTCGGTTCATGGCGGCGGCGGCCTTCGAGAAGCCGGGCCGCATGGCGGCAGTTCTCGGCTTAGATCTGGACGCCGTCGAGGACCTCACCGACACAGTTCGAACTGAGATTCCCGGAAGCTATCTGGCGGTTGCCAACGTGAATGCGCCGGGACAAGTGGTGGTAGCGGGCGACCTGGCCGCCATCGACCGTGTCGTCAGCCAGGGCCGCACGGCAGGGGCGCGCCGCGTAATCCCGCTCAACGTCATTGGCGCCTTTCACTCGGTGGCCATGCTGCCGGCGCAGGCAGCCATGGGCGAACGGCTGCTGGCCGTCGGGATAGATCCCCCGGCCGTCCCCGTGATCAGTAACATCGACGCTGGTCAACTCATCGACCCGTCCGCTATTCGGGCCGAGCTGGCGAATCACATCGCGGCGCCCGTCCGCTGGCTGGATGGCATTCGTGCAATCGAGGCCCTCGGCGTGCGACACATCGTGGAGTTTGGACACGGTTCGGTTCTTACCGGCATGCTTCGACGCATGGTGAATGGCATTGCCCTGCATAACGTGAGCGACTTGGACTCGGCCCGCGCGACGGCCGCTGCGCTGTCCCATGAGTAGCGACGGACGGCTGGCAGGCGCGCGCACGCTCGTCACGGGCGCTTCGGGCGCACTGGGCCGCGCATTCGCTCGTCGGTTGGCAGCCGAAGGCGCTGACCTCGTTCTGCACTACAACTCGAACGCGAAGCAGGCAGGCGAGCTCGCCTCCGAGATTCGGTCCAACGGCGGTAGCGCAGTAGTCATCGGCGCCGATCTGTCTACGATCAATGGCGCAGATATGATCATTGACCAGGCCCAGGACGCGCTGGGTGGCTTGGATGTGCTTGTCAACAACGCCGGCACTACCCGCGACAACCTGCTGATGCGAATGTCCGACGAGCAGTGGGACACGGTGATGAACACCAACCTCCGCTCGGCCTTCGTCTGCTCGCGCCGCGCGGTTCGCGGCATGATCCGGCAGCGCAGCGGACGCATCATCAACATCACGTCGGTCGTCGGGCTTCGCGGCAACGCCGGCCAGGCCAATTACGCCGCTGCGAAGGCCGGGCTGATCGGTTTCACCCGGGCGCTGGCCCAGGAGGTCGGCAGCCGCGGAATCACGGTAAACGCCGTGGCGCCGGGCTTCGTCGTCTCGCCGCTTACCGATGTCATTCCCGACCGATTGCGCGATCAAGCGCTCGGCGCGATCCCGTTGGGTCGCTTCGCCGACCCGGATGACATCGCTGGAGCCGTTGCGTTTCTCGCTTCTGACGATGGCGCCTATGTCACCGGTCACGTGCTGACGGTCGACGGCGGCCTCGCGATGGGCTGATAGATGTTCGAAAGGGTTCTCGTCGCGAACCGGGGCGAGATGGCCGTACGGATCATTCGTGCCTGCCGCGACTTGGGCGTGCGCACGGTCGCGATCTACTCCGAAGCCGACGCCGATGGCCTCCCGGTCCAAATGGCTGACGAATCTGTGTGCATTGGACCGGCATCGGTCGCCGCGAGCTATCTCAATGTGCCTCACATCATCGCCGCCGGTCTGAATACCGGCTGCGACGCGGTACATCCCGGTGCCGGCTTCCTGGCCGAGAACGCCTACTTCGCCGAAGCCTGCGAACGCTATCGGATCACCTTCATCGGCCCAACGCCCGACAACATGCGCATGATGGGCGAAAAAACCCGCGCCCGTGAAGCCGCTCTCGCGGCGGGCCTGCCCGTCATCCCCGGCTCTGAGGGACCGGTCGCCGATGTCAACGAGGCCAAGACGATAGCCCGTGAGATCGGCTTCCCGGTCATGCTCAAGGCCGCCGGTGGCGGTGGCGGTCGCGGCATCCGCCGCGTCAGCGACGTCGATGACCTCGTCACCCTCTTCCCGCTGGCACAGGCTGAGGCCCGTAGTTCGTTCGGCAACGCCGACCTATACGTTGAGAAGCAGATCGAAGGCTCCCGCCATGTGGAGGTCCAGGTACTGGGCGATGGATCCACCGTGCTTCACCTCGGCCACCGCGAATGCTCCATCCAACGACGCTTCCAGAAGCTGATCGAGGAAGCGCCTGCCCCCAGCCTCAGCGGCCGCCAGGGTCAACGCGTCGCACGTGCCGCCGTTCGGCTTGCCGAATCCATCGACTACCGGGGCGCCGGTACGGTCGAGTTCCTGCTCGACGACCAGAATCGCTTCTACTTCATCGAGACCAATACCCGCATCCAGGTCGAACATCCCGCCACCGAGGAAGTCACCGGTATCGACATCGTGCGCGCGCAACTCCAGATTGCGGCCGGCGAGCCGACCGGCCTCCGGCAGCGCGACATCCGGCTCACCGGCCACGCCATCGAATACCGTCTGCTCGCCGAGGATCCCGAGCGCGACTTCCGTCCCGACGCCGGAACTGTTACCGACCTGCGGCTGCCCGGCGGACCCGGCGTGCGCGTGGACACCCACCTCTACGCCGGCTTCGAGGTCTCGCCCTTCTACGATTCCTTGCTGGCCAAGCTCATCGTCTACGGTGACACCCGCGACGAAGCGATCAAACGCTCCCGTCGCGCCCTCGCCGAAACTCGAATCGAAGGCCCCGCCACCAACCTGGATCTGCACCGGGCCATCCTGCAGGACCGGCGCTTCGTTTCTGCCGCCTACGACCTGGAATACGTCACGGGCGCGCCTGTCCCGCTTGCGGAATCCGTCGGCTAAGCCTGTGGCCGCGCGACGGCGACGGCGTGGCCGGCGGCTGGCGCGCGAAACCGCCATGCGACTGATTTACGAGGCCGACATGGCGCATTGCCTACCCCTCAAACTGCTCGAGAATCGGGAACGCGAGTTGCGCCTGGACGACGAGACCGCAGCTTATTCCCGGATGCTGGTGGAGACCGTGAGCGCGAATCGAGACGACCTCGACGCCACAATCGGAAGCCTTACACCCGCCTGGCCCGTGGATCAAATGGCCCGTCTGGATGTTGCCATCATGCGCATTGCGCTGGCCGAGATTGACGGTGGCGAGACTCCCGTGGCGGTGGCCATCAACGAAGCCATCGAGCTCGCCAAGCGCTATTGCGCCGCCGGCGCCGCTCCAATGATCAACGGGGCGCTAGGATCATACGTGCGACAGGGCGCGGCGGCCGCGTCCGATCCGCGAGGCTTACCGAATGGCTGAAGCCGACCAGGCGCTACCCGACCCGACGCAATCCCAGGAAGAACTCGGCGGCATCATGTCGCTGCGGGAGCACCTGGACGAGTTGCGCAAGCGGCTCACGGTCGCTGTGCTTGCCGTCATCCTGGCCAGCTTCGTGGTTTGGCCATTCAAGGACTTTGTCTTCTACTTCGTCCAGCTCCCCCTGCCGCGCGGCGCCGTCCTGCAGCAAATCGCCGTCACCGAGACGCTCTTCACCTTCGTCAAGATCTCGTTCATCGTTGGCTTCGGGCTCGCCAGCCCTATCGTGGTCTACCAGGTGCTGGCATTCGTGGCTCCCGGCCTCTACCCCCACGAGCGGCGCTGGATCTTCATGAGCATTCCGGCCATCGCCCTGGCCTTCCTGGCCGGTGTGTCGTTCGCTTGGTTCATCGTGCTGCGGTTCACGGTCGGCTTCCTGGCGGGCTTCGCCCCCGCCACAATTGCGACGGAGTTCACCGTTGACGGTTGGGTCTCGTTCGTCTTGCGCATCCTGCTGGCCGTAGGGCTGGCCTTTGAAACGCCGTTCATCATCTTTGCCTTGGCAAAAATCGGTCTGGTCACCGCCGACAGCCTCGCCCGCCAGCGGCGCTACGCCATCGTCGCCATCGCCATCATCTCCGCCATCATCACGCCCACGCCCGACCCCTTCACTCAGGCGTCGGTAGGGATTCCGCTCTACGCCCTTTACGAAGTCGGCGTCGTCCTGGCCCGCGTGGCCGTGCCCGCCGACCGGCCGGACGACGACACCGAGCCCGAGCCGAACCCCGAAGACGACGGCTCGGTGCCCACCACCGCCTAGCGCGCCTCCGGGCCTGAGGCCGGCGTGTCCGGCAGTGTGAGACCCAGGTCAGCTGCCGCGTCCTGAAAGTCCTTCGGCGGCGCTGACGCTGCCAGCCACTGTCGGCCGGCGTCGTCTGCAAAGCGCAACGTCCAGGCGTGCAGCATCACCCGCAGGTCCGAACCCGCCCCGCCATACGTCGCATCCCCCATGATTGGGTGACCAATGGCCGCCAGATGCACTCGGATCTGGTGTGTGCGGCCCGTCGTTGGGCGTGCTTCCACCAGGGCGGCGCCACCGGCGTGATCCAGCACCCGGTAGTCCGTCACGGCCGGTCGTCCGTTTCGTGCCACCGCCATCCGCGTTCGGTGCGTCGGGTGCCGCCCAACCGGCGCGTCGATGCGCCCTCGTGGTGGATTCGGCGTTCCACGCGCAATCAGTAAGTACCGCTTGCGCACCTCCCGAAGCTCAAACGCCTTCGTCAGATGCGCGTACGTCGCGGGTGTGCGCGCGACCAGCACCACGCCTGAAGTGCCCTTGTCCAGCCGATGCACAATGCCCGGACGCCTCGGATGCCCCACGTTCGAAAGCTCCGGGAAGTGGGCCACCAGCCGATGTGCCAGCGTGCCGCTGTCGGCGCCTGCCCCAGGGTGCATCACCACGCCCGCGGGCTTGTCCACAGCCACAAAGCCGTTCGCTGCCAGCAGCTGAGCCAGCGGCCCGGGTTCCGGCTCAAGCTCAGCCGCCGCCACCGGCATTTCGCCACGCACGATGTCACCGTCTCGCAGCCGTCGCGACGGCGCCACCTCCTGTCCGTTCACGGTCACCAGGCCGTCCCGGATCAGTTGAGCTGCCCGCGAACGCGAGATGTCCTCCAGCGACCCTGCCAGGAACGCATCCAGTCGCACCCTCCGCGTTGTGCCCGCGTAGGTCAGCTCGAAACGCGCCGCTTCTTGGGACATCAGGGCGCAGACCTACGACAAGCGAGGATGCAACGCCAGGCGTTGCCTACCCATCGTTCTCCGCCCGCGACCGCACCTCGACCTCGCCAATGGATACGTACTCCTCGTGTCCACCGTGCGCCAGCAAGCGCAGCACCACATAGCGAGTGACCTCCGTCGGAATCTCGATTCGCACGCTGGGCGCGGGATCCAGCTCAACCTGCCGGATGAACTTCAGCCCGGTCGGATCCTCCCGCGGATCCACCTCCCGCGACGTAAACACCTGCACCTGCCGCGCGTAGCTGGCCGCCGGCTCGTCCGGGTGATTCATGATGTCGATCGTCGCAATCGGCGTCCGCAAGTTCATCTTCAACACCAAGTCCTGCGGGAATCGTGCGTTGGCCGAGCGCCAGGCCGGAAAGTCGGTCTCCACCAGTCCGTCCACCAGCGCCTCCGGTCCGTGGCCCTCCTGCGCGCCGGCGGGCGAAAACGCGCGTCCGCCTACGGCCGAAGCCGAAACCAGCGCCCCTCGGCTCCGATCAGCCCCGTCGAACAACAGCCGCATCTTCACCGCCAGGTCGCCCCGCAGGTCGCTGCCGTTGGACACGATGAACAGCTGCACCGCCATCACCAACGACAAGGCCAGCACGATCCCCACGGGCAGCCAGTTCCACGAAAACACGTTGCGCCGCAGCGCGGTGCGATCCAGCTCAACCCGTCGTTCCAACTGTCCCTGGCAGACATCGCACACGTATCCCCAGTCCGAGTCATTCAGCGCTTCGTCGCAAAACAAGCGAGCGCAGTTATCGCAGCGTTGCGTGGCCACCCGGGTCGGGTACACCGTGCAGCGGTAGAGAGCCAGTTCGCGCGCGCTCTCCGCAAAAATGCGCCGGCTCGGTGGCCGCTTTGCCGGTTCGCCGACCCTCATCGCTGGACCCATCCGCCGCCGTTTCCCTGCGCGTGTGACGGTGTCCAGGGTCCGGTATTCCGGCGATGCGCGTCGTCCGCGCGCCGCAAAGCGCAGCCTTGCCTCAATATACTCGGGTCAATCAACTCGCCGCTGTCGCGAACACTTCGGTCGCCGGTTGCTCTGTCTGTACCCCGTCGCTCGAGGGCCCGCATTTCCCGTCCCCCAGGGAGAGGGTCGTCCGGGCGCCCAACGACACGTGACCCGGCGCCAACGATTCAGTCGCACCAGCGAACTCCATTGAGGCCCCATGTTCCGCCGCAACAGCAACATCCTGCTGGAAATAGCCGAGACAGTCCTGCTGGCCGCCCTCATCTTCTTCGGCACCCGGCTGCTCGTGCAGAACTTCCTGGTCGAGGGACCCAGCATGTCCCCCAACCTGGCGGACTCCGAGTTCCTCCTCGTCAACAAGCTCTCCTATCTGACCGACGATCCACGGCGCGGCGACATAATCGTTTTTCGCTCCCCCCGCAGTCCGGACGAAGACTTGGTCAAACGTGTTGTCGGCCTGCCGAACGAAGAAGTCGAAATCCGAGGCGGTCAGGTCTACGTCAACGGTCACGTGGTCGACGAGTCGAGCTACTTCAGGGGGGCCATCGGCCGCGATACGCCGGTTCGGCGGGTACCCGAAGACTCCTACTTCGTCATGGGCGACAACCGCCTGCAGAGCCGTGACTCGCGCGACATCGGAACGGTGCCGCGCGCTTCAATCGTCGGGCAGGTCTGGCTCGTCTACTGGCCGCTCGGGAAGCTTGGGTTTCTGCCTGACGCTACGCCCGATCTGGTGCCAGTCCCCGAGCGCGTCCGCGACTTTGCGCCAGCCGCTGGAGCGGTTGGACCCTAGCTCGGCCAGGCCTCAACAAGCCGCTGCTTCGTCTGGTCCAGCGTTTCTGGCATCACCTTCACGTCGCCCGTCACCGGCATGAAATTCGTGTCGCCCGCCCAGCGCGGCACCACGTGGAAATGCAGATGGCTGGGAATCCCGGCGCCCGCCGCCGACCCCAGGTTCATACCCACGTTGTAGCCGTCCGGCGCAAACGCTTGCTGCAACGCCACCCGCGCCTGCACCACCAGCGACATCAATTCACTCGCCTCATCCGCTTCCAGTTCGTCCAGATCCGCCACGTGCCGGTACGGCAGCACCAGCACGTGCCCGTTGTTATACGGATACAGATTCAACGTCACGTACCCCAGCCGCCCCGCATGCACGATCAACTCCGGCAACGCCTCCGCCACCGGCACACAGAACGGGCAGGCCCCATCGTCCCGCTTCTCGCCCCGCACATACGCCATCCGCCAGGGACTCCACAACCGCTGCGAAGGCACAACCACTCCGGCTGACGAGGCGGCGGCAGGCCACCGCAAATGCTGGCCGTGATCTTACCGACGCCGGGGCCCAGCCGATCTGGATCGATTCAGACGCTGGACGGTGCTTCGTGGTGGGAGCGCGGCCAGCCGGCGTGCCTCGTCAGCCCCCCGTCCCCGGCCCGGCCAGCCGAACGGCGGCAATGATGATCCCCGTGGCCGCCGAAACCAGCAGCAACATCCAGGCCGCCAGCGCGAACTTCAGATTGGCCAGATCGGCTTTCGTGGCGTAGTGCCGGAGACTACGGTCCAGTTCCTCGCGCAACTCGGCGCGCGTGAGCGGTTCCACCGTCATCGATTCCTCCCTGCGCCCGGGATCCCGACCCGCAGTCAAGGAGACGGCGGGCCGGTGCATCGGCTTCCAGTCCGCCCGAAGCAATTGTAAATCAGGGTGCCCGTTGCCCACCTGCAATATGCAAGACGTATCGCCCTGCCCAGGCCCCCTGAGTACCCGGGTCTTCCACTCTCAGAGAGCTGCTGCGCACGCGGTTGCTACGATTCGCTTCCATGAGCCTGCAAGCCCACTACAGCCCCGTCGCGCAGGCGATGGAGCAAAACCCCCTGCGCCCCAGCTGGACCATGCAGCGGCCCGGCCTGATCAGCCTCGCCTACGGATTCCCCGACTCCGCGAGCTTTCCCTACGACGAGCTGGCCGAAACGACTGCCGCCCTCATGGCCGACCACAACGCCGAGGCCCTCCAATACGGCCCGGTCTCCGGACCCGAACCGCTGCGCAGCTTCCTGGCCGGCTGGGTCGGCGCCACCGAGGGCCTGGACGTCGGCCCCGACAACATCATGATCACCAGCGGCGCCTCGCAGGGCATCGCCCTGGCGGCCCGGCTGCTCGTGCCGCCCGGCGGAACCGTCATCGTCGAATCGCCCACCTTCATCGGCGCGCTCTGGTTCTTTCGTGGACTCGGAATCAACATCGTCGGTGTGGACACCGATGAACTGGGCATCGTTCCCTCCGCGTTACGCGAGACGATCACCCGCCAGCGTCAGTCCGGCGCCCACGTCTCCCTCGTCTACACCATGCCTACCGTCCACAACCCCGTCGGATTCAACGCGCCCGTGGAACGTCGCCGCGAATTGGCCGAAATCGGTGAGGAGCTGGACCTGGTCTTCCTGGAGGACGACGCCTACGGCGACCTGATCTTCGAAGGTGATCGCCCGCCCGCCCTCTATGCCATCGCCGGCCGCGAGCGCGTCATCAAGCTGGGCACCCTCTCCAAGCTAGTCGCCGGCGGCATGCGCCTGGGGTGGGCCGTCGCCGAGCCCGACGACATCTCCCGCATGTGCGGGCTCAAGGCCGACAGCGCCACCAGTCCCTTCGCCGCCTGGGTCACCGGCGCCTACCTGCAAAGCGGCGCGCTGGCGCGGCGACTGCCGACCCTGCTGGACCTCTACCGCACGCGCCGCGATGCCATGCTCGAGGAACTGGCTCCGCTCCGCGAGGTCGGCTGCAACTGGATCACGCCGGTCGGCGGCTTCTTCATCTGGCTGGAGCTGCCCGAAGGCGCCGACAGCGAGGCCATTCGCGAACGCGCCGAAGAAAACGGCGTCACCTACCTGTCCGGCCACCACTGCTTCGCCGACGACCGGAATCGCCGCTGCATCCGCCTGGCCTACAGCTACATCCCCGAAGACCAACTCCGCCAAGGCGCCCGCCGCCTCGTCCAAACCCTCCAGGCCGAACTCGCGCCGTCCGCCAGCTAACGTCGGCGAGGCCCAGCGCAGCGAGCGAGCTACGCCGCGGTCGGCGCTCCCAGCACCCGGTACCCCAGGTTCTCCTCCGTCCGCTCGGGTACGGGCAGGACTTCGATCAGGACGTGGGAGATGCCGGTCACATCCCCGTTCTCGTCAAAGCTGTAGTCGTCGCCGATCGCCCCGCTCCAGGTCAGGTCATTGAGACAGTCCCGGAACCCGTCGGCGTCCTGGTCGTCGCCGGTCTGCCGCAGGCATTCGGCGGCGATGTACACGCCGTCGTACGCCGAGCCCTGGAACCAGGGCCACGGGGCAACGCCGCCGAAGCGATCCTTGAATTTCGTCAGGAACTCCGTGCCGATGGTGGTGTTCAGGTCGGGATTCGGGACTATGGCTTTCAGTCCGGTCGCGGCCTCGCCCGCGATCTCCAGGGCATTGGGTCCCGTGGGCACCACCTCGGAGTAGATGGGACCGTCGTAGCCCAGCTCGCGAGCCTGCTTGATGATGGTGCCGCCCGAAGCTTCGGATTGCGCGGCCAGGAAAAGCGCGTCGGCATCGGCGCCGACCAGTTTCGAGAGTTGGCTGCGAAAGTCGATCGCGTCCGAGGGATAGCTCTCCGCCGCCGCCACCGTGCCGCCCAGCCGCTCGAATTCCGCCACGGCCGCGCGACGACTTCCCTCCGCGTAGTCGGTGGCCTCGGAGATCGTGACAATCGTCCGAACACCGCTGGCCCACAGCAGGTTGCCGACGTCCGTGCCCGCCCGTTGCGAGCTGATCGCCGTCCGGAAGATGTAGTCGCCGGCGTCCGTGATGTCAGGGTTCGTCGACGCCGGCGAAAAGACAATCACGCCGTCCTTCTCCGCCAACGGCGCGATGCCCAGCGTGGCCCCGCTGCAGGTGGCGCCCAGGATGATCTTGATCCCTTCCACGTCGGTCAGTCGTTGGTAGGCGGCAATCGCGTCGGTGGACGTGCACTTCGAGTCCTCGATCACCAGCTTCAGCATCCGCCCGTTGATCCCACCCGTCGCGTTAATCTCCTCCACGGCCAGCAGCTTTGACCGCGAGAGCGGAATCCCATACGACTCCCCAAGCCCGGTCAGCGAGTCCAGCGCCCCAATAACAAACGGAGACTCCCCGTCGGTCGACGCGGCGGCGCCGGCGGCAGCCGATTCACCGGCGGCTTCTGTCCCGGAATCCTCACCGCACGCGAACACCAGCGAGACCAACAGACACAGCAGAACAATTCGCGTCCAGGAGTTGATCCTCATGTCGCCTCGCTGACAGGTAGCGGTCCGCCCGCGACGCGCCATTTTATGGAGCCGTCAGAATGGCTTGGCCAAATCTGTCGATCAGCGGCTGCGGAGCAGTCTGTGGTGGCATCGCCGAGCGAATGACCGCCGGCAAAGATCGGTTCGGCGAACAGCAATCCCGTGCCCGCTCACGCCACAGCGGCGACCGGAACTCGGATCCCGTCAGGTTCGGGTCGAGTGGACTGGCGGCGCATGGTCCGGGCGATTAGGGGTTCGAACACAACGCCAACAGCGATCACAGCTATGGTGGGGTGGACCGCTCGAGACTCGATTCGTCAGCTTGTACC
>LXNI01000932.1_pt1 | contig 29489 bp, 37 predicted proteins | sample 809091 | NCBI WGS metagenome assembly LXNI01 (sample SAMN04870527, study PRJNA318959) | sponge metagenome | biome: 01000161; feature: marine sponge reef; material: water | host: Sarcotragus foetidus | place: Greece: Milos, Mediterranean Sea | collected 2013-05-29 | depth 5-7 m | reverse complement strand
GACCTGATCGCGGATGGCGCCGATCAGGGCGTCCCGCTCGCTGATGGAAATGCGCCGGTTCGGGTCATGAGCCGTCGGCCGCCGGGAAAGCGCCTTGGCGATTTGTTGCTGAAAGTCGTCCTTCTTTTTCTCAGGCGTCTTGGCTTTCTTGTTCTCTTCTTTCTTTTCCGGCGGCGGTTGTTTCTTGAGCCGCTCCACCGTCTTCAAGACACCGGCGAACGGATCGGGCGGCGGCGGCTTACGGCGCGGCTTGGCCTTGGCGAGGCGCACCGGCGTTTTGGGTTCGGGCTTCTTTACCTCTTTCTTGGGCTCGGGCTTCGGCTCCGGTTTGGGTTCCTTCTTCGGCGCCGGTTTCGGTTTCGGCGGCGGCGGCACGGCGGCCACCTCCTCCCGCGACGGGGCCGGCGGTGGCGGCGGGGGCGGCGCCTTAACTTTCGGCGGCGGGGGCGGAGGCGGTTTGGGCGTCTCCACGACTTTGGGCGGTTCCGGCTTTGGTTCTTCCTTTTTCAACTCCCGCGCGGTCGGCAGATTGGTGATCGGCCCCAAATCCACCAGTTCGACGACGATGGGAATTTCCGGTGTCGGCGGCGGGTTGCGCAACGCCGGCAGACCGGCGAAGCCGACCGCCATGATCGCCGCGTGAAAAAAGATGGATGCCAGCACCGGATAGCGCATGAGCTAACGCGTCCCTCCTGACAGCGGCAATTCGGCGATCAGTGCCACCCTGTTGAAGCCGGCGGCGTTGATCAGCCCCATCACCTGCATGACCCGGCCATAGTCGATCGCCCTGTCACCCCGGACGAAAACCCGGATATCCGGATTGGCCCCGGTGATGGCGATCAGCCGGGGTGCGAGCGCCGTATCCTCAATCTCGGTGTCCTGAATAAAAATTTTGCCTTCGGCGTCCACCGAGACCGCCAGCGGCTCATCCGGGTCGTGGAGCAAAGCCGCTTGGGTCTTGGGCAGGTCCACCTGCACACCGACGGTCAGGAGCGGTGCGGTCACCATGAAGATGATCAGCAGCACCAGCATGACGTCGACAAACGGCGTCACGTTGATCTCGCTCATCGCCGCGTGACGTCTGCGCCGCTTGCGGCCTCCCCGCTGCTGTTGGGCTGCAATCGCCATCCGGCCTAGCTCTCCGACTGACGTGAGATGATGGCGGAGAACTCGCCGGAGAAGGTATCCAGGCGGTCGCCGTAGCGGTCCATATCCTTGGAAATTTTGTTGTAGGCGATGACCGCGGGAATCGCGGCAAGCAATCCGAGTGCCGTGGCAAACAAGGCTTCCGCAATGCCCGGTGCCACCACCGCAAGGCTGGTGTTCTTGGAAATGGCGATGGCCTGGAAGCTGTTCATGATCCCCCAGACGGTGCCGAACAGGCCGATGAAGGGCGCGGTCGATCCGGTGGTGGCGAGGATGGTCAGCTGCCGTTCGATCCGTTCGACCTCGCGGGTCACCGTAACATCCATCACCCGGTCCACCCGGTCGATCATGCTCTTGCCGGTATCGCGCGAACTTTCGGCCGAGCGCCGCCATTCGCGCATCGCCGCGCCGAACACCGCCGCCATCGGCTCGCGGGGATTGACGCCTGCTTTTTCATAAAGCTCATCAAGGGAACCGCCTGACCAGAACGTGTCTTCAAAGTCGTTCGCGGCCCGGTTCAGGCGCCGAAGCCGCATGACCTTGTCGATGATGATTGCCCAGCACCAGATCGAGGCGATGACAAGAATGACCATCACCGCCTTGACCACGATGTCGGCTTTCAGGAACAGCGCCACCAGCGAAAAATCGGTGGCGGCGATGACGCCCGCTACCCGTGCGGCTTCGACCGCGTTTCCTTCCATTGACCTACCTCACGAAGTTTCAACCAGATAGCCGGCCATTTTGGCGCGGATCGGTTCCGGTATCCGCGCCGCCTTGCCGGCCTCGGTCATACAGACCAAACGTAAATCCATGCTTACCAGCAGCTCTCCGTCCCGGAAGACGTTCTGCTCCATCCCGAACGACGCACCGGCTATCTCGACGATGCGGGTGTGCATCTCCAACGCCTGGTCGTGAAACGCCGGTTTGGCGTAGTCGGCGGTGCAGCGGCGGACGGCAAATACCAACCCGAATTCCTCAAGGGTTTGGGCCTGTCCGAAGCCGATTTCGCGCAGGAATTCGGTCCGCGCCCGCTCGGCGAACCGCAGGTAGTTGGCGTAGTAGACGACGCCCGCCGCATCCGTATCCTCGTAATAAACGCGGATCGGGAAGACATGGGTGAGCGCGGCCGGCTGTCCCGGCGAGGCCTCATTCATTGGCGTCATCCTCTCCGGTGGCCAGCAGTTCGAGCTGCTTGATGTTCGAGGGTATGGTTATCCCGAGGTGACGATAGGCGCCTTCGGCCAGCACCCGCCCCCGGGGGGTCCGCATCAGCAGTCCCTGCTGGATGAGAAACGGCTCGACCACTTCTTCAATGGTGTCCCGCTCCTCCGACAAAGCTGCCGATAGCGTCTCGGCGCCCACCGGACCGCCGCCGTAATTCTCGGCGATGCACATCAGATATTTTCGGTCGAGGGAGTCGAGACCCTTGCCGTCTACTTCAAGGCGGTTGAGGGCCGCGTCGGCGGACGCCGCATCGATCCCGGTCGCGCCCGACACCTCGGCGAAGTCTCGTACCCGGCGGAGCAGACGGCCGGCGACGCGGGGCGTGCCCCGGGAGCGCTTGGCAATCTCCGCCGCACCCTCGTCCGAAATGCCGGTACCGAGGATTTTGGCGGCCCGCGAAATGATCTTCTGCAAGTCCGCCGCACCGTAATACTGGACCCGGAGCGGGATGCCGAAACGCTCACGGAGCGGTTTCGAGATGAGGCCTGAGCGGGTGGTCGCGCCAACCAGGGTGAACGGGTTGAGGTCGATACGGACACTGCGCGCTGCCGGGCCCTCGCCGATGATCAGGTCGAGCTGAAAATCCTCCACCGCCGGATAGAGCACCTCCTCCACCGCCGGGCTGAGCCGGTGAATCTCATCGATGAACAACACATCCCGGGGCTGGAGATTGGTGAGGATGGCGGCCAGGTCCCCCGCCCGGGCGATTACCGGTCCCGAAGTGGCGCGAAAACCGACGCCGAGCTCCCGGGAGACGATCTGCGCAAGCGTGGTCTTGCCGAGACCCGGGGGCCCATAGAGCAGCACATGATCCATGGCCTCGCCGCGGCCCTTGGCCGCATCGACGAACACCTTCAGATTGTCGCAGACCTGGGGCTGGCCGACGAATTCCTCGAGGCTCCTCGGCCGGGTCGAAGCGTCCCCCGCATCTTCGGGGGCAGCGTCGGCGGCGATTACCCGGTCATTCATCCCTGTGTTCCCCTCAGCCCACTTCGGCGCCCGCGAGTTCGGCGAGGCCGTCGCGGATCAGATCCTCGAGCGCCGCCCCTTCACCTAATTTGCGGGCTGCCTGTGACACGGCGGTGAACGCCTCGGTGCGGCCGTAACCCAAATTGACCAGCGCCGAGACCGCTTCGGCCCCCGTATTGTCCCGGGGCGCGCCGGTCCCGGCCGGCGTTCCGGACGATGCCGCTGCCGGCCGGAAGGCGATGGCGATATCGCCGATCCTGTCCCTGAGTTCGGTGACGATCCGGGTGGCGAGCTTCTTGCCGACGCCGCTTGCCTTGGTGAACGGCACTTCGTCACCGGCGGCGATGGCCGCTGCCATCTCGTCCGACGACAACCCCGACAGCAGGGCAAGCCCCACCTTGGCACCGACACCCTGAACCGTGGTCAGCAGCCGGAACCAATCACGCTCGGCTTCATCGGCAAACCCGTAGAGATGAATGTGGTCCTCCCGCACATGGGTCTCGATCATCAGGCTGATGGTGCCGCCGGACGCGATGGCCTGGGCGATGGTGCGCGAAGAGGCGAACACCATGTAGCCGACCCCGTTGACGTCGATGATCAGCCAGTCGGGTCCCGACGAATCCAACACCCCTGTGAGCCGTGCAATCATTGAGCGGCCTCCACCAGGGATTGGGTTTGGCGGTGGTGGGCATGGCAGATGGCGACCGCCAGCGCGTCCGCCGCATCCGCCGTCTCGATGGTGCAGCCGGGCAAAAGCGCGCGGACCATCACCTGGATCTGCTCCTTGGCCGCGTGACCGGCGCCGACGACGCTCTTCTTCACGAGGTTGGGCGGATACTCGACCACGGGCAGGCCGGCCTTGGCCGGCGCCAATAGCGCGACGCCCCTCGCCTGGCCAAGTTTCAATGTGGATTTCGGGTTGGCGTTGACGAATGTCTCCTCCACCGCCACCTCGTCCGGCGCATACGCCTCGATCAGTGTGGAAATGCCGTCGAACAGGGCGGCGAGACGATCGGCGAGCGCCGCGCGGCTATTGGACTTGAGCGTCCCGTCGGCCACGAAGCTCAAGTGGTTGTCCCGGACTTCGATGAGACCCCAGCCGGTCGCGGCGAGGCCGGGGTCGATCCCCAATATTCGTGTGTGTCCGGTTGCCGTCAAATTTATCCCCTCCGGCTAAGCGCTTAAGCGTTCCATGACGTCGTCGGAAATCTCGAAGTTGGCGGCGACACGCTGGACGTCGTCGGAATCCTCCAGGACATCCAACAGCTTCAACAGGGTCTGCGCCCGTCCTTCGTCGACATCCACGGTATTTTGCGGCCGCCAGTCGAGGCGTGCGGTTTCCGCCTCGCCGAGTCCCTCTTCCAGCGCCTCGCGGACAGTGTTGAAGTCGTCCGGCTGACAATAGATGTCGTGACCGTCGTCCCCGGATTCCACGTCCTCGGCGCCGGCTTCGAGGGCCGCCTCGAACACCGCGTCGGAATCTCCCGCGCCCGCCGGATAGTGAATCATGCCGACCCGGTCGAACATGAAACTCACCGCGCCGGTTTCGGCCAGCGTCCCGCCGTGCTTGGAGAACGCGGCCCGCACGTCGGAGGCCGTTCGGTTGCGGTTGTCGGTCAACGCCTCGACAATCACCGCGACGCCGCCGGGCCCATAGCCCTCGTAGCGGACTTCCTCGTAGCTCTCTCCGTCGTCGCCGCCCGATGCCTTCTTCACGGCCCGGTCGATATTGTCCTTCGGCATGTTGGCCTGCCGGCAGGCGGCGACGGCCGAACGCAGGCGCGGATTGGCGTCCGGATCGGGCCCGCCGAGCTTGGCCGCGACGGTCACCTCGCGGATGAGTTTGGCGAAGGCTTTTGCCCGCTTGGCGTCCTGCGCGCCCTTGCGGTGCATGATGTTCTTAAACTGTGAATGGCCGGCCATGGTCCCCTGGTCTCGCTTCGTCGGGCTCGCGGTCTATCTGCGGGTGGATGTCAAAAGGCGGGTCCTGCCTATAAACAAGCTAGTCATAGTAAGGTAGGCACTGATTGCATACCATATTTTGTGGACAAGCGCACGCGAGCCTTGTTTCGGTTAACAGCACAATGTGGCAAGAATGGGGCCGATTGCGACGCTCCGGCGGACCGCCCCACGACCCCAAAAACAACATGCCGTGAATAGCCCTTTCGGGCTTTACGAATCAACCCCCGAGGACCTATATCATGACCAACTTTCCAGCTCTTATATAAGACCGGAACCCGGGGAATGATTTCATGAGCACCCGCATTACCATGGGCGGCTATCAGCCGCCGGCCAGCGTCCACAATCGCGCCGCCGCCATCCTGGGCGAGGAGCTTGCCGCGCGACTCGGCGACGAGATCGAATTCGTCCATCAGGGCAACATGCCCGAAAGCCACGGCACCAAGGCGATCGACCTCCTGGACCTGGTGGAGGGGGGCGAGCTCACCATGTGCTATTTCGCCGGCAGCTATCTGGCCGGCCGGGTGCCCGAGGTGGGCATCTTCGATTTGCCGTTCGTCATCGAGAGCCGGGAGAAGGCCTATGAGCTGTTGGACGGGGGCTTGGGGGAGACCATCAGGAAGAAGTTCCTCGACGACACCGGCTTTCGGGTGCTGGCCTTCTGGGATAACGGCTTTCGCCACTTTTCCAATGGCGTGCGGCAATTGAACTCGCCCGCCGATTGCGCCGGCCTCAAGGTGCGGACGATGAACTCCGAGCTTCACCAGGAGACCTTCCGGCTCCTCGGCATGGAGCCGACCTTCGTCGACGTCGCCGATCTGGTGGAGGCCGCCAAGTCGGGCCGCATCGACGTGCAGGAAAACCCGCTTACCAACACCTACCGCTTCGGCACCTATCACCACCATAAATACATCACGCTGACCGGCCACTTCTTCGGCATCTGCCTGGTGCTGATCAACAACGGGCAATACGAGGCGCTGGACGCAAATGTCCGCGAGGCCTTGGACGCCGCGGTCCCGAAAGCCACCGAGGCCCAGCGGGAATTTGCCCGGGCCGAGGATGAAGAGGTGCTGGCAATTCTGAGCCCGGACGAGAACGACGTCCACGAACTCACCGACGATGAGCGCAGGCAGTTCGCAGACGCCGTCGCCCCGCTGGTCGAGAAGCACCGCCAGGTGCTGGGCGACGCGGTCTTCCAATACATCGACTGAGGCAGCAGCCGGGTCGGCCTCTCACCGGCGCGTGACGATCCGTGAACGGCCAGCCGGGCGGTGTCGATGGTGTTCATGTGTCCGGGCTGATCGATGTCGACGGCGCCGGCTGGGTCCCTGCCAGGGGCCGTTGTCTCCGGCGTACCCGGTGCCTGTCCCGAAGTCCCGCCGCCCTGCCGGCCGAGCCCGGCGGGTACGGCCCGAATAGGGTGAACGTCCGGTCATTTTTCCGTCTCCCTATTTCTTGGTCTTGGCTTTGGTTTGCTTTCCGGCTGCGGGTTCATCCGGATCGAAATCCGGCGCGCCGGTTTCCGGGTGCACCGCGTCGTCCCCGCCACCGACGGTCGGCGGCACCGCCGCCGGTTGAGCGGGCGGCCCGGCCCAGTGTGTAAGGCGGCCCGTCTCCATGAGCCAGCCGGTATCGGCGGCGTGGGCGGCGGCGGCTTCCCCGGCGTAGGCTTTGAGGCCGGCCTCAAGGTCGACGCCGCTCCCATCCCTGGCATCTCCGATCAGCCCGTCCAATTCCCCCGCGGTGAGGCGCCGGAGCGCGCCCGCCGGATCGGCCTCGATCAGCGCCTCCACCGCGATTCTTGCGATATCGGCGTGGAACCGGGCGCGGCGGGCCTGCGCCGCGCCGGCCTCGGTGCCCAGCGCCGCCATCTGATCGATGACCGCGTCGCCCGCGTCCCGGATCACCTCGGCCATCTCGGGCGTCGCCTTGGCGGCGATAAGCTTGTTGGCCAGCAAAGCCTCGGCGGTCTCCACCCGCCAGCGGAGACGGACGGCGTGTTCGTGGGCCACCGCCTGAATGCGCAGGCGCCCGACGATCCGCGTCAGCACCGCCGTGAGTTCGCCCCGGGCCGCATCGTCGGGAGCGCCGTCGAGCCATTGCCGGGAGGCGTTCTCATAGGCCTCCATCAGGCCGGGGAGAAATGCCTCAAATCCGGCATGGACCGGGTTTGCGGCGGACGGATCGGCGAGCGCCGCATCGAGCCCCGCCACCGCCTCGTCATAGAGGGTCTCCGCATAGAGTTCGGCCAGGTAGTTGGCCTCAAGGACGTAGTCCCGGGAATCGCGCGATGCGATTAAGGCGGCGGCCTCGCCCGTCTCTGTCTCGATTCTCGTTTCGCGCCCGTCCTGGCGAGCGGCGGGTGCGGGAAGCCGGGGGTTGTCTGAAACCTTGGGCGCGGACTTGGGCACCGGTTTGGGTGCGGCGGCGCGGCTTTTGGATTTCGCGGCGGGAGACTTCTTGGCCCCCGCCTTGCTCGCCGGCTTGCTCGCCGATTTGGGGGCCGTCTTGTGCCCGGTCTTCGGTGTGCCGCTTTTGGTGTTTCCCGTCGGTGATTTCGCCATGAGGATACTCCCCGTTAACTGGGGGCGCATGACGCGAAAGCTCCACTCAGCCTGTAGCGATCGGCAGCTTGGACTTAGGCGCAATCCGCCCTGGTTGTCCCAATGAACTCCGCACCACGCGGCGCTCAACGTCCTCTGCGCTTATCTGCCGTCCCGTTTTGAAGCCTGAGCCTGCGGCCAGGTGGCGGCTGCTTGGTGCCCCGGCGGGGCCGTCTATTGCCGATAAGTTTTCCGGCCGGCCCGCGAGGGTGGTAGGCACCCGGTCCGCAATTGATTGAAATTTCGCGGTTTCTCCGGGTCCGGCCGGCTTGCCGGCCGGGGGGATGCTTTCATTCATGGAATTAATATACTATTTTTAATTCTAATATTCAAAAAATTAATGGCGCGCGGGCATCCCGGGATTTTTCGAAACAACCCGGGGATATGGCGAATATATGGTTAAGAAAAGGCGATGTTGGGGCACAGGTCCCGAGCCGGCCGGTCAGGTTCTGCTTAAAATGTTGCTGATATTTCATTTAATTATATATTATTTTCACTAAATTTATATTTTTTCCATACCGCCGAAACGCGAATTTTGGCGGCTTGGACTCTAAATTGGGGGTACCGGCTTAGGTGTTGGAAATATGCGGGCCGAGGCGCACCGGATTGAGGGAAGTGGCCAGTCCGTCCGGGCCGGTCTCGAGCAGGACGCCGCAGACCGTCCCCTCCCCTTCCGCCGGCTCGAGGCGCTCGGTGGGGAGCTTAGTGACGAAGCGGGCGGTGGCGGCCTCCTTCTTCATGCCGATGACCGAATCGTAGTCGCCGCACATGCCAAGATCGGTCTGGTAGGCCGTGCCGCCGGGCAGCAGCCGGGCATCCGCCGTCGGCACGTGGGAATGGGTGCCGGTGACCAGACTCACCCGGCCATCGAGATGGACGCCCATCGCCGCCTTCTCGGACGTCGCCTCGGCATGGACGTCGACGACGACGGCATCCACGGTCTCGCCTAGCACGCAGTCGGCCAAGGCCGCGTCGATGGCCTGGAACGGATCGTCGAGAGGGTCCATGAACAGCCGGCCCATCACCTGGGCGACCAGCACACTCGCGCCGCTCCGGGCTTCGAAAATGCCGGCGCCTCGCCCGGGCGTGCCGGGCGGGTAGTTCAGCGGGCGGAGGACTTTGGGATCGCTGTCGATATAGGACAGCATCTCCCGCTGGTCCCAGGCGTGGTTGCCCGTGGTGACGACGTCGGTGCCGAGGTCGTAGAAGCCGCGGCAGATCTTCTCGGTGAGGCCGAAGCCGTGGGCGGCGTTCTCGCCGTTGACGATCACCAGGTCGACCTGGCGGTCCTCGATCAAGCCGGGAAGTTCCCGGGCCAGCGCATCGCGGCCCGCGCGGCCAACCACGTCGCCGCAATAGAGGATGCGCATCATCGGCCTCATATCTGGTCCAAGGGGGGCTGGTCCAATTCCGGTCTACGAAAAAAGGCTGACGCCTTCCTCGGTCACCACCCCGTCGAGGGGCTGATCAAATCGGTCGTGGGGCAGGCTGTCAACAACCTGGGCGGCATAGGCGAGGCCGATGAAACGGGGCGGATGCAGGGCGGCGCGGAAGGCGCTCATGGTGCGGTCGTAAAATCCGCCCCCCTGCCCCAGCCGGTTGCCGGCATGATCGACAGCGATCAGCGGGGTGAGCACGATCGCCGGGGTAAGGATTTCCATCTCGGGCCCCGGTTCCCGGACGCCGAAGGCGGCGACGGCGAGGGGGTCGCCCGGCGCATAGGCGCGGAAGGCCAATGGCTTGCCGGGCCCTCCTGTCCGTTTTGGCATGATGGGGAGGCACAGCGGGCGGCCGTTTTCGTGGAGGGCCTGCATCAACGGGATGGGATCGACCTCACCGGGCAGCGGCATGGTGCCGGCGACGGCGCTGTTGGCCGTCATCTCGATGCCGCCCAGGAAGTGATCGCGGATGGCCAGCGCCGCGTTCGCCGCGTCGTCGGCGAAAATGGCGTGGCGGGCGGCGCGGTACTGCTCGCGGAGGCGCATTTTTTCGGACGGGGTCGCTGTCATATCAGACCCGGCTTGTTCGGTTGGACGGGACGCCGCAGAGACCGTCGAGAAATGGATCCACCTAGGCCCAAGGGTCTAGGTGGGCGCCGTGTGCCGAACCCAAGAGTCCGCCAGGGACAGCTCCCGATAGTCGTATATTGGCCCCGGGGATCCGTGTCTGCTAACGCGTCCTGCAGCGCCACGTCCGGGCCTAAAATAGGCCGAAAGTCAGCTTTGTTCCAGCTTCTCGGCGATCGCCTCGATCCGGTCGGCGAGGCGCTCGAGTTCGGGGATGGCCGCGACGGTCGCGGTCTCCTTGCCGTCGTTGCGGAACGCATCCAGCTCCGTATAGGCCTCGGAGAGCTCATCGGCGACCAGCAGGTTCGCCATCACCAGCAGGCGCGAATCACCAATTTGACCGACCGCCGCGGTCAGCTCGTCCACCCGCTTGTCGAGATTTTGGGCGAGGCGCGTCAGGTGCGCTTCCTGGCCATCGTCGCAGGCGATCTCGTAGCGGCGGCTGTTGATGGTGACGGTGACCTGGGCCATGACGAATGCCGGCCCCTATTCGCCCAACACGGATTTCATGCGGCCGATGGTCTTGTCGAGCTTGTCCGAGACCTGACGGTTGCGGTCCTTGAGCCCGGCGATCTCCCGGTGTGCGGCAGCCAGCTTCTCGGCAATTTCGGGGTCTGCCCCGGCCGGCTTCGCGCGTTCCGCGAGCCTGTCGTCGATGGCCGCTTCCAGCCGAGCGAGTGCCTCCTCGATACGGTTCCGAGCGGCTTCGGTGCGGCTGGAGGATTGGCGGGCGTCGTCGGCCAAGGACGGGGGTCACCTTCCGTGCGGGGTTGAAAAACCGGCTGGAGATTACGCGCAGGGCCGCTTCGCCGTCAACTGATTCAATTTGCGAAATTATCCACATAAGACCCTCAAATTGCAGGTTGACGGAGGCTCCCGAACCAACGATCTTGCGCCCGCAAACCACCCCCGAATTCATCTCGCCGAACGGAGGTATTGATGGCATTACGTGTTGCGATTAACGGGTTCGGCCGCATCGGCCGGCTGGTTTTCCGCTCTTTGATCGAATCCCAGCGCAACGACGTGGAAGTGGTCTGCATCAACGATTTGGGCGATCCGGATTCCAATGCCCACCTGCTCAAATACGATACGGTCCACGGTACCCTGCCCGGCGACGTCTCGGTCGACGGAGACACCATCGATGCCGGTACCGGCCCGATCAAAGTGACCGCGGAGCGGGATCCCAAGGCGCTGCCCTGGGGCGACATGGGCGTCGACATCGCCCTTGAATGCACCGGCATTTTTGCCGACCGCGACGCCGCCGCCCAGCATTTGGATGCGGGCGCCAAGCGGGTGCTGGTCTCGGCCCCGGCATCCGGCGCCGACCTCACCGTAGTCTTCGGCGTCAACCACGAGCAGCTCACCCCCGACCATCAGGTGGTCTCCAACGCGTCCTGCACCACCAACTGCCTGGCTCCGGTTGCCAAGGTGCTGAACGACGCCATCGGCATCGAGCGCGGCTTCATGACCACCATCCACTCCTATACCGGCGATCAGCGGACCGTCGATACGCTGCACAAGGATCTCCGACGGGCCCGCGCCGCGGCGTCCTCGCTGATCCCGACGTCGACCGGGGCGGCCCGCGCCGTCGGCCTGGTGCTGCCGGAGTTGAACGGCAAGCTCGACGGCACGTCGATCCGGGTGCCGACCCCCAATGTGTCGGTGATCGATTTCAAGTTCGTGCCCTCCAAGTCCACCTCGGTGGACGAAGTCAACGACGCCATCCGGGCGGCCGCCTCGTCCGGGCCGCTGGAAGGCATCCTCACCACCAACGAGGCGCCGCTGGTCTCCGCCGACTTCAACCACAACCCGGCGAGTTCGGTTTTCGACCTCCCGGAAACCCAAGTCATCGAGGGCGAGTTCGTCCGGGTGCTCTCGTGGTATGACAACGAATGGGGCTTCTCCAACCGGATGGTCGATACGGCGACGGTGATCGGCCGTAAGATCTGAGGCGATGGACGGCCCACTCATCGAGGCGATCGAGGCCGCGCAAGCGGACCTGCGGCGGCGGGGCGATCCCGCCAAGGCCGAGGGGCGAAAGCGGTACCTGAAATCCCGGCTCGAGGTCTTGGGCTGCGGCGTGCCGGATGTGCGCCGCGCCGCAAAATCGGTCAAGCGAAGGGTTCCCGAAGCGGACGCCGCATTGCTCATTGACGGTCTGGCGGCGCTTCGGTCGTCGCCTTGTCACGATGACCGGCTGCTTGCCATCTTCATCGCCCAGCAGTTTACCGAGCGTTTCCGCCATTCCCATTTGACGAATGTATTTCACGACTGGCTCGGCGAACTCTCCAACTGGGACACGGTGGACGCGCTCTCGATCTTCGTCATTGGCCGGGTGGCGCTTGACGACGCCGAGAGCTGGCCGGCGGTTGCCGCCTGGACTCATGATCCGTGGATGTGGCGGCGGCGCGCATCGCTTTTGGCGCACATCCCCTCGATCCGCGCGGCGCGTTTGCGCGAAGCCCAGTTGGTCGATAGCTGCCGGGCGCTCCTTGACGAGACGGATTTCTTCATCCGCAAGGCGGTCGGTTGGGTGATCCGGGAGATCTCCGACCGGGACCCGGCGCAGGCGAAAAAACTGATTCTCGAACTGGGCCCGGGCCTCTCAGCCCTGTCGTTCAAGGAAGCAAGCCGCAAGCTTCCCGGCGAAACCCAATTGCGCCTTCGTGCGGCGTTGGGCCGATGAACCGAGCGCCACGCGTCGTCGCCCGCGACCTGGCTGAGGCCGAGGCTGTTTTGGCCGCCGCCGCCGAGCTTGGCGTCCCGGTGATCCTCATGAGCCCGCCCGAGGCCGCGGCGACCCACGGGGCGGCCTACTTCCGGGAACTCTGGGCCGCGGCCGCCGAGGCCCGGCCTGCGGCAAAGTTTGAAGGGATTTTGGATTGTGGCGGCGCAGCCGGCTATGCCATGGCCGCGCTGGCCGAGGGGATCACCCGGCTCCGGTTGGATGCGCCGGACGACGTCCTCGACCGGGTCCGGGACATGGCGGCGAAATCGGGCGCCCGCCTGGACGAGAGTAACGACGCGGCACTGGAGTTCTGCACGTCAACCGACGCGGCACTCCGCGACTGGCTGAGGGGGGGCTAGTTCACGTTCTCGTAGATGGTCAGGCCGGGGATTTCGTCATAGTTCTCGGCCCGGCCCCGGAGTTCCAGCACATTGCGGTCGGGATCGCGGACGAAAATGGAAACGTGGCCGTCGCGGCCAAACGACACCGGCCCCTGGGTAATCCGGATCTGGTTCTCTTCCAGGCTCTTCAGGGTGTCGAGCACCGATGAAATTCTCAGCGCCACGTGGGTAAAGCCCGAATACTTTTCGCCCACATCCATCAGAATATTGTCGCCGTCATTCTCGGTGGTGGAATTGTAGATTAAGTTGAGTTCCACCTGCCGCGCGTTCTTGACCACGACCACCGGGTCATTGCCCGCCCGCGCGGTCTCCTCGAAACCGAAGATCTTGTAAAAGTCCAGCGCCCGGTCGAGATCCTTAACCCGAATTCCGATATGGTCTACCTGCTCTATGTCGATCATCAGACTCTCCTCCACCGGTTCCACATGTAGCGCGCGGAGAGGTAAGTGCAAGCAATCCAGCGATTGCGCGGCCGCCATGCGGGGGGTATCTGTCCCCTATGAACCAAGAGACTATATCAGACACCTGCCGGCTCTACCTGATAACGCCGCCGAATTTTGAGCTTTCCCGCTTCGCCGATGACCTTGAGGCGGCCCTTGACGCCGGCGATGTGGCGTGCGTTCAGCTCCGCCTGAAGGACGCGGGCGACGACGAATTGCGCCAAGCCGCGGAAGCGCTGGCGCCAATCGCTCAATCGCGGGATGTGGCGTTCATCATGAATGATCGGCCGGACCTTGCCGCCGAGACGGGATGCGACGGGGTCCATGTCGGCCAGGACGATGCAAGCTATGAGGAGGCGCGCGGTCTGCTGGGGTTGGAGGCCATCGTTGGCGTAACCTGTCACAACTCGAAACATCTGGCGATGATCGCCGCCGACGCCGGGGCCGACTATGTCGCATTTGGCGCGTTCTTTCCGACCGCCACCAAGGATGCCAAGACCGCGGCGGAGCTGGAACTGCTTACCGACTGGTCCGAATCCACGACCGTACCCTGTGTCGCCATTGGCGGCATTACCCCGGAAAACAGCCCGCCGCTGATCCGCGCCGGCGCCGATTTTCTCGCTGTCGTTTCGGCGGTCTGGACTCACCCTGATGGCCCCGGCGCAGGAGTCGAGGCGTTCAACCGCGTGATCGCCGAATCCGCCAACGCCTAAAATGTGTCTGCCGTTGCCTGCCCGGCCCCCCGGTGATAGGTTCCGCGCCACTCGCCGGGGGCGGCCCGGCGGCCATAATTTCATGACGTGAGATCAGAGCCAAAGCCATGAGAATCAACGGTAACGCCGTCCGCCCGGGGATGGTCATCGAACACCAGGGCCGCCTATGGCGCGCTGTAAAAATCCAGCACACCCAGCCCGGTAAGGGGGGCGCGTATCTGCAAGTGGAACTGAAGGACATCCGCGACGGCACCAAGCTCAATGAACGGTTCCGGTCATCGGAAAATGTCGAGCGGGTTCGGCTGGATCAGAAAGAGTTTCAGTTCCTCTATGGTGATGGGGATATGTTCACCTTCATGGATACCGAGACCTATGACCAGGTTTCGCTCAACAAGGACCTCATCGGTGAGGACCAGCTGGCATTTCTCCAGGACGGAATGAATGTCCACGTGGAGAGCTTCGAGAACGAACCGATCAGCGTCCAGCTGCCCGAGACCGTGACCCTCGAGGTCACCGAGGCCGACGCCGTCATCAAGGGCCAAACCGCCGCCGCTTCCTACAAGCCCGCGGTGCTGGAAAACGGTGTCCGGGTTATGGTTCCGCCTCACGTCGAAATGGGCACCCGGATCGTTATTAATACGGCTGATCTGAGCTATGTGGAGCGGGCGAAGGACTAGCCGCACCACTGGAGGGCGCGGGGATGGCCGGCTATTCGGCAAACATGAACGTGATGATGGGCGCGGCGCGCAAGGCCGCCGTCCGCCTCAAGCGCGACTACGGCGAGGTTGATCAGCTTCAAGTCTCCCGGAAGGGCCCCGCCGACTTCGTCACCGCCGCCGACATTCGCACCGAAAGGATCCTTCGCGGGGAACTGGGCCGGGCGCGGCCCGACTTCGGATTTCTGATGGAAGAAAGCGGCGAAGAAGCGGGTTCGGACGCTACCAGGCGGTGGATTATCGACCCGGTGGACGGGACGACCAACTTCGTGCACGGGATCGCGCATTTCGCCATTTCCATTGCCCTTGAAGAAGACGGCGAGCTGACGGCCGGCGTCGTCTTCGACCCCATCAACGAGCTGATGTTTTCAGCCGAGAAGGGCGCCGGCGCCATGCTCAATGACCGGCGTATCCGCGTCTCCGCCCGACAGAGCCTTGCCGAGTCCCTGTTTGCCACCGGCATTCCTTTCAAAGGGCGCAAGGGACGGGACAATTTCTTGTCGGAGATGGAAGCGGTCATGAACCATTCAGCCGGCATCCGGCGTTTCGGCTCCGCGGCGCTCGACCTCGCTTATGTCGCCGCAGGCCGATACGAGGGATATTGGGAGAGTGGCCTGCAAGCCTGGGATATCGCAGCCGGCATTGTCCTGGTCAGGGAGGCCGGAGGCCTGGTTTCCGAGGTGAATGGCGGTTCCGGGATGGTGTCGTCCGGAAGCATCCTGGCGGCAACACCCGCCCTGCACCGCACGTTGGGAAATTTGGTTCGCCGCGGCGAGCCATAATTTCGACACATATTCAATTTACCAGGATTGGTGCGGCGCCCTCCGATGGCCCGAGTGTTGTATGGATTCGCCCTCTTGGGTATCTTGGGATGTTGGCCAGCCAATCGCCTCCCGGCCTGTGGGCCGAGGGACAAGGACGAATTGATGGAGAGGATCTCAGGGATGATTGACGTCACATGCCCGTTTCGCCGGTCCATCGGCCGGATCGTTGCGCTCGCGATTGTCGGTGCCGTTGGTTTGGGCTCGGCCGTGATTCCTGGTGAAACCTCGGCACAACTCGCGCCTTGGGGCGGCAACAGCCGTGTTTTGGTTGACGAAGGTGCAACCGGCGGCTCGGCCCCAGGTGGCGCCGTCGGTGGCATTGGTCTGTCAGGCGGCACCACCGGCGAACTATTGCCGCCACCCCCGGCCATGCCGCGGTCCAGACTGCTGACACCGCGGCCGCCAACCGGCGCGCCGGTTGTTGAACAACCGGTTCCGCAAGTTGCGCTGACGCCGCCGTCCCGACCTCAGACTCGCCGAACTCCACCGACCCGGCCCGCCGCGCGGCCCGCGCCCCGGCCGAAAGCACCGGCAGCCAGACCGCTTGCCGCGCCGCCGGCAATACCTGAGGTCGCGAAAGCGCCGCCGACCCCCCTCACCAAGCCGGAACCGGCTGCCGCACCCCCGCCAGCACCCAAGATGGCCATGCCGGCCGCCGCACCCCCGCCAACGCCGAAGATGGCCAAGCCGGCCGCCGCACCCCCGCCAGCGCCGAAGATGGCCAAGCCCGCCGCCGCACCTCCGCCAACTCCGAAGATGGCCAAGCCGGCTGCCGCACCCCCGCCAGCACCGAAGATGGCCAAGCCGGCACCCGCACCCCCGCCAGCGCCGAAGATGGCCAAGCCGGCACCCGCGCCGATCCCCCCTGCCCCAGCCGCGGCCCCGAAACCGCCGGCGCTGCAACAGCAGGCGGCCCGCACCCCGGGTCCCGGCGCAGCCCCGCTTCAAAGCGTCGCGTTTGCTTCCGGCAATGCGGACCTATCCGGAGACAGCCGCAAGGTTCTCGACTCGTTTGCCGGGTCGCTCACGGAAGCTCCGAACCTGCGGATGCAGCTTTTGGCATATGCCGGGGAACCCAATCTTTCAGCCAGCCAGGCCCGCCGGCTTTCGCTGTCCCGCGCGCTGGCGGTTCGCTCCCACCTGATCAGCAAGGGGATCCGCAGCACGCGGATCGATGTGCGCGCGCTCGGAAACAAGGTTCCATCGGGTACGCCCAATCGCGTTGATCTCAAGACCATCACCCGATAGCGGCGGTTGGCTCTTGGCCCGACAGCACCGGAACGCAGTTAGGAACATAGGCTGATGGCGTCTCCGCAAACCTACGTCATCCGCATGGCCATTTTCGTCGGTGTGGTCATCGTTCTCTGCGCCATTCTGTTTGTTCCGCTGCAACGGGCGTTCTCCGCCAACGTACCCCTGAACGGCCTGATCCTCGGCGTGCTGCTCCTCGGCATCATTTACAATTTCCGGCAGGTCTTGATGCTTTCCCCGGAGGTCCATTGGATCGAGCGCTTCCGCCGGAGCAGCCCCACCCTTTCGGAATCCCGGCCACCGCGATTGCTCGCCCCGATGGCCACAATGCTGGGCGAACGGAGAGACAGCCTGTCGCTTTCGACGCTCGCCATGCGATCTCTGTTGGACGGCATCGCGTCACGCCTCGACGAATCCCGGGACTTGTCCCGCTATACCATAGGCTTGCTTATATTCCTTGGCCTTCTCGGGACCTTTTGGGGTCTGCTGGAGACGGTCAGCGCCGTCGGCGATGTGATCAGCGGCTTATCCGTCGAAGGGGCTGATATCGCCGCCATGTTCGCCAATTTGAAGGGCGGGCTGGAGGCGCCGCTGTCCGGTATGGGAACCGCTTTTTCGTCCTCCTTGTTTGGCCTTGCCGGTTCCCTGGTTCTCGGGTTTCTGGATTTGCAAGCGGGCCAGGCGCAAAACCGGTTCTACAACGAACTCGAGGAGTGGCTCTCCAGCCTCACCCGCCTGTCGTCGGGCGCCTTGCCCGGGGACGGCGATGGTTCCGTGCCCGCCTATGTACAGGCGCTACTGGAGCAAACCGCCGAGAGTCTCGAAAATCTTCAACGAACCTTGGCGCGCGGTGAGGAGAGCAACATTGCCAGCAACAACAGCCTAATTGATCTTAGCGGGAAGCTTGGCGCGCTTGGCGACCAAATGCGAGCCGAACAAAATCTGCTCCTGAGTTTGGGTGAGAACCAGATGGAGCTGAAGAACATTCTCGAACTCCTGTCGAATGGCGGTGTCGGCGCCATGGACGAAGCGACCAAATCGCACATTCGCAATGTGGATCTGCATATGGCGAGGCTGCTGGATGAAATGACGGCGGGACGCGAAGACATGGTGCAGCAGCTCCGAAGCGAGATCAAGTTGCTCGCCCGCACCATCGCCGCCTCGTCTCCCGACAAGGGAACCTAAGGAGCGTCCGCAATGGCCGCCATTTCCCGCCGGGCCGAACGCAGCACCAATATTTGGCCAGGTTTCGTCGATGCGCTGGCGACGTTGCTGATGGTCATCATCTTCCTGCTGATGGTCTTCGTGCTGGCACAGTTCTTTCTGTCGGATGCATTGACCGGGAGGGACGAAGCCCTCAGCCGGCTCAACCGGCAGATTGCGGAACTGGCCGAAACACTGGCGCTCGAACGACGCGCCAATGCCGATCTCCGAACCAATCTGGAGCAACTGTCGAACGAATTGCAGGCGTCGGTGGCGGCCCGGGATGATCTATCGGCGCAAATTCAAGCGCTCACATTGCGGGCCGGGTCCGCCGAGGAGGAAACAGAGAAGGTCAAGGCGAATCTGGAGGACGCTTTCAAAACCATTCTCGCCGACCGTCAGCAGATCGAGCTTCAACTGGGTGAACTGGCGGCGCTTGCCAGGGACATCGAGGCACTGACGGCGCTCCGGGCGGAGTTAGAGCAACAGATTAAGGACTTGGCCGGAAAACTTGAAAGCTCGGAAGGTCAGTTGATCGAAGAGAAGGAGCTCTCCGAAAGCGCACGGGCTCAGGTCGCCCTGTTGAATCAGCAGATCAAGGAACTGCGGCTGCAAATCGGCCGTTTGACCCAGGCCCTGGATATTTCCGAGAAGACCGCCGAAGAGCAAAAGGTCCAAATCGCCAATTTGGGCAAACGACTGAATGCGGCCCTGGCCAGCAAGGTCCAACAGCTTTCCCGGTACCGCTCTGAGTTTTTCGGACGGCTGCGGGAAGTCCTGGGGGGCCAGCGGGGAATCCGGATCGTCGGTGACCGGTTTGTGTTTCAGAGCGAAGTTCTGTTCACGACAGGTTCCGCTGAGCTGGGCGGTGCCGGGCAGGATCAGATCAGTCAACTCGCAACGACGCTGAAGGAGATTTCCGGGCGAATCCCGCAGAACATCGATTGGGTTCTGCGGATCGATGGCCATACCGACCGGGTCCCGATCCGCACCCCTCAGTTCCCAAGCAATTGGGAGTTGTCGACCGCCCGCGCCATATCAGTGGTGAAATTCATGATCGATGCCGGCATACCCGCCAACCGTCTCGCCGCCACCGGCTTCGGGGAATTTCAGCCCATCGATGCCCGCGATGATGAAATCGCCTACCGGCGCAACCGCCGGATCGAGTTCAAGTTAACCCAGCGATGACCGCGGAGAAGGAACGGGTCACCAACGCGGGGTACAGAGCCGGAGTCGCCGCGCCGCGCACGGCAATGATGATCATTTTCGCTGTCGTCGTCATCGACCTGATCGGGTTCGGCATCATCATTCCGCTGCTCCCCTTTTACGGCGAGCATTTCGGGGCATCCCCCGACCAAGTCGCCTACCTGATCTCGGTATTCTCGCTGTGCCAACTTATCTCCGCGCCCGTTTGGGGCCGGCTCAGCGACCGAATTGGCCGGCGCCCCGTACTGGTCATGAGCCTCGCCGGAACGGTTGGCGCCTATATCTGGATGGCACTTGTCGACAGCTTGACCGGACTGTTCCTCGCCCGGGCGTTCGCGGGCGCGATGGCGGGAAGTATTGCGACCGCGTTCGCCTATATGGCGGACATCACTACGCCCGAAAACCGGGCGCGCGGCATGGGCCTGGTCGGCGCCGCCTTTGGGCTGGGATTTACCGCCGGACCCGCGATTGGCGGCATTCTCGGCGGAGCCGATCCGGCTAACATCAACTTTCAGCTCCCAGCCTACGCCGCGGCGGGTTTCTCGTTTGCCGCGTTCGCCGCGGCGGCGGCACTGCTCCCAGAGTCATCGCCGCGGGAAATCCGGGACCGCGCGCGGCGGGATGAACCCGGCCGCCAACATACCGATTTCATGGAGACCCTCCGGCGGCGGCCGACAAGGGTGGCCATTGGCCTGAATTTTCTTACCGTCGCGGGGATCGCCGGGATCGAGGCCATGTTTCCCATCTGGTCCGAGCGGGAGTATGGCTGGAGCGTATCCCAAAACGGGTTTCTGTTCGCCTATATGGGCTTGATCATGGCGGCGATCCAAGGCGGACTCTCCGGCCCCATTTCACGCCGGATCGGTGAGTTGGGCATGGTGCGGCTGGGCCTCGCCGCACTCATTGTCGGACTGATTGCCACGCCGCTCAGCCCAAACGAAACATGGATGATCCTCGCCGTCACCATCATGGCCGTTGGATTTGGAGTGGCAACGCCGGGTCTCAACACATTGGTGTCCCTGAGCGCGCCTGAGGACCAACAGGGCGGTGTCATGGGCGTTGGACGGTCGGCAGCCACCGTGGCGCGGATTCTGGGCCCGGCCGCCGCCGGCATTTTGTTTGCCTGGTTAGGCCGGGATTGGCCGTTCTACATGGGCGCCGTCATCGTCGGAACGGCGTTGATTGTTGCCTTTGGAGGCCGTGGCCTGAACGAGAAATCCGGCTGATCCCCGGCTTGCCAGGGTGGCCGGCCTTATGTATATAAGCGCCCTCGCCGACGGAGCAGGGACATGAAGAAAGAGATTCATCCGGACTACCACGAGATCACGGTCACAATGACCGACGGATCGACGTTCACCACGCGCTCGACGTGGGGTGAGGCCGGCGACACGCTGAAATTGGACATCGATTCCAAATCCCACCCCGCATGGACCGGTGAACATCGTCTGGTCGACAGCGGCGGTCAGGTGGCGAAGTTCAACAAGCGCTTTCAAAACTTGGGCCTCAAGTAGGTTCGAAGAACCGCGCGGCCACGGCGCCCGCGGCCGCTTCCGAGGCGGTTGCGCCGCAGGCGTAAAACCCCCTGAAATTTTTCGACAATACGGGACTTGAAGCCGGTTGGCCGCCGGCTATATGAGGATCACGGCGGTATGCCTCACGAAGAGGGTGCCGTCCGAGAAACCGGTCCGGCCAGTTGGCGGGCCATTTGGAAACCGTGTTGCTTCATAAGGAGAATATGGTCATGCGCACGTTTGATTTTTCACCCCTATTCCGTACCTCCGTCGGCTTCGACGACCTGCAGCGCCGCCTCGATTCTGCGCTGCGATATGCCCAGGCCAACGACGCCTACCCGCCGTACAATATTGAGAAACTGAGCGATGACGCCTATCGCATTTCCATCGCCGTGGCGGGCTTTGGCGAGAAGGATCTCGACGTCACCGTGAAGGAAGACGTTGTGGTCGTTAGCGGCAAACTCGATGCCGATCGGGAGAACTCCTATCTCCATCGCGGAATCGCCACTCGCTCGTTTGAGCGCCGCTTCCAACTCGCCGACCATGTAAAGGTGGTTGATGCCCATCTGGCCGACGGCTTGTTGGAGATTGATCTCGCCCGAGAGGTTCCGGAGGAGTTGAAGCCGCGCCAGATCAAGATCCTCGGCGGCCCCGCGCCCAAGGCTATTGAACACGGCAAAAAGGCCGCGTAGCCAAGACGCGAATACCGAGAAGAATACGCCCGGTCGTTGCATGGACAATGGCCGGGCGGCCCAATTCCACGGGAATTCGGACAAAAAAATTGGGGCCGCCCGAAGGCCGCCCCGAAAGCAAGCCAGTCCCTGTTAAACTCGCCCGTATAAGTACGCTTCGTCACGGACTTTACATAAGACTCCACTAAGGGGTCAAGGGTCGATGCGACAGCCTGCGGTCAAAAAAAAGCCGCCTCCAATCGAGGCGGCTCGAGTTTAACAGGGAGGCGTCAAAGAGGTTCGAATGGCGGAGGAAATCCGCCAGACGATCTCATCGATCATCATCGGTCTATCAGGCCAGTCTTAAGAGACTCTTAATGGAGCCATGGCAACGGGAGGAGCCGGTCATTTGCGGAAAAAAGAGTCCGCACCCGAACGAGCATCCTCTTTCAACGCAATGGCTGCGCGGGCACGCTCGATTTCTCCCTCCAATTCGGCGATGTACTCGTGCAGCGCCTCGATAGACATGATCTCCAGGTCCTTTTGATCCGGTTTTTTCTCAACGGGTTCGAGATCATCGGTATCCATCGCACGCTCTCTCCGCAGAAGACCCGCCGGGTCTTGCCTGGCTGTTACCGACAAGCATACTAGACCAAAGCCACAAGCGACAACCGGAGCGACCATGACCGATCAACTCCCCGATGACATGCAATGCATCGAAATTCCCGAACCAGGGGGGGCCGAGGCTCTGAAACCCGGCCGGCGACCAGTTCCCAATGTCGCCGACGACGAAATTCTGGTCCGGGTCGAAGCTGCCGGGGTCAATCGCCCCGATATCGTCCAACGGGAAGGCCGCTATCCGCCGCCGCCTGGTGTGACCGATATTCCCGGCCTGGAGATCGCCGGCACCATCGCCGCGCTCGGCGGTGGAGTCAGCGGCTGGAATGTGGGCGACGACGTAATCGCGCTGGTTGCCGGCGGCGGCTACGCCGAGTACTGCGCGGTACCGGCGGCCCAAGCCTTGCCCGTTCCGGACGGCCTCAGCATGGTGGAAGCGGCGGCCATTCCCGAGACCTTCTTTACGGTCTGGAGCAATGTCTTTGATCGGTGCGCCCTGCTGCCCGGAGAAACCCTTCTGGTCCACGGAGGATCAAGCGGTATCGGCACCACCGCGATCATGCTCGCCTCGCAGTTAGGGAGCCATGTTATTGCCACCGCGGGTTCGGCCGAAAAGTGCCAGGCGTGTCTCGATTTGGGTGCGGAACTGGCTATCGACTACAAGGAACAGGATTTTGTCGAGGAGGTGATGAACCACACCGACGGCAATGGAGCCGACGTCGTGCTCGACATGGTCGCCGGGGACTATATTCCGAGAAACATCGCCTGCATGGCCGTGAGCGGCAGGCTCGGCATAATCGCGGCCCTCGGCGGATCGAAGGCGGAGGTGGATTTCAGACAGGTCTTCGTCAAACGGATGACCATAACCGGATCAACCCTGAGGGCACGGGACACGGCTTTCAAGAGCCAAATTGCGGAGAACCTTAAATCACGGGTCTGGCCGCTGTTCGAAGACGGGAAGCTGAAACCGGTGATATACAGAACCCTGACGCTGAACGATGCCGCCGGGGCGCATCGCGTCATGGAAGAAGGGCGCCATATCGGAAAAATAGTCCTGACAATCGACTAACGGCAGCTTTTCCGCAGGTTTGACCGGGCTTGGGGCGGCGGCTATATTGCGCGCAACATTCCAGGCGTAGACCACGGTCCGCCTGTATCACCTTAAACGAGGAAGACGTGTGATGGCACAGCCTCTCATGCCAAAGGCGACCGCTGTTTGGTTGGTCGATAATACGGCGCTGACATTCGATCAGATCTCAGACTACTGCGGCCTTCATATCCTTGAGGTTCAGGCGATCGCGGACGGCGAGGTCGCGCCGGGTATGCAGGGCCTCGACCCGGTCGCCAATGGCCAGGTCAGCAAGGCGCAAATCGAGAAGTGTGAAGCGGATCCCGACGCCCGGCTGGAAATGTCAAAACCGTCGGTCCCGCTCCCGAAGGTCCGCCAGAAGGGCGCCCGCTACACGCCGATCTCAAAGCGGCAGGACCGGCCCGACGCTATCGCCTGGCTTTTGAAGAGCTATCCCGAACTCAGTGATGCCCAGATCGGCCGCCTGATCGGCACCACCAAGCCAACCATCGAATCGGTGCGCAACCGGACCCATCGCAATATCGCTAATATCAAGGCGCAGAGCCCGGTCTATCTCGGGCTCTGTTCGGCGGCCGATCTGGAGAAAATGGTCGCAATCGCCCGGAAACGCGCCGGCACGGAGCCCGCACCGCTTCAGCAACCGCTGGCCGAGGCCGCGGAAACCGCTCCGCCGGCCGACGAGACGGCTGGGACTGAAAGCCATCCCGCCGCCGCCGTCGCACCGGCCGCCGAGGTATTTGGCGATGTTCCGACGGCGCCGCCGGCGGAGGATTCCGGGGACACCCCGGATCCGTTCGCCCCGCAGCCACCGGCCGCTAACGATTAACCCGGCTATCCGTCACCAAACGAAATCCCCTGTGCGAGGGGCAATTCCCGTGAGTAGTTGATGGTGTTCGTCGCCCGGCGCATATAGGCCTTCCAGGCATCGGAACCGGACTCGCGCCCCCCACCGGTTTCCTTCTCGCCGCCAAAGGCTCCGCCGATTTCGGCGCCCGACGGACCAATGTTTACGTTGGCTATGCCGCAATCGCTCCCCGACGCCGACAGGAACCGCTCGGCCTCCCGCAGATCGGTTGTGAAGATACTCGACGCGAGGCCCTGATCAACATCGTTGTGGAGCGCGATCGCCTCGTCCAAATCGTCATATCCAAGGACGTACAATATGGGGGCGAAAGTCTCTTTGCGAACGATGGCTGATTGCTCGGGCATTTCGGCGATGGCTGGCCGGACATAGAACGCCTCCGGGTAGGTATCGCCGAGTTGCCTCTCTCCACCGGTCACTTCTCCGCCGTCTTTCCGCGCCTGCTTCAACGCCGATAGCATTTCGTCGAAGGCCGCCTTGTCGATTAGCGGGCCGACCAGCGTTTTCTCGGCAAACGGATCACCGACCGGGATCTCCGCATAGGCCGCTCTTAGACGCGAGAGCAATTCTTCACGGACATCGGAGTGAACGATCAGGCGGCGTAAGGACGTACACCTTTGTCCCGCCGTTCCAACGGCCGCAAACAGGATTGCCCGGACGGCCAGGTCGAGGTCGGCGGACGGGGCGACAATCATCGCGTTATTGCCGCCGAGCTCAAGGAGCGAGCGGCCAAACCGTTGGGCCACCCGGGGACCCACTTCCCGGCCCATGCGGCAGCTGCCGGTCGCGCTGATCAGACGCATCCGCGGATCGTCGACAATTAGTCGACCGATTGTCCGGTCCCCGATCAGGACCGACGAGAGACCCGCCGGCGCATCTCCGAACTCCGCCGCCGCCCGCTCGAAGAGGTGCCGGCACGCCAGTGCCGTAATGGGTGTTTTCTCAGATGGTTTCCATACCACCGGATCACCGCAAACGGTCGCCAGCGCCGTATTCCATGACCAGACGGCGACGGGAAAATTAAACGCGCTGATGACGCCCACGGGGCCCAGGGGGTGCCAGGTTTCCATCATCCGGTGCCCGGGCCGTTCCGAAGCGATGGTCAAGCCGTAGAGTTGGCGGGAAAGGCCGACCGCGAAGTCACAAATATCGATCATTTCCTGGACCTCGCCGAGGCCCTCTTGAAAAATCTTACCGGCCTCGAGCGTCACCAAGCGGCCAAGCGGCTCCTTGTGCCGGCGAAGCTGATTGCCGAAAAGCCGGATGAGCTCTCCGCGGCGCGGCGGCGGGACTTCGCGCCAGTGCTGAAAGGCGTTCTCGGCGGCGGACAATTTGGCTCCGGTGGAATCGGCCGTATCAGTGGCCACCGCCGCGATGACCGTTCCGTCAATCGGTGAAGCGACCGGATAGTCGCCACAATCCACATCTGACAATGGCAGACCGATTGACTTGAGAATATCTTGAAGCATGGACCCAAATCCCAATAGCAAGGCCGGTCCGCGCCGGCCACACGGATTGCCGCCGACGGCACGGGCGCCGGTCGGAACCGCAACTATATATGATTTAGGTGCGCGAACGGCGTTCGCCAGACGGCGCCGGTCAACTCATTGTCAGTGGCAGGCGATTTCCCGCCTGATACCGATTCGCTTATAGGGCGTTGAGCTCCGCGAGCTCGTCTTTTATTCGGAGCTTCTGGCGTTTGAGAGTCGCGATGAGCAAATCATCGGGTGTAGAACTTTCAAACTCTCTTTCGATTTCGGATTCGAGTTTTTGGTGCCTCGTTTTTAGCACGTCGATTCGATCCTTATCCGCCATCTATCTTACCTCCTAACTTGGCCTTCTTTCCCTACTTGCAATCTTAAGGCTCCCTTTGTGGCGAAATCAAGAGCCGCTCCGTCGGCCCCCGTTCAGACAAGCTGGTCGAACGCCGCATAAATGGCATCCAATTCCCGGGCCGCGTCGTTATCCGGGGAAACATCCCTCATTTTCAGATAGTTGGACAGCGCCGCCCGGATGTCACCGGGCCCGTCTCCGTCAGGCTTTCGTGATCGCAAATTGGAGGCAAAAATCATGTCTTGAGCAATCTTTTCCGCTTCGAGTTCCGCAGATTTGATACCTGCACGATACTCGAGGACGCTGCCGGCAGGCGCATCCGGCCCGGGTTCCTTGAGCCAACGCCTGATTCGCCGGAGTGGCCGAATCACCTCGTCCCGCCAAGGCGCAATGAGCAGGTCCACCTGTTCGAAATCGGCAACGGAGGCGGTTCGTCCTTGGCTCGCCAGCCACGCGGCGTACAGCAAGATGTTGACATCGAGGCCGAGGTGATCTTGCAGCGTCAAGCAGGCCTCGGCGACGCCGTCCCGCTGATAGAAATCCAACGAGAATCGCCAGAAGTGATTTGTCTCCGCGGAGGGCATTCCTAGTCCCCGAGCGATATGCCGAGGCCACGGGCCGTGCAAACCAGCGTGTCGTCGAGAGAAACGGCACGGGTACGTTGAGTGACCTCGTCGAGCGGTACGTCCACAACCTGGCGATGCTGCCAGGACACCATGCAGCCGGTCTTCCCTTCGGCCAGAAGATCGACCGCTTTCACGCCAAAGGCCGAAGCGACAATTCGGTCGTGGCTGCTTGGAATGCCGCCGCGCTGAACATGGCCCAGAACCGTTACCCGGGTATCAGATCCGGTGTGTTCGGAGATTTGCTCACTGAGGATCTGCCCCACCCCGCCATAGCGCCAGTGTCCCTGGGTGGTGATGTACGACCGAGCTTCTTCTCCCAGCGGATGGGCAGCTTCCGCGACGACGACGAGGGAATGATTGCGCCCGCTTTCCCGGACGCGGTTGATCTTTGTGGCCACCTTCTCGATATCGAAAGGAATTTCGGGGATCAAAATGACATCGGCGCCACCGGCGATCCCGGCGCTGAGCGCGATATGCCCGGCGTCCCGCCCCATCACCTCGAGGATCATGACCCGCTCGTGGCTCTCGGCGGTCGGCTGCAGCCGATCGAGCGCCTCAACAGCTGTGCTGAGGGCTGTGGTGAACCCGATGGCGTATTCGGTGAGCGGCACGTCATTGTCAATTGTCTTGGGAATGCCAATCATCGGAATGCCGCCGACTTCAGCCAGCCGATGGAGAATCTTGAGACTGCCGTCTCCGCCGATGACGATCAGCCCGCTCAACCCCAGTTCCTGAAAGCCGGAAACGAATTGCTGGGAAATATCTTGGGTCGTCCCGTCGCGCATTGGATAGGCGAACGGATCTCCATGAGTGGTGGTCCCGAGTATGGTGCCCCCCATGCGCAGGATATCGCCGGTAAACAGGCCGGGTCTCAGTTCCTCGTAGCGCATCGGGCGCTCCAGCAGACCCTTCGATCCGTCGTGAATACCGATGACTCGCCAGCCATACTCGCCGTCAGCACGCTGCACGGCGGCGCGGATCGCCGCGTTGAGACCGGCACAATCGCCACCACTAGTGAGTATCCCGATTTTAATATCTTGATTCATTCTCGCTTACCCAAGTCTTTCGGCTGCCCATGCCAATCGAAACAGTCCCGGCTGCCCTTTTGACGACACTCTGCTATTATAGGCGTCATCCTCTAACCAATGCGAACCAATGGTAGAGACCGAGGGTCTTCAGGCACGGATTGACGGGCTCAAAGCAGAGCACCGTGAGCTTGACGCCCAGATCAAGGCGTTAATGGAATCGCCGCCATTCGACCAAATCAAGATTCAACGTCTGAAAAAAAAGAAGCTGGCTCTCAAGGACGAGATCACCCGCCTCCACGCCATCGGCCTCCCGGATATTATCGCCTGACCAAGCGAATCAAATGCGTGACCGCAAATCCGTATCCGCGGTTGCGTTCTACAAACCAAATCGGCCCGCCACGGCCGATGAACGCAGATGTTCAGACCACGCGGCGCCGCGAAGAGAGTGCACGAAGTACTTTGAAAGGCGACGGCAACAGCCCCCCAGCCTTCCTCACCCGGGACTGAATCCTTGGAATTTGCATCACATCGTCGATGCGGCGGTCGAGAAATTCCCAGGTGGCCTCGCGGCCCTCCGATTCGTCGTTGAGCCAATAAAGGATCGTGGAGCCGTACACGCCCGCCAGCAACCCGCGCTTGGTGTAGTAATTGAAATCGGTCGCGTTGTCGCCGGCCGCATACCACATGGTATCCACGGTCTTCATCAGCAGCCGCGCCGCCAATAGATTTCGGCCCGGGACAGCGAGATATGACATGAGCTGACGAATCGACTCGCGATCATTCTCCACCGCTTCCAGCCGCAACTGAACGGCAGCGGTGATCCGGTCACGTACCTTCATTTCTCCGACACCGGCCGCTTCCATTGCGTCGACCATTTCTTCGTCTGCAAGGACGCTGTACACCTCGGCCGCTTGATTGAGGCCCCGCGGAAATAAGCGTTCGACAATGTCTTCATTTTCGCCGCAATCGAGGGCACCGGCGCGGAGAGCTGCGTTGCTCCAGCCGTCGAAGGTGACGTGCGGCAGCATGGCTCTGACAATGTTGGACCGTAATTCGTCTAGGCTGGACATTGTGTCACTCTCCCCGCACCGACTTGACCAAGTCCTGGTTGCGTTGCACTTCCTCGGCGAACCCCAATAGCGTCAAATCTTCCATCCGCATCGGATAAAGTATGCCATCTAGGTGGTCGCATTCGTGCTGGACCGCGCGGGCATGGAAACCACTGGCGGTCCGCTCTTCGGTCTCGCCTTTGGGTGTAGTCCAGCTGTACTTGATACGATCAAATCTGGACACCGCCCCCATCATGTCCGGTACCGACAGGCAAGCTTCCCAATCCAGGCTTTTTTCATCGGTCAGTGGCTCGATCAACGGATTGACCATCAAGGTCAGCGGCTGGGGCTCCTCCTCTTCCTCCTCACCGGCACGATGTTCCGGAATATAGAAGATCACCACACGCCGAGGGACGTGAACCTGGGGCGCGGCCAAGCCAATACCACCCGCATCCTCCAGGGTATCGATCATATCGTTGATAAGATTGGCGATTTCGGGCGCGGTCGGATCTTCCACAGGCTCCGCCTTGCGGTGTAGAACCGGGTGTCCCATGCGGGCGATCTTGAGAATGGCCATGTCGATCAATATGGACGATTTGGACGCGAGGTCAATTGCGGCGAATATTCGCCCCCCGATCGGCGAGCAGAAAAGTGTTGAGTGCCCGGCTGGGCCATTGGTTACAATGAGTTAGTCCCTCTAACCCGCCCCTTGGGGCGTCACCAGCCGGGTGAAGACCATGGTCCTGCCTTAT
>LXNI01000931.1_pt1 | contig 29537 bp, 25 predicted proteins | sample 809091 | NCBI WGS metagenome assembly LXNI01 (sample SAMN04870527, study PRJNA318959) | sponge metagenome | biome: 01000161; feature: marine sponge reef; material: water | host: Sarcotragus foetidus | place: Greece: Milos, Mediterranean Sea | collected 2013-05-29 | depth 5-7 m | reverse complement strand
GAGTTACTCGGCTGGGGGCGCGATGTCTTTGGCCTCACCATCAACGAGTTCTACGGCCAGACGGAGTGCAACCTTGTAGTCGGCAATTGCGCGAGCCTGTTTCCGGTCCGGCCCGGCTGGTTGGGGCGTGCGATACCGGGCCATGAGGTCGCGGTGCTGGACGGCGCCGGCAACCCGTTGCCGCCCGGCGAATCGGGCGAGATCGCCGTTCGCCGCCCGGACCCGGTCATGTTCCTCGGCTACTGGCAGGACCCCGACGCGACGGCGGCCAAGTTCAACGGCGAGTGGCTGCTGACCGGCGATCTCGGCGTGCAGGATGAGCACGGTGCCTACCGCTTCGTCGGACGGGAGGACGACGTGATCTCCTCGGCCGGCTACCGCATCGGCCCTGGCGAGATCGAGGAATGCCTGATGGGCCATCCGGCGGTCGCCATGGCCGCGGCGGTCGGCGCTCCGGATCCGGTGCGCGGCGACATCGTGAAGGCATTCGTGGTGCTGCGCGAGGGCGAGGCGCCGACGGAGGCGCTGGAGGCCGCGCTCCGCACTCATGTCCGCGAACGCCTGTCCGCGCATGAATATCCCCGCGCGGTCGAGTTCGTGGGCGAGTTGCCGATGACCGCCACCGGCAAGATCCGCCGCCGCGACCTGCGCCAGCGGGAACGCGAGAAGGCGGGCCTCTCGTGAATGCCTCCACGGCAGACCGCAACTCGGCCGGCAGGTAGCGTGCCCGCCCGATGAACACGACGGCCCTCATCGTCACGGTCTGCGTCGCCCAGTTCATCGGAATGATGGGCTCCACCACATTCAACGGCCTTCTTCCCGTTCTCCGGGATGAGTGGGGGATGAGCAACACCCAGGGCGGTTTGATGTCCGGCATCATCTTCGGCGTCTATGCGCTCTCGGTGCTGGTGCTGGTGACGGCGACCGACAGGTTCCAGGCCCGCCGGATCTACCTGATCGGCGTCTTCGCCAGCACGGTCAGCCATCTGGGCATGGCCTATGTGGCCCATGATTTCGTCACGGGCATGGTGTTCCGCGCGATTGCCGGCTTCGGCTGGGCGGGGACCTACATGGTCGGGCTCAGGGTGTTGACCGATGAGCTGGAAGGGCGGATGCGGTCGCGCGGCGTGGCCTTTCACGCGGCCGCGATGGGCACGGGCGGCTCGCTCTCCTTCTTCCTGGCGGGCGAGATCGACCGGTGGCTCGGTTGGGAAGCGGCCTTCCTGGTCAGCGCGGCCGGTACGGCAGGCGCTTTCCTGATCGCGCTGGTGCTCTTCCCCCGCCGCGAGCCCACGCCCTCCGGCACGAGCCCGTTGGCCGATTTCCGTCATGTGCTGCGCAACCGCTCGGCGATGGCCTACATCACCTGCTATGGGGTGCACACTTGGGAGATGTTCGCGGTGCGCTCCTGGGCGGTTGCGTTCCTGACTTTCGCCGCGATGCGCTCCGGCCTCGGGCCGGAATACTGGTTTGCGCCCACCGTGGTCGCCATGCTGATGGAGCTTCTGGGGACCGCGAGCAGCCTCGCCGGCAACGAGCTTGCGATCCGCATCGGCCGCCAGCGCTGGATATTGCTTGCGATGAGCGTATGCATGGCGCTCGCCTGCGCCACCGGTTTCATCTCCCACTGGGGCTACTGGGCGGCGGCAGTACTCTGCATCATCTACAACATGGTGATCTACGCGGACTCGGCCGCCCTCACTGCCGGCACGATCGGCGCCTCGGAGCCCGAACGGCGCGGCGCCACTCTCGCCGTACACTCGCTGACCGGCTACGGGCTGGGCTTCGTCGGGGCGGTGGTGCTGGGCGGCATCCTTGACGTAATGGGCGGTGAGAGCGTGCTGGCCTGGGGTGTGGCTTTCGCGCATATCGCGCTGGTGATGGCCCTCGGGCCGTTGGCGCTGCTCTTCCTCAAGCCGGCGGACCTAGCCGGCGACCGGGCAATCCGAGCCGGAGCGAAACGGACATGACGGCCATGCACGAGGACGAGGTACTTGCCGCGAACGAAGCCTTCTACCGGGCCTTCGACGAGGGCGACCGCGAGGCGATGCGCAGGCTCTGGGCCGAGCGCGCGCCCGTCGTTTGCGTCCATCCGGGCGGCGCGGCGATCATCGGACGCGAAGCCGTGCTCGCAAGCTGGGACGCGATCCTGGGCGCGCCGACGCGGCCCGCCATTGTGTGCCTGGCGCCGAACGCGCTGTGCTATGAGGGGTTCGCTCTGGTAAGCTGCATGGAGCGGCTGGCCGGCGGCGTTCTCGTCGCGACCAACGGGTTTGTGCTGGAAGGCGGCGCCTGGCGAATGACGCTCCACCAGGCCGGCCCGGCGCCCGGAGGCCGCTGAGACGGCCGCCCTGTTTCCGCGTGGAGGAGAACGCGCACCATGCCGATCGCCCATGTCAATGGCACCGATATATTCTACTCGATCCAGGGGCCGCAAACGCGGCCGGTCGTGACCCTGTCCCATTCTCTGATGGCGAACCACCGCATGTGGGATGCGCAGATGCCGGCGCTCCGAGACTATTGCGTGCTGCGCTACGACACGCGCGGCCACGGCGCCTCGGCGGCTCCCGAAGGCCCCTATACGCTGGAGATGCTGGCCGATGACGCCATCGCGCTGCTGGCAGAGCTTGGCATCGAGAGGACGGTGTTCTGCGGCCTGTCGATGGGCGGCATGACGGCCCAGACGCTGGCGCTCAAGCGCCCTGACCTGCTGCGCGGCCTCATCCTTTGCGACACCTCCAGCCGCTATGACGCCGAAGAGCGCGCGCAATGGCAGGAGCGCATTGCAGCGGCGGAAGACAATGGCATCGAGTCCCTCGTCGAGGGCACGATAGACCGCTGGTTCTCGCCGGATTTCTGCGAGCATCACGCGCAGGAAGTGGATGCGGTGCGCGCCATGATCCGCACAACCCCGCTTGCCGGCTACAAGGGCTGCGCAGCGGCGATCTCACAGCTCGACCTGACCGACCGGCTGCACGAAATCCATGTGGCGACGCTTGCCATTGTCGGCGAGAACGACCCCGGCACACCGGTTTCCGCGCATGAGGTGATTGCGGACAAAATCCCCGCGGCGGACCTGCTGGTGCTGCCACGCGCGCGCCATCTCTCGAATATCGAGGATTCGCTCGGTTTCAACACCGCGCTCCGGGCCTTCCTGATGGAGCATTCCGGCGCCCGCAGCAAGGCGGGCGAGATGTACGGGTTTTAGGGCCCGGCCCGTTCGGGCCGCAACGTGACCCCGTCCGGGCGAAGGCCGCCCCGGCGTCCGGCGTCCGGCCCCTTGTTCCCGTCGGAGAGAGCCGATCGTTTCCCTTGAGCAGCTTCTCGCCTTCAACCTTGTCCTGATGGCCGCGATAGCGAGTCCCGGGCCAGCGCTGCTGATGGCGGTCCGGACCTCGTTGAGCGCGGGGCGCCGGGCGGGGATGGCGGTGGGCCTGGGCCTCGGCGCCATGGCCGCATTGTGGACAGCCATGGCACTGCTTGGCCTCGGCGCCGTCTTCAGCCTGTTTCCGACGGTCTATGCGGGGGCGAAGATCGCCGGCGCCGCCTATCTCCTCTATCTCGCCTGGCGCATGTGGCGGGAGGCGGATGCGCCGGCGCCCTCTCGATCCGCCCCGGCGAAACGCGCTTTCCGGCAGGGCTTCCTGGTCAACCTGCTCAATCCGAAATCCGTGTTCTTCGCAGCTGCGGTCCTTGTCGTCATATTTCCCGCCGGGCTTGATGTCGGCGCGAGCATGCTCATCGTCGCCAACCATTTCCTGGCGGAGATCGTCTTCTACTCGGCGCTTGCCTTCTGCATGAGCACGGAGGTCGTCGCGACCCGCTATATGCGCGCCAGGAAAATCATCGACCGCAGCGCCGCCGTCCTGCTCGGCGGCCTCGGCCTCCGGCTGCTCCTGACGCCAATGATCGTCGATGAGGACCGATGAGGGCGTAACCGGGCCGGCCGGCGGCCTTGCCTTCAGAGGCCGACCCAGCGGCGCGCCAGTGTCTCATACACTTCGGCGGCCTGGTGGATATGGGTCACCGGGCAGTATTCGTCGGTCTGGTGGGCCATGTGCATCTCGCCCGGGCCCAGAATCACGGTCGGCGGGTGTCCGCAAGCCGGGGTCAGCGCGGAGGCGTCGGTGAAATAGGGCGCGCCGCGCGGCTCAATGCGCTCGTCCAGAAGCGGCGCCATCATCCCATAGACTTCCCGGATCCAGGGGTGGCCATGTGGGGTATGCACGCCGCCGACATCGACAAGGCGCGCGATCCGCGCCTCTTCGCCGAGATAGCTATCGAGGCCGGAGACGATCGCCGCATGGTCCTGCTCCGGCAGCGTCCTGATATCGACGGTGAACCGGGCGCGGTCCGGCACGGAGTTGAGATTCTGGCCGCCTTCCATGGTCCCGACATTCAAGGTCGAACGGCCGAGCAGTTCATGCGGCTTCACGTTGAAGTCGAAATCCTCGAGCTTGGTGACCGCGCGCGCCGCCTTGTAGATGGCATTCACGCCCCGGTCCGGCATCGAGCCATGGGCGGTCACGCCTTCCGTCTCCACCTGGAGCCAGAGCGCGCCCTTGTGGCCGAGGATGGGGTAGTTCGCCGTGGGCTCGGCGATGATGATGGCGCCGGCCTCGCCAAGCGCGCCGGTCCTGCCCAAGTGGAACGAGCCCTCGCAGCCGGTCTCCTCGCCGGCACAGATCGCGAGCATGATATCCGCCCGGCCGCGCGCACCGTCGGCGGCGAGCTTGAGCGCGGCATGGACGAAGGCGGCGACGCCGGACTTCATGTCGGTCGCGCCGCGCCCGTAGAGCTTGTCGTCGATGATCTCGGCGCCGAAGGGATCGACCGACCATTCCTTCGCGCCGAGCGGCACCACGTCGATATGTCCGCCGAAGCAGAGCGGCTTCTTCCTTTCCTCTGCGCCGCCCTCGCCCGGCAACATGGCGACGAGGCTCGTCCGGCCGGGGGCGAAGTCGTAACAGAAGACCTCCAGCCCGGCGCCGGCGAGCAGGTCGCCCAGATAATGCGCGCATTCGGCCTCCCGCCCGGGCGGGTTGCGCGTGTCCATGCGCACAAGGTCGCGCGCGATGTCGAGCGCGGACGGGATGGCGGGCATGGCGGGCGCTACCCCGTCTCGGCCATCAGCTCGCGGCCGATGAGCCAGCGGCGGATTTCGCTGGTGCCGGCGCCGATCTCGTAGAGCTTGGCGTCGCGGAGCACGCGCCCGACCGGGCTTTCATTGACATAGCCCATGCCGCCCAGGCACTGGATCGCCTCTAGCGCCAGCCAGGTCGCCTTTTCCGCGGCGTAGAGGATGGCGCCGGCGGCGTCCTTGCGGGTCGTGTCGCCCCGGTCGCAGGCCTGGGCAACGGTGTACACATAAGCGCGGCAGGCATTCATGGTCACATACATGTCGGCCAGCTTGCCCTGCATGAGCTGGAAGGAGCCGATGGGCTGGCCGAACTGCCGGCGCTCATGCAGATGGGGCACCGCCGCATCCATCGCCGCCTGCATGAGGCCGAGCGGCCCGCCGGCGAGCACGAGGCGCTCATAGTCGAGCCCGCTCATCAGCACGGCCACGCCCTCGTTCTCGCGGCCGAGCAGGTTTTCCTCCGGCACCTCGCAATCTTCGAAGATGAGCTCGCTGGTGCCGGAGCCGCGCATGCCGAGCTTGTCGAGCTTCTGCCCCGGCCGGAAGCCCCGGAAGCCGCTCTCGACAAGGAAGGCGGAGATGCCGTGCGGGCCCGCCTCCGGCGCCGTCTTGGCATAGACGACCAGCACATCGGCATCCGGGCCGTTGGTGCACCACATCTTGGCGCCATTCAGCACATAGCGCGACCCGCGCTTCTCGGCCCGGCAGGACATGGCGACCACGTCGGAGCCCGCGCCCGGCTCGCTCATCGAGAGCGCGCCCACATGATCGCCCGAGATCAGCTTCGGCAGATAGCGGCGCTTCTGCGCCTCGCTGCCATTGCGGCGGATCTGGTTGATGCAGAGATTGGAATGCGCCCCGTAAGAGAGGCCGACCGACCCGGAGGCGCGGCTGACCTCCTCCATCGCCACCACATGCGCGGTGTAGCCCATCTCCGCGCCGCCATAGTCCTCCTCGACGGTGATGCCATGCAGGCCGAGCGCCCCCATTTCCGGCCAGAGCGCGCGGGGAAACTCATTTGAGCGGTCGATGGCGTCAGCGCGGGGCGCGATCTCGTCCGCGGCGAAGGTCTCGACCGATGCGCGCAACAGATCGACCGCCTCGCCCAGGCCGAAATCGAACGACGGGAGCGCGTTGGGGCGCATGAGATGCCTCCGGGATGCTCAGCCGACCGCGAGCGAGGCGTTGCGCCGGTCCGTCACCAGCATATGGGCGGGCGTGTGGGTGATGGCGAGTGGCGGCCGCGCCGAGCGCATCACGACCTGCGGCGTCACCCCGCAGGCCCAGAACACCGGCATTTCATCGGCCGCGAGCATGGGGTCGTCACCCTGCCAGGCGCGGCCGATATCGTCGATGCCGATGAGTTCCGGCATGCCGAGATGCACGGGCGCGCCATGCACGCGCGGATAGCGGCTGGTGATCTGGACGGCCTTGACCGCATCCGCCGGCGTGAAGGGCCGCATGGAGACGACCATCTTGCCCCGGAACCGGCCGGCGGGCGCGCAGTCGATATCGGTCAGGAACATCGGGCACACGCTCCCGTCCTCCCAGTGGCGGAGCCTCAAGCCCGCATCCACCAGCGGCTCCTCGAAGGAGAAAGAGCAGCCGAGCGCGAAGACCACAAAATCCTCCCGCCAGAGGTCCTCGATGCTCACGACATCGCCGTCATACTCGCCGTCCCGGAACACACGGTAGCTCGAAAGGTCGGTCCTGATGTCGAGGTCTTCCGCCAGCTCCGGCAAGCGCGGGTCGCCCGGCTCGGACACCGCCAGCAGCGGGCAGGGCTTGGGGTTGCGCTGGCAGAAGCGCAGGAACTCGTCGGCATAGTCCTCCGGCAGGATCGCAAGGTTGGCCTGGACATAGCCCTTGGCCAACGCGCCGGTATGCCCGCGATAGTCGCCGGTGCGGATATGGCGGCGGACCTCCCTCGGGTCGGTTACGTCCCAAGCGAGATCGAGCCCGTGCGGGGCCTCCGCCAGAGCGGTTGCAAATGCGTTCATGCCTCCTCCTCGCCGGGAAATCCCGGAGCGCCGCTATGTCTTTCGTGCCGGTAGTTTAGCCCGGATTCTGCCTCGCGGTCACGGTTTCAGCGCAAGGATGCGTTCCAGCACCGGCAGGAGGTAGGTGCGGAAGGCTTCCGGATTCTCGGACATCGGGAAATGGCCGACATTCTTCATCACCTCGAAATGCGCCGCCCCGATGACGTCCGCAAGCTCGCGGCCCATCTCCGGCGTGGCCGAGACGTCATATTCGCCGCTCAGGAGGTAGATCGGGCAGTCGAAGTCCACGAGCGGCGCGGCGCGGCCATTCCGCAGGTCGCCATCCTCGAAATAATAGTGCAGGTCGCCGGCGAAGACGCCCGGTCCGCCCTGCATGTAGTGCCACATGGTCTCCCAGCGCTCGGCCGCCGGCGAAGCGGGCGCCGTCATGCCGGCCATGGAGGCGCCCGCCGCCATGCCCGCATGGATGTCCGGGCGGGCGAGCGCCAAGTCCGGCACGGGGGCGCCGAGGCTCCGGTCCTCGGCATAGAGGGCCGATTGCAGCCCAATCACCGCCCGAAAGCGCGCGCCGTGCCGAAGCGCCAGATGCAGCACGGCGCGGCCGCCGATGGAGCAGCCCATTACGACGGGCCGCTCCAGTTCGAGCGCGTCGGCAACGGCCATCACCGTCTCCACATAGGACTCGGTGGTCAGGCGGTACACCTCCCTCTCGAAGCCTTCCGGCGGCGAGGACTTGCCATGCCAGGGCAGGTCGAAGGCGATAACCCGGAAGCGGTCCGTTATTTCCGGGTCGTTCAGGATATGGCGGTATTGCCGCCCGTCGCTGCCGGCGGTGTGCAGGCAGAGCAGTGGCACGCCGGCGCCCGCTTCCTCGAAATAGAGCCGGTGCGCGCGCCCGCCAATGCCGAGCCGGAGATAGCGCCCGGCCACGGGCTCCAGCGCCGGCGCAGCGGGCGGCCCCGCGTTCGGGCGGTCGTCCTCCAGGCGCGAGAACAGCATCTCCAGCAGCAGCAGGTGGCGGGAGAATTTCGCCATGTCGCCGGTGACGACGAGATGCTGCGCCCGCCGCATGGTGGCCACGGTCTGGAAGCCCGGCGCCGGGTTGTCCTTGCGGAGCTCCGCCCAGGCTTCGGGCGCGGCGCTCATCACGAGGTCCGCGCCGCCGCCGGCCAGCGGCCCGAAGCGGATGCCGCCCGCGTCTATGGTGACGAACGCCGTCTCGCCGCCCGAGCGCAGCTCCAGCGCGAGCGGCCCGAAGCCGCGCTGCAAGGCGATTTGAGGGTTGGCATGGGCACGGTCCACCAGAAAGTCGAACACGGGTTTCGGTTCCTTGGCGCTGCGGTCGCGTCGAGCGTAGCAGGGGCCGATACGGGCCGGGTAGCGCTATTTCAGGCCGAAGGCGGCATTGGCGATGATGTAGAGGCCGAGCGCCAACACGGCGAGGAAGAACACCCGCCGGAAACGCGCTTCGGAAAGCCGGCGCCGCAGCGCGAGGCCCAAGGCCATGCCGAGAAAGGCCGGCAGCAGCGCCGCGGCCGAGGCGATCCCCAGTTGACCATCGAGCAGCCCGTGGCGCTCCAGCGAAACAGCGAGCGCCACCGTCGAGACGGTGAACAACATGCCCATCGCCTGCACGAGCGCGTCCCGTCCGAGGCCGATGGCCTGGAGGTAAAGCACGCCCGGCACGACGAAGGAGCCGGTCATGCCGGTGAGGATGCCATTCGCAGTGCCGAAGGCCGGCCCGGCCCAGGCCTGCCAGCGCGCCGGCATCGAGATGGCCGCGCCCGCCAGCCCTTGCGCGGCATAGGCGGCGAGCAGCAGGCCGAGCAGGCCGGACAGCAGCGCCAGATCGATGCTGACGAGCGCGGCCGCGCCGATCCAGACGGTGAAGGCGGCGGTGGCGAGGAAGGGCCAGAGGCGGCGGATGAGGGCTCGTCCGTTCCCGCCCACAACAGCTTGCAGGAGGTTGGTGGCGAAGGAGGGCGCGACCATCAGCGCCATGGCCGTGGTGAGGTCGAAGGCGGCGGTCAGCAGCCCGAGGCTCACCGTCGGCAGCCCGAGCCCCACCACGCCCTTCACGGCGCCCGCCAGCAGGAAGACAGCCGCGATCAGCGCGCCAGATTCAAGATCGAACATGGCCGCCCGCTAAGGCTGATTTCAGGGCTCTCCCGCCTCGGCGCCGTCCTGTTGCACGGCTTCGGCGAAGCGATCGAAGAACTGGCCGGCCAGCTTGCGCGCGGTGCCCTGGATGAGGCGCGAGCCGATCTGGGCGAGCTTGCCGCCCACTTGCGCGTCCGCCTCGTAGCTGAGCACTGTCGCCTCGCCATCCTCGGCGAGCCGCACCCACGCGCCGCCGCGCGCAAAGCCGGCCGCGCCGCCCGTGCCCTCACCGGAAATGCGGTAGCTCTCCGGCGCTACGATGTCCGAGAGCTCCACCGCGCCGGCGAAGGTCGCCTTCACCGGCCCGACCTTGGTCTGCACCCTGGCGGTGAAGGCGTTGTCCGCGGTCTTCTCCAGCTCCTGGCAGCCGGGAATCGCCGCCTTCAGCATTTCGGGGTCGTTGAGCGCCCGCCAGACCGCCTCGCGCGGGGCCTCGATGCGCCGTTCGCCGGTGAGTTCCATAAAGGGGCGACCTCCGCGCCTGCCGGAAAGGGGTAGAGCGCACACTCTAACCCGCCCGTCGCCGCCAGCCAACGGAACGCCGTCTTGGCCGGGGCGCGGCGCTGGGGCATATTGGCCCGTCCTGCGCGCCGGCGGGCCCGGCGGCTTCGGGGGCTATCGGGGAGGGATCCATGCGCGTGCTCGCCGCATCCATTTCGGCCTTGCTGCTAGGGCCCGGGCCGGCGTTAGCGGCCGGCGCCGGCGCGCCGCATCTGGACGGCGCCGCGCTCGGCCTCATATGGTGCGTGCCCTTTGTCGGCATCCTGTTGTCGATCGCGTTGTTCCCGCTGCTGGCGCCCGCCTTCTGGCACCATCATTTCGGCAAGGTCTCGGCCTTCTGGGCGCTCGCCTTCCTGCTGCCCTTTCTCGCGGTCTTCGGCTGGGAGCTCGCCCTGTTCGAAGTGCTGCATGTGAGCCTGCTCGAATACATCCCTTTCATCATCCTGCTCCTGTCGCTCTTCACCGTGGCAGGCGGCATCCGGCTCACCGGGCGGCTGGTCGGCACACCCGTCGTCAATACCGGCATCCTGCTGCTCGGCACGGTGCTGGCGAGCTGGATGGGCACCACGGGCGCGGCGATGCTGCTCATCCGCCCGATCATCCGGGCCAATGAGTGGCGCCGCTACAAGGTCCACACCATGGTCTTCTTCATCTTCCTGGTGGCGAATATCGGCGGCTCGCTGACGCCCTTGGGCGACCCGCCGCTGTTCCTGGGGTTCCTGAAGGGCGTCGATTTCTTCTGGCCGACCGGGGCCATGCTGGTGCCGATGCTGCTCGTTTCCGTCCTGCTGCTGGTGCTCTATTACGGCGTGGACAGCTTCCTCTACCGGCGCGAGACCGGCAGGCCGGCGGCGGAGGATGAGGGCGACGGCGAGAGCCTCGGCGTTACCGGCAAGGTCAATTTCCTGCTGCTCGCCGGCGTCGTCGCCGCCGTGCTGATGTCGGGCGTGTGGCGGCCGGGCGTCTCCTTCGACGTCTTCCATGTGACCGTGGAGCTGCAGAACCTCTGCCGCGACCTGGCCCTGCTCGCCATCGCCTATTTGTCCTGGGTCGTCACCGATCGCGCCAACCGCGACGCCAACGGCTTCTCCTGGTTCCCGATCCTGGAAGTGGCCAAGCTCTTCGCCGGCATCTTCCTCACCATCGTGCCGGCGATCGCCATATTACGCGCGGGCGCGTCGGGCGCGCTGGAGCCGGTGGTCTCGCTGGTCACGGGCGCTGACGGCCAGCCGGTGGAGGCGATGTATTTCTGGCTGACGGGCATCCTGTCGAGCTTCCTCGACAATGCGCCGACTTATCTCGTCTTCTTCAACACCGCCGGCGGCGATGCGCAGGAGCTGATGGGGCCGCTCTACGGCACATTGCTCGCGATCTCGGCGGGCGCGGTGTTCATGGGCGCCAACACCTATATCGGCAATGCGCCGAATTTCATGGTGCGGGCGATCTGCGAGGAGCGCGGCATCGCCATGCCGAGCTTCTTCGGCTACATGGCCTGGTCGGTCGGCATTCTCGCGCCGATCTTCCTGCTGGTGACGCTGGTCTTCTTCCCGTGATCGGCGCGCGCTAACGCTCTACGCGGCGCCAGGAGAGGCGGTCGCCGGGGGCGATCCCGAGGCGGCGCGCCGTGCCGCCCCCGAGTTCGAGCACCATGCGCGCCGGGCGCGGCGAGGAGATGGTGAGTCGCGAGCGCGGCACGGCATTGGGGAAGACATGCACCACCCGCCCGTCCGCGGCGACGAACAGCATGTCGAGCGGCAGCCAGGTGTTCGCCATCCACATGGTCGGCCGCTCGCGCTCGGGGAACAGGAACAGCATGCCGGCATCCGGCGCAAGCGCACGGCGGAACATGAGGCCGCGCGAGCGCTGCTCCGGCGTCTCGGCAAGTTCGACATGGAAGACGCGCTGGCCCGCCGCCGTCTCGATCCGCACTTCCCCGCGCCCGAAGACGACGTCTCCGGCAAGGGCGGCCGGCAGCGTCATCAACAATGCCGCCAGCACCGCAAGCGCGCCGAACCCGTATCGCTGCCGCATGGACCAAACCCTCTATTGCTCCGGTATTTGTATCGTCGCGCCCGTCCGGTCGCTACGCCCGTGAACCGGCGCGGTTTCCGGGTAGGGAGGAGTTCACTATTCTCCAGGGGGCGAATTCTGTGGGAGCAGGGCGATGCGCCACGCCGGGAGCGCTTATTTCAACGCCGCGATCGAGACGATGTCGGCCGACGAGATCGCCGCGATGCAGCAGGCGAAGCTCGGCCGGCAGCTCGAATATCTGAAAGCGAACTCGCCCTTCCATGTGCGCAAGCTCGCCGAGGCGGGGGCCGAGCCCGGCGATATTCGCTCGCTTGCGGACCTGGCCCGCCTGCCCTTCACCGAAAAGGCCGAGCTCAGGGAAAGCCAGAGGCGGGACCCGCCGCTCGGCAGCCATGCCGCCGCCCCGATGGCCGATGTCGTGCGCGTGCATGCCTCCTCGGGCACGACCGGAACGCCGTCCTTCATCGGCCTGACCGCCCATGACGCCAGGCGCTGGACCGAGTGCATCGCGCGCAGCTACTGGGCGCAGGGGCTGCGTCCGGGAAGCGTCTTCGCGATGGGCCTGTCCATCGGATTCTTCGTCGGCGGCCTGCCGGTCGCCGCAGCCGTCGAGGCCGTCGGGGCCACCCTGCTTCCCATCGGCACCGGCGCCTCCGAGCGTCTCATCGCATCCATCCGGTCGATGAAGGCCGATGTGCTCGCAACGACGCCCTCCTACGCCCTTTACCTCGCCGAGCTTGCGCGGGAGCAGATGGGCGTCGATCCGGCGGCGCTCGGCATCGGGCGGGTCATGGTCGGCGCCGAGCCCGGTGGCGGCGTTCCAGCGATACGCGCGCAGATCGAGGAAAGCTGGGGCGCACGCTGCACGGAAGCGATCGGAATTGCGGACCTCATCACCATCCACAGCGCCGAATGCGACGCGCGCGATGGCTGCCATTTCATGGTGCCGGACTATCTCGTCATGGAAATCGTCGATCCGGAGACGGGCGCCGCCATCCCTCTCGACAAGCCCGAAGTCGAGGGCGAGCTGGTCTTCACCCATATCGACCGCGCGTGCAATCCGATGCTGCGCTTTCGCACGCGCGACCGGGTTGTCGTGAAGACCGGGCCCTGCGGTTGCGGGCGCACCGGGGCGCGGCTGCGCTGCGTCGGGCGCACAGACGACATGCTGATCCTGCGCGGCGTCAATGTCTGGCCGTCAGCGGTCAAGGATGTGGTCGCCGGATTCCGGCCCGAGGTCAGCGGCGAAATGCTAATTCTGGCGGACGGCGAAGGGCCGAAGGTCGAGCCGCCGCTCCGGGTCCGGGTGGAGGCGGGCCGCGCGGCCGGCGACGGCCTCACGGCGCGGATCGAGCAGGCGCTCCGCGCCAGGCTCATCGTCCAGGCCAGGGTCGAGCTCGTTCCGCGCGGCGTGCTGCCGCGCACCGAGATGAAAGCGAAGCTGGTGGAACGCAACATTTCCTGAGGTGCGGCGATGCGATTCGAGACGGTCCATATCCCTTACGGCAGCTACTGGAGCACGCCGTTCTGCCGCTGGCAGGGCAGCCTCGGCGGCGAACACCCGATACGGCTCGCCGCCTCCTGCGCCCGCGCCGTCCTCGATGCGGCCGGCTGCGAACCGCAGAGCCTGGACGGCATCCATTTCGGCATGACGGTGCCCCAGCACAAGAGCTTCTGGGGTGCGCCCTGGATCGGCGCGCTGATCGGCGCGGAGCAGGTCACGGGGCCGACGCTCTCGCAGGCCTGCGCCACTTCGGCGCGCGTTATCGCGTCGGGCGCCGCGGCCGTCGAACTCGGCGGCGGCGAACGGGTGCTGGCGCTGGCTACGGACCGCATCTCCAACGGCCCCACGCTCTACTACCCCGACCCCGCCGGGCCCGGCGGCCGCGGCGTCACCGAACATTGGGTCTGGGACAATTTCAACGAGGACCCCCATGCCGGCGTGGCCATGATCCGGACCGCCGAGAACATCGCCCGACGGTTCGGCTTCTCGCGCCGGGCGCAGGATGATCTGGCGCTGCTCCGCCAGGAGCAATACGCCATGGCGCTTGCCGGGGACTGCGCGTTCCAGCGCCGCTACATGGTCGATGTCCCGGTCGGGGGCAAGCGTCAGGCGAAGACCGTCTCCCGTGACGAGGGCATACGCGAGCGCACCGAAGAGCGCGTGCAGGCGCTCACGCCCGTTATCGGGAACGGGACCGTTACCGCCGCCGCGCAGACCCATCCAGCCGACGGCAATGCCGGCCTGCTGCTGACGACGGCCGCGCAGGCGGCGGAACTCGGTCGCGACGACGCCGTCTCGGTGCAGATCCTCTCCTATGGCGAAGGGCGCGCGGAAAAGGCCTATATGGGCATGGCGCCCGTGGCGGCGGCCGATAGGGCGCTGGCTGATGCCGGGCTCGGGATCGATCAGATCGCCGCGGTCAAGACGCACAACCCCTTCGCCGTGAACGACCTCTATTTCGCCGAGGCGACGGGGTTCGACGCCGGGCGGATGAACAATTACGGCTCGTCCCTCATCTTCGGCCATCCGCAAGGCCCGACAGGCATGCGCCTGGTGCTGGAGCTGATCGAGGAACTGGCGCTGAGCGGCGGCGGCTACGGGCTCTTCACCGGCTGCGCAGCAGGCGACAGCGCGGCCGCCATCGTGCTGAAGGTGGACACGCGCTGACTCCGCTCTGGCCGGCCGCCGGGAGCGCATTGTCGCAACATTCCAGGGCTGTTACGGTTCCACACGACTGGAACAGCCTTCGGGGTAGCGCGCGATGTCTCTCGACCTTCTCATCCGGAACGGCACGGTGGTGGACGGGTCCGGCATGCCCCGCTACCAGGCCGATATCGGCGTCAGCCAGGGGCGGATCGCCGAGATCGGCCGGATACGCAGCCCCGCCGGCGAAGTGATCGACGCCGAGGGCATGATCGTCGCACCGGGTTTCATAGACGGCCATACCCATATGGACGCCCAGGTGGCCTGGGACCCGCTCGGAAGCTGCTCCTGCTGGCATGGCGTCACCACCGTGGTGATGGGCAATTGCGGCTTCGCGCTCGCCCCCTGCAAGCCGGAGGCGCGGGAGTGGTTCGCGGAATGCCTGGAGGCGGTCGAGGATATTCCCAAGGAGGCGATGGTCGCGGGCATCGACTGGCGCTGGGAGACCTTCCCGGACTATCTGGACGCCGTCGAGTCCTTCCCCAAAAGCATCAACTACGCCGCCTATATCGGCCATTCGGCGCTGCGCATGTATGCGATGGGCGACCGGGCGCTCGACCAGGAGGCGGATGACGACGACCTGAAGCTGATGGCGCATCTGGTGCAGGAGGCGCTCCGGGCGGGCGCGGTTGGCTTCTCCTCGTCCCGGGCCAGCACCCATATCCGCCCGGACGGCGGGCCGGTCGCGAGCCGCATCGCCGCCTGGTCGGAGATTGCGCATCTGGTCAACGCGATGGGCGAGCTGAATGCCGGCATCTTCCAGGTCGGCCCGGATGTCTCCGGCGGCGCGGCGCAGAAGGCATGCTATGAAGAGCTCGGCCGGATCGCCGTTTCCAGCCGCCGTCCGCTGATGCTGGGCGCGCTTGCATCGAGCCAGGGCGACAACCCGAACCCGTACACCTACCAGTTCGAGTGGATGGACCGGGTCGCGGCCGAGGGCGGGCGCGTCTTCGGACAGGCCACCACGCGGTCGATCAACGCGCTCTTCTCGATGAAGTCCTACCTGCCCTTCGACGCGCTGCCGGTCTGGAAGGATGTGCGCGGCCTGCCGGTCGAGGAGCAAAGGGCCCGCTTCCGCGACCCGGAGGTGCGCGCCGGCCTCGTCGCCGCCGAAGCCGGGATGAAACCGAAAGGCGCCGAGTTCCAGGGCGGCGGCGCGGCCACCACGGACCCGCGCAAGCCCGACTACGCCAACCTCTTCCCGATGTTCGACGTGAAATGGGACGACCCGAGCGTCGCGGAGTTGGCGCAGTCCTCGGGCCGTAACCCGATCGAGGTCATGCTCGACCTGATGGCGGACAATGAGGACCTGATGTTCGTCCAGCCGCTGGTCAACGAGAAGCCGCCGGAAGTGCGCGCGATGCTAAAGAACCCGCGCACGCTCGCGACCTTCTCGGATTCCGGCGCCCATGTCTGCCAGGAGATGGGCTCCTCGCTGCAGACGCATCTGCTGAGCTACTGGGTGCGCGACCAGCAGGCGTTCACGCTGGAGGAGGCGGTGCGCATGCTTACCTTCGAGAACGCCGCCGCCTGGGACATGCATGACCGGGGCCTGCTGCGCACCGGCATGGCTGCGGACATCGTTGTCTTCGATGAGGAGGGCGTCAGCCCCTGCCTGCCGACGGTGGAGACCGACCTGCCCGGCGGCGCGCGCCGGCTGGTGCAGAAGGCCGAGGGCATCGCGGCCACGGTGGTGAACGGCCGGGTCACGCTCCGCAATGGCGAGCCCGCGGGCGCGCATTCCGGCAAGCTGCTCCGGGGGCCCGCCGCCCGCGCCTGACAAGGCAAGGCTGAGGCGAGGGCCTCCCAGGGGCGCCCTTCGGATACCGGGCGCTATCGGCCGAGCAGCGGCATGACTTCCGCAGCGAAGCGGGCGAGGCGGTCCTCCGTCCGCTCGATGGAGCGCGCGGCGAAGTTCAGGAAAACGCAGCCAACGCCGAGTTCGCCGAGCGCGGCCAGATCGGCGGCGCGCTCCTCCGCGCTGCCGGTGAGGAAGCGGCGGCCGCCCTCGCCGTCATCCGCGGCCTCCTCGAAATGCCAGGGCGCGGAATAGGCGAGCCCGATGGTGGCGGGGTCGCGGCCCGCTTCCTCGGCCGTCCGGAACAGCAGGTCGCGCCGGGCCCGGTAGCGCTCCTGGCTGTCGAGCATGGCGCGCGGATTGTTGCCGATGGGATACCACGCATCGCCCAGCGCGACGGCGCGCCGCAGCGCCGGCCGGCTCTCGCCGCCGATCCAGAGTGGCGGATGCGGCTTCTGCACCGGATGCGGCAGCGTCGAGACATTGGCGAAATTGGCGTAGTCGCCGGCGAAGCTCGCCGGGTCCTGGGTCCAGACCGCCTTGAAGACGCGGAGATATTCGTCCGCGACCCGGCCGCGCTCGTCGAAGGGCGGCAGGCCCACCGCCTCGAACTCCTCGCGCATCCAGCCCACGCCGCAGCCGACCGTGACGCGCCCGTTGCTCAGCAGGTCCGCCGTCGCAAGCTGCTTCGCCGCCAGCACCGGATTGCGGTGCGGCAACACCATGACGGAGGTGATGAGCCGCGCCTTTTCCGTCACGCCGCAGAGGAAGGCGAGCAGCGCGATCATCTCCAGTGCCTCGCCCGACCGGCTGCCAGGAAAGTCGCCCGTCTCGGAATAGGGGTATATCGAATCGATATCCCGCGGAATGACGATGTGGTCGGAGACCGTGAGCGCCGCGTAACCCAGCCGCTCGCCGGCTTGCGCCAGGCGTTTCTGGTCCGCCGCATTGGCGAGCGGCCCCCTGTGCGGAATGCTGAAACCGAAATCCATCCTGTCCCCCCTCGGGTATCCGGGTCCGGCATTGTGCCGGAAATCGACGGCGAGAATAGCCGATCGCCCGTAATGTCGCGCCTCCCTCGAGTATCGGCATTGGCGAAACGGGCGGGATGCGGAATGCTGGGATAGTCCACTCGCCGAAAGACCGCCTGCCGCCGATGAAAGCCGCCCGACCCGCCAGCAACTCGCCGATGATGGTGCAATATCTCGCCATTCGCGAGGCGCATCCGGACTACCTGCTGTTCTACCGGATGGGGGATTTCTACGAGCTGTTCTTCGAGGATGCGGTCAAGGCCGCGGCCGCGCTCGACATCGCACTCACCAAACGCGGGCGCCATGACGGCGATGACATCCCGATGGCGGGCGTGCCGGTCCGCGCGCATGAGGCCTATCTCGAGCGGCTGATCCGCAAGGGCTTCAAGGTCGCGATCTGCGAGCAGACCGAGGACCCGGCGACGGCGCGCAAGCGCGGCAGCGGCGCGGTGGTGGCGCGCGAGGTCGTCCGGCTGGTCACACCCGGCACGCTCACCGAAGACGCGCTGCTGGAGGCGCGGCGGCACAATTATCTGGCCGTGCTGGCGGAGGCCGGCGGCGGCACGGCGCTCGCCTGGGCCGACATGTCCACCGGCGCGTTCCAGGTCGAGAGCGTCGCGCTGGACGATTTGCCGGCGCTGCTGGCACGCGTCGAGCCCTCGGAACTGATCCTGCCCGAGCGGCTGCTGGACAAGGCCGTCTTCGACGGCGCGGTGACGCCGCTTCCGGCAGCGCGTTTCGACAGCGAGAATGCGCGCCGGCGCCTGCAGGAGGCGTTCGGCGTCGTCACGCTGGAGGGGTTCGGCCGCTTCGACCGCGCCGGGACCGCCGCCTGCGGTGTGCTGGTCGATTATCTGGAGCTCACGCAGAAGGGCCGTCTGCCGCGCCTGGAGCCGCCCCGGCCTTCCGGCCCCGGCCAGGTGCTGGAGATCGACCCCGCAACGCGGCGCAATCTGGAACTGACGGCGACGCTCGCCGGCGAACGCCGGGGCAGCCTGCTTTCCGTCATGGACCGGACGCGAAGTGCGGCCGGCGGCCGGCTGCTGGCGGCATGGCTCGCCGCACCCCTCACCGGCCCGGCGGCGATCACCGCCCGCCAGGATGCGGTGGACCGGCTCTGCCGCGAGGACCGGCTCCGCCGGGAGCTTGCCGGCCGGCTCACGCCCGCGCCCGATATCGAGCGCGCCCTCTCGCGGCTCGGCCTCGGCCGCGGCGGCCCGCGCGACCTTGCCGCGATTCGCGACGCGCTCGCACTGGCGGGCGAGATCGCGGCGCTGTTCGACGCCCCGCCGCCTTTGCTGGCGGAGGCCTGCGCCGCGCTCCGGGGCCATGAGGACATGGCGGCAGCGCTGGCGGCCGCGCTCGGCTCCGAATTGCCGGCAGCCGCGCGCGACGGCGGCTTCGTGGCGGCGGGCCATGACGGCGAACTCGACCGGCTGCGCGCGCTCCGTGATGACAGCCGCAAGACCGTGGCCGGCCTCCAGGCGCGCTATGCGGCGGAGACCGGCGCCGCTTCGCTCAAGATCCGCCACAACAACATCCTGGGATATTTCGTCGAAGTGACGCAGGCAGCCTCCGGGCGCCTCATGGCCGATGACGCCTTCATCCACCGCCAGACCATGGCCAATGCCATGCGCTTCACCACCGTGGAGCTCGGCAGGCTGGAGGCGCAGATCGCAGGCGCGGCCGAACAGGCGCTCGCGGTCGAGCTCGTCATTTTCGAGCGCCTTGCAGACCGGGTCCTGGAGCGGGGCCGCGAGATTGCCGCTGCGGCGGCTGCGCTCGCCCTGCTCGATGCCGCCTCCGGGCTTGCAAGCCTTGCGGTCGAATGCCATTGGAGCCGCCCGCTGGTGGATGACAGCCTCGCCTTCGAAATCGAGGGCGGGCGCCATCCGGTCGTCGAGGCGGCGCTGGACGAGCCCTTCGTTGCAAATGCTTGCGACCTCTCGCCGGAGCAGCGGCTCTGGCTGGTGACAGGGCCGAACATGGCCGGCAAGAGCACTTTCCTGCGCCAGAACGCGCTCATCGCCATCCTGGCGCAGATGGGCAGCTTCGTGCCGGCGGACCGGGCGCATATCGGGGCGGTGGACCGGCTGTTCAGCCGCGTCGGCGCGTCCGACGACCTGGCGCGCGGGCGGTCCACCTTCATGGTCGAGATGGTGGAGACGGCGGCGATCCTGAACCGGGCGGGCGAGCGGTCGCTGGTGATCCTCGACGAGATCGGCCGCGGCACGGCGACCTTTGACGGCCTGTCCATTGCCTGGGCGGTGGTGGAGCAGCTTCACGAGGCCTGCCGCTGCCGGGCGCTGTTCGCGACCCATTACCACGAACTCACCCTGCTCGCCGGCAAGCTCCAACGCCTGGCGCTGCGCACTATGCGGGTCAAGGAATGGCAGGGCTCCGTAGTGTTCCTGCATGAAGTCGCGCCGGGCGCCGCGGACCGCTCCTACGGCATTCATGTCGCGCGGCTTGCCGGCCTGCCGCGGGCCGTGGTGGAGCGGGCCGAAGAGGTGCTGCGCCTGCTGGAAACCGGCGAGCAGGGCGGCGCTATCGCGCGGCTTGCCGAGGACCTGCCGCTCTTCGCCGCCGCCCGCAAGCCGCAAGCCGAACCGGAGCCGTCCGAAGCCGAGAAAGCCCTCGCCGCCCTCGACCCCGACGCCCTCAGCCCGCGGGAGGCGCTGGAACGGCTCTACGCGTTGAAGCGGCTCCTGGGCTGAGGCGGCCGCGGAACCGCCGCGCCTGCCGCTTCGCGCCGATGACCGGCGCGAACCCGGCAGGCCGGACGAGCGGCAGCGGGCCGGCTTGAAACCGGGCCATCCGTCACTACATGAAGGGATCAGGCTCCGGTCCCGGCGGCGCAACCCATGCCGGAAACTTCTATGCCCTGTACGCCCTGCACATGCGGATTCATGACACTCCATGACATCCCATGACATCCCATGACAGGGTCCGCCAGGCTTCAGGCCCGGGTCGGCGCCCGGCGGGGCCAAACCGGGGCACTACCCGTTATCGGGTGCTTTGACCCCTTGCGGTCCTTTCGATAGGCTTCAGTTGTAGGTTGTCCGCAAGCAGGGAGGCGTAGTGCAATGTTCATGAAAACGTTCGGGAAAAGACAGCCCGGCAAGTGGCTCGGAAGGTCGGTTGCGGCGCTCGCCCTGTCGGCTGCGATGGCGTTCGCATCGCTCGCCCACGCGAATGACACCATCAAGATCGGCTTCAGCATGGCGTTGACCGGCGGCCTCGCCGGCGCCGGCAAGGGCGCGCTCATCGCCATGCAGGTGTGGGCGGAGGATGTCAACGCCGCCGGCGGCCTGCTCGGCAAACAGGTCGAGCTTATTTATTACGACGACCAGACTAACCCTGCGACCGTGCCGGCCATCTACACCAAGCTGCTGGATGTGGACAAGGTGGACTTCGTGGTCTCGGGCTATGGCACGAACCTGATCGCCCCCGCCATGCCGATCGTGATGCAGCGTGGCCTGGTGTTCCCGGCTCTGTTCGGCCTCGCGGTTAACGAAAAATTCAACTACCCCAACTATTTCCAGATCATGCCGGCAGGACCGAAGCCATCGACGGACTGGTCCCGGGGCTTTTTCGAACTCGCCATGGAGCAGGATCCGCCGCCAAAGACCGTCGCCGTTGTCGGCGCGGATGCGGAATTCGCCCGCGGCGCCGTGATCGGCGCCCGCGTCAATGCGAAGGAGCACGGGATCGAAATCGTCTATGACGAGTCCTATCCGCCCCGCACGGCGGACTTCACGCCCATCGTCAACGCCATCCAGGCGCGCAACCCGGACATCGTGTATGTCGCCTCATATCCGCCTGACTCCGTCGGCATGGTGAAGGCCGCCACCGAGATCGGCCTCAAGACGAACATGTTCGGCGGCAGCATGGTCGGGCTCCAGTTCGCCTCGATCATGACCGCGCTCGGGCCGAAGCTGAACGGCATCGTCAATTACGACTTCTGGGTGCCCGAGCCGACGCTCAAATTCGAGGGCGTCGAGGCGTTCCTCGAGAAATATCAGGCGGCGGCGGTCGGCAAGGGCGTCGATCCGCTCGGCTACTATCTCCAGCCCTACGCCTATGCCTATCTCCAGGTGCTTGGGCAGGCGATCACCGCCACCGACAGCATGGATCATGCCGCAATCGGCGACTATATCCGCAGCAATGAGTTCGACACGGTGGTCGGCAAGGTGAGCTTCGCGCCGAACGGCGAATGGGCAAAGACCCGCGTGCTGATGGTCCAGTATCAGGGCGTGGAGGACAACGAGCTCGCGACCTTCACCAAAGAAGGAACGCGCGTCGTGCTCTACCCGAAGGAGTGGAAGTCGGGGGACATCAACACCCCCTACGCCGAATAGGCCCGCGACCGGGCCTCCGCCTGACTTCTGAAATCGAGGCCCCATCCCGCAGGCTGCGGGACGGGGCCTTGCGCGCAACCCAGGACCGAGCCTGCCGGTGTTCTCAATCGAACTCCTCTTGAATGCGCTGGTCGCCGGGGTGCTTCTCGGCGGGTTCTACGCCGCGGTGAGCCTCGGCCTCACCGTGGCGTTCGGGCAGCTCAATATCGTAAACATCGCCCATCCGGCCTTCGTCATACTGGGCTCCTACATCGCCTATATGTGCAACAGCGAATGGGGGCTCGACCCGATCCTGGTGGGGATCGCATGCGCGCCGGTGTTCTTCTTCATCGGGATCGGCGTCTACCGCATCTATTATGAGAGCTTCGAGCGCAAGGACGACGAGGCGTTGCGCGGCCTCGCCTTCTTCTTCGGCGTCATGTTCGTCATCGAGGTCGGGCTCATCATGGCCTATGGGGTGGATTTCCGCTCCGTGCAGGCCTCCTATATCGGGCACAACTGGAAGATCGGCGCCATCGGCGTGCCCACCCGGATGCTGGTGCCGTTCATCGTCTCGCTGCTCATGTTCAGCGCGGTCTATCTCTACATGTCGCGCACCTTCAACGGCCGCGCGATCATGGCCGTCGCGCAGGACCGCCTGGCGCTGCAGCTGATGGCGGCGGACCCGGTGAAGATCAAGCAGCTCGGCTTCGGCATCGGCATTGGGACGACGGCGATCGCCGGCGCCCTCCTCATCATCATCATTCCCATCGAGCCGTCGGTCGGGCGGCTGTATATCGGGCAGGTGTTCGCCATCGCCGTCCTCGCCGGACTCGGCTCGATCCCCGGCACGCTCGTGGCGGCGCTCGTCCTCGGCGTGGCGGAAAGCCTGGTCTCGACCCTTTACGGCCCGTCATGGGCGCCCGCCGTCGCCTTCGGCATCCTGCTGCTTGCGCTCGCCTTCCGGCCGCAAGGCCTGTTCGGGCGTTAGGAAGGAGCGCGCCCGCCATGAAACTCGGCTCGTTCTGGCTGTGGGCCGCCATCATCGCGCTGCTGGGCGCGGCGGTCACCATCCTCGACCTCGTGTCGGTCAACGCCTTCGTCTATTTCGCGGGCTATGTGGTGCTGCAATATGTGGTGCTCGCCACAGCCTGGAACATCATGGGCGGTTATATGGGCTATGTGAATTTCGGCACAGCCGGGTTCTTCGCCGTCGGCGCCTATACCTCCGTCGTGCTCTACAACCTCTTCAAGGCGCCGCTTCTGGTGATGATCCCGATATCGGGACTGGTCTGCGCGCTGCTCGGGCTCGCGATGGGTTATCTGACGCTCAGGCTGCGCGGCGTCTTCTTCGCCATCGCCACGCTTGCGCTCGCCATCGTGCTCGAAACCCTCATCATTAACTGGGACTATGTGGGCGGCGCGACCGGGGCCTATATCCTGCGGGCGCGGGAGATCGCGCCCTTTGGCGACTATATCGAGTTCCTGTTCTTCGTGATGCTGGTGCTCGCGATCTTCGCCGTCGGGACCGCGCGCTGGATCGAGCGCTCGAAGGCCGGGCGCGGCTTCGCGGCCATCCGCGACGACGAAGAGGCGGCGGAATGCGCAGGCGTGCCGACGCTGCGGCTGAAGCTCCTGGCGACCACGGTATCCGGCTTCCTCATGGGCGTCGCCGGGGCGCCCTTCGTGCTCTATGTCGGCTTCATCGAGCCATCCTCGGCGTTCAATCTCGTCTATGCCGTCAACTCCATCGCGATGCCGATGATCGGCGGGGCGACCACTTGGCTCGGCCCCCTCATCGGCGCGCTCTTGCTCGGCACGGTGCAGCAGGTCGCGACGGTGACGATCTCCTCGGAGCTCAACCTGCTCATTGTCGGCGCGCTGCTCATCTTCTTCGTGATCGCGGCGCCGGAAGGCATTGTCGGACTGGTCAGGAAATGGCGGAGGGCCGGCAATGACCGATGATGGCGGGGCGCGCGGCGTGCTGCTCGACGCGAGGGAGGTGACCAAGCGGTTCGGCGGCTTCACCGCGCTCGACGGGGTGAGCCTCGAGGTTCGCGCCGGCGAGCGGTTCGGGATGATCGGCCCGAACGGTTCGGGCAAGACGACCATGATTAACTGCATCTCCGGCACGCTCTCGAACGAAGGCGGCGAGATCCGCTTCAAGGGCGAGACGCTGGACGGCCGCAAGCCGCATGAGCGCACGCGGCTCGGGATCGCCCGGTCGTTCCAGATCCCGAAGCCGTTCCGGTCGATGACGGTGCTGGAGAACCTCGTCATTCCGCTCGAATATGCGACGGACACCGCGCCCGCCGAGATCGCCGGGCGCGGCATGGCAATCCTCGAAACCATCGGCCTCGCGGACCGTGCCGGCGAAAATTCCGGCAAGCTGACGCAGATCGACATGCGCAAGCTGGAGCTCGCGCGGGCGATGGCGACGGAGCCCCAACTGTTGATCTCGGACGAGGCGATGGCCGGCCTGTCCTCGGCCGAGGTGGACGATATTCTCGACATCCTGTTCCGGCTGAACGAGGACGGCATCACCATCATCATGATCGAGCACATCATGCGGGCCGTGATGCGCTTCTCGGAGCGGATCGTGGTGCTCGACGCCGGGCGCAAGATCGCGGAGGGCGGCCCGGACGACATCATCAACGACCCCGAGGTCGAGAGGGCCTATCTCGGTGAGTAGGATCACCGTCAGCGATGTGGAGGCGGGCTATGGCTCGGTGCGTGTGCTCCACGGCGTGTCGATCTCCGTGGATGCGGGCGAGACGGTCGCCCTGCTCGGCACCAATGGCAACGGCAAATCGACGCTCATCCACTGCATCATGGGGATCGTCGAGCCCACCGCCGGCTCCATCCTGCTGGAGACCGACGAGGGCGCGCGGATCGAGCTCATCGGCAAGACGCCCCAGGAAGTCGTGGAGCTCGGGATTTCGCTCGTCCCGGAAGGCCGGCGCCTGTTTCCGCGCCTGACAGTAGAGGAAAACCTCATGCTGGGCGCCTATCGGGAGGCGGCGCGGCGCCGGATCAAAGACAATCTTGCCTTCTGTTTCGAGGCGTTCCCGGTGCTCGCCGAGCGCCGCCGCCAGCTTGCGGGCTCGATGTCCGGCGGCGAACAGCAGATGCTCGCCATCGCCCGCGCGCTCATGTCCGAGCCGCGCATCCTGCTCGTGGACGAGCCCTCCGTCGGGCTCGCGCCGATTCTCGTGAGCCGGATGATCGCCAAGATCGAGGAGCTGAAGGCGCAGCGGAACCTGACCGTGCTGATGGCCGAGCAGAATTTCAACCAGGCGATCAAGATCGCCGACCGGGGCTATATCATCGTGCATGGCGACATCGCCTTCGCCGCCTCTTCGGCCGCGGCGCTGGCGGAAAACGAGATGGTCAAGCAATACTATCTCGGCGCGTGAGCCGGGCGCCGGCGCCCCGAAACCCGGAGTTCCAACCTTGAAACTCGGTTTCTTCACCATGCCGATCCACCGGCTGGACCGGAATTATACCGAGGTGCTGCAGGAGGATCGCGAGGCCGTCATCCTCGCCGACCGGCTCGGCTATTCGGAGGCCTATGTCGGCGAGCATGTCACCGATGCGGCCGAAAGCATCACCAATTCAATGCTGTTCCAGGCGAGCCTGATCTCGGAGACGAAGCAGATCGCGCTCGGCACCGGCACCGCCAATCTATCGCACACCCATCCCGTGCTCATCGCGGCCCAGGCGGCCATGCTGGACCACCTGCTCAAGGGCCGGTTCCTGCTCGGCATCAGCCCCGGCGCACTTGAATCCGATGCGGAGGCGCTCGGCATACGCGACCTCGACCGGGGCGAGATGTTCCTGGAATCGATCGGCCATATCCTCGATATCTGGCAGGGTGAACCGCCCTATGACCTCAAGGGCAAGCACTGGAACATCACCACCCGCGAGACGCTGTTCCCGGAGATCGGGGTTGGCCCGATCGCCAGGCCCTACCAGAAGCCGCACCCGCCCATTCTCGCCACGGTGGTCTCGCCGCACTCGAAGAGCGCGGTCGAGATCGGCCGAAGGGGTTTCTTCCCGATCTCGGCGAATTTCCTCCAGCCGGAATGGGTCCCGACCCACTGGGCGAAATATGAGCAGGGATGCGCGGAGGCGGGTCGCGCCGCCAATCGCGGCAACTGGCGGGTCGCGCGCTCGATCTTCGTCCATGACGACCACCGGACCGCGCTCGACTATGGCAAGCGGAACGGACGAAGTCCCTACCGGTTCTATTTCCGGCAGCTCTTCACCAAACTCAAGAAGGCGAACCGCCATGCCGTCTTCAAGCCCCATCCGGAGTTCCCGGACGAGAAGCTGACCCTTGACTATGTGGTCGAGAGCCTCGTCATCGCCGGCGACCCGGCAAGCGTCACCGACCAGCTGCTCGCCTTCCGCGAGGTGACGGGCAATTTCGGCACGCTGCTCTACGCCGGCAAGGACTGGGAAGACAAGGCGCTCGGGCGGCGCTCGATGGAGCTGATGGCGGAGAAGGTCATGCCGGCGCTCAATGCGGCTATCGGCGACGGGTACGGGCGCTCCTCCTTCGTTGACAGCCTGGCCGGGCCTGCCTACCGTCCGGTCCGGGCCCCGCAGCCGGCGTCCGTCGATGAGCCGGGCCGTCGGCGCCTCTTATGGAGGTCTCTCCTCATGGCGATGAAGCCGCGCGAGCGTATCGACTATTCGGCGATAGTCGACCGCGAACCGCTGGCGCTGCCAGACGGCAAGCGGGTGGCGGTCTGGGTGATTGTGAACATCGAGAACTGGGACATCGCGAAGCCCATGCCGCGCACGGTGCTGCCGCCGCCGGGGCACCAGGTCCATATTCCCGACATTCCCAACTGGTCGTGGCAGGAATACGGCATGCGGGTCGGGTTCTGGCGGTTCCACGAGGCGCTGGTCTCGCGCGGCATCCCTGTCACCATGTCGGTGAACGGCTCCGTCTGCGTCCAGTATCCCCGCATTGCCGCCGCCGCGCGCGATGCGGGCTGGGAATTCCTCGGCCATGCCTATCGCCAGCGCCCGACCCACCTTATCGAGGACCAGCGCGAGGACATCCGACAGACGGTCGAGACGATCCGGGCGTTCACCGGCCGTGCGCCGCGGGGCTGGATGGGCCCCGGCCTTACCGAAACCTTCGAGACGCCGGACTATCTCGCCGAAGCGGGCATCGAATATGTCGCTGACTTCCCGATGGACGACCAGCCCTTCGACATCCGCACCGAGCACGGCGCGCTCACCTCGATCCCTTACACGGTGGAGCTGAACGACATCCCGATGATGCTGATCCAGCACCACAAGGCGGCGGAGTTCTACGACCGGTGCATGGACGCCTTCGAGCGTCTCGAACGGGAGGGCGAGCGGAGCGCGCGCGTGATGGCGATTGCGGTGCATCCCTATATTTCCGGCACGCCCTTTCGCATCAAATATTTCGAAAAGGTGCTGGACGCGGTCTCGGGCGCCGGCAGCGCCGTCCTCTGGACGGGGAGCGGCATCCTGGACTGGTACCGCGCCGCGCGTCCCCGAGACGGTGGCGGAGCCTGAAACGGCCCGATCGACGATCCGGCGCAAAAGCAGGGAAGCGAGCCGATGAAACCTGCCCCATTCGCCTATGCCAGGCCGGAGAGCCTCGACGACGCCATCGACCTGCTGGAGAAACACGGGGAAGACGCCAGAATCCTCGCCGGCGGCCAGAGCCTGATGGCCACCCTCAATATGCGACTCTCCGCCCCCGAGCTTCTGGTCGATATCGGCCGTGTGCCGGGCCTGGCAGGGATCGAGGCGACGGAGGACGGCCTTCGCATCGGTGCAATGACTTGCCATGCGGAGGTGGAGGCCTCGGCGCTTGTCGCGTCCCGGGCGCCGCTCATCGCCAGCGCCCTGGCGCATATCGCCCATCCGGCGGTGCGCAATCGCGGCACGTTCGGCGGCTCCATCGCCTTCGCGGACCCGGCAGCCGAACTGCCGGCCTGCGCCGTCGCGCTCGGAGCGCGGATGACGATTGCGGGCAAGGGCGGCGCCCGGGCCGTGGCGGCGGATGCCTTCTTTCGGGGCCTCTACGAGACGGCGCTCGGACCGGGCGAGGTGCTGACCGCGGTCGAGATTCCGGGCATCGCAGACGGCTGGAGATCGGGCTTCATGGAACTGGCGCGCCGGCATGGCGACTATGCGATGATCGGCCTTGCCGCCCATATGGAGGTGGCGGACGGCAGGTTCGGCCGCGGCCGCCTGGTGTTCTTCGCCGTGAGCGAGCGGCCCGTGTCTGCTGTGCGGAGCGCGGCCCTGCTTGAAGGCGAGCGATGGTCGGACGCGCTCGGCGCCCGGATTGCCGAAATGCTTAAGGAAGAGCTCGACCCGTTCGAGGACTTGAATGCGGATGCGGCGATGCGTCGGCATCTCGCCGGCGTGCTCGCCAAGCGGGTGCTGGGCCCGCTCGCAGCGGCGGCCTGAGGGAGGAGAGCGATGGACCGGATTGTCGAAATCGACCTGCGGGTGAACGGCGAACGGGCGGCCCGCCGCGTCGAGGCGCGCATGAACCTGGTGGATTTCCTGCGCGAGGAGCTCGGCCTGACCGGCAGCCATGTCGGCTGCGAGCATGGCGTGTGCGGGGCCTGCACCGTGCGCGTGGACGGGCGCATCGCGCGCGGCTGCCTGATGCTGGCTGCGCAGGCCGACGGCGCCGATGTGTGGACCATCGAGGGGCTGAGCGACACAGGCGAAATCCGCGCCCTTCAGGACGCCTTTGTCGAGCGTAACGCACTGCAATGCGGCTATTGCACGCCCGGCATGCTGCTCACCCTCGCCGAACTCAGGGAGCGCAATCCCGCGGCGGACCGGCGGGACATCCGCGAATTCATTGCCGGCAATTACTGCCGGTGTACGGGCTATGAGGCGATTGTGGATGCGTTCGAGATGGCGCGCGCCCGCGAAGGGGGTCCGTCATGACCGATCCCGTCGCGGACCGCTGGATTCTCGACCGCCCGAACTCCTATATCGGCCGGTCCGTGCCGCGCCCCAACGCGCCCCGCCTGACAGAAGGCCGCGGCGCCTTCGTCGATGACATCGAGCCTGGCGGGCGCGCCGGGCACGTGGCCTTCGTCCGCTCTCCCCACGCGCATGCCCGCATCCGGTCGATCGACGCCGAAGCGGCAAAGGCGGCGCCGGGCGTGATCGCGGTCGTGACGGGCCGGGAGCTCGCGGAGATACACGACCCTTGGGTCGGCGTGCTGACCCATCTCGAAGGTCTCAAATCGGCGCCGCAATACGCGCTGCCCCTGGAGACGGCGACCTGGCAGGGCGAGGCTGTCGTCGCGGTGGTCGCGGAGAGCCGCGCGAGCGCAGAGGATGCCGCCGCGCTCGTGGAGATCGACTGGGAGCCGCTGCCTGCCGTCACCGACGCCGGGACCGCGCTCGACCCTGGCACGACGGTCATCCATGAGAGCCTCGGCGACAATCTCGCCTGGCGGCGCAATGCGGATTTCGGCGACATCGAGGCGGCCTATGCAGAAGCCGACCATGTCATCGAGGAGACATATGTCTTCGCCCGGCACACCGGAGTGTGCCTTGAGCCGCGGGCCATCCTCGCGGACTGGAATCCCGGCGACGGGCAACTCACCGTGTGGCACAATACCCAGTGCCCGCACATGATCCAGACCATCCTGGCGACCCACTTCCGCCTGGACGAGCACCGGGTTCGCGTGATCGCGCGCGACGTCGGGGGGTCGTTCGGGATCAAGGTGCATACTTACGCCGACGAGATCGCGACCGTCGGGCTCTCGCTTCTGCTCAAGCGGCCGGTCAAGTTCGTGGCGGAC
>LXNI01000930.1_pt1 | contig 29572 bp, 28 predicted proteins | sample 809091 | NCBI WGS metagenome assembly LXNI01 (sample SAMN04870527, study PRJNA318959) | sponge metagenome | biome: 01000161; feature: marine sponge reef; material: water | host: Sarcotragus foetidus | place: Greece: Milos, Mediterranean Sea | collected 2013-05-29 | depth 5-7 m | reverse complement strand
CCAGCCGGGGCTCAGCCGGGAATGGCCGGACTCCGAGCCGGGAATCGCCGCATATTTGCCACCTCGCAGCCGGGCTCAGTCGCAAATAGCTTGGAACAGTCGCAAATAGCTTGGAACACTACATTATCTACAGTTCAGGATAAAGAATTTCAAAGGCATCAAGGACGCAACGATAGATTTGCGTACGTCGTCACCGACTCGCGCTTTTGCGCTGATTGGGCTGAATGAAAGCGGAAAGACAACCCTTCTCCAAGCCATCCATAGCTTCTCGCCTGATCCCGATAGCAGCGTACTGTTCGGTGACAGCAACATCCTTGAAATCACTCACCACGAGATGATTCCTCGGGGTGCGCTGTCTGACTTTACCGGTCATATAGAGGTGGAAGCGATTGTCTCACTAACACCAGAGGATATTGAGGACCTGACCGGATGGGCCGAACGGGAATATGGAATTGACATCGACACGTCAGTTCTTCCCGACGAATTCAATATCACGAGTCGCTTGAAGTATGAAAACTCCAACTTCGTTAGTAAAAACACGGTTTGGCACCTAAACTTTAAGGTAAAGACCGGACGTCAAGATGAGTTCAGAGATACATCACGAGACGAGTGGCGAATTCTGACGAGACAACTTAAGAGTCGATTACCAAGTATTCTTTACTTCCCGACGTCCGTATTCGACATGCCCAGCAAAATTTACGTGTCGGGTCGCGAGCGGGATCAAAAAAACCAATTTTATCGCCGCATATTTCAGGACATTCTCGACTATCAAGGTGAAGGACTGACAATCGACGAGCACATTGTCTCACGGGTTAGGGCAGCCTCCTTTTTGGTGCCCTGGGCACTTTTTTTCCCTGCCTTTTTTAGCTCAGGCGATAACTCCAAAATCGATCAGGTGATGGACAAGGCTAGCGCCGCGTTGTCAGAGGTAATTTTCTCAAAATGGAACGAGATCTTTAAGGAGGAGGTTACTCACAAAGAAATTGTCATCGAATGGTCGCCTGAAGAAGGTAGCTACCCAGAAGAAACGCCGGAAGAGGACGAAGGTGCCACGAAGCACAATGTGTACCTGCGCTTTAGAATAAAGGATGGCACAAATCGTTATGACGTGTCTGATCGCTCTCTTGGGTTCAGATGGTTTTTCTGCTTTTTGCTGTTTACACAATTTCGAGCGCACAGGAGAAACTCGGGAGGAACTCTATTCCTGTTTGATGAGCCAGCTTCCAATCTTCATGCTAAAGCTCAAGAAAAACTACTGGAGAGCTTTCCTTCCATTTGTCAGGCGCCCAACTCACTAATCTACTCTACGCATAGTCACAACATGATTGAGCCGCTTTGGCTAAACCATGCGTACATCGTTGAAAATAAGGCTGTCGACTATGATACGAGCGCTATCGCCAGCGCCGGGAGAGAGAACGTAGATATCCGCGCTACGCCTTATAGACAATTTGCCGACAGCAATCCTTCGAAGACTAGCTATTTTCAACCTGTTCTAGACAAACTTGATGTCAGGCCAAGTAGGCTGGACTTACAGGAAAATTGTATGCTGTTAGAGGGTAAATCCGACTATTTCATTCTGTCCTACTTCTCTAGATGGCTGGGTATCGAGAGACTGCCAATCATCCCCGGCCTCGGCGCTAACACACTTGCTAATTTGGTCTCGTTGCTTAGGGGCTGGAATATGAACTTCTATGTTCTTCTTGATGGCGACAAAGAGGGAGTGAAAGCGCGAAAACAGTACCAGGAAAAACTGTTATTGGACGATAGGGAGATCGGGCTCTTAAGCGAACTGGTTCCGGGTACCAAGGAAGCTGAGGACCTTCTTGGAAAGCAAGAGTTGAATCACATCTCAAAGCAATTTGAACTCAAGGATAAGCCGAACAAGAAACAAATACTTGCCTATTTTCAGGAGGCCCAATTCTCCGAACCGGATCTACCGACGAGCAATGCCACAAGAAAGAAATTCGAGGCTCTCTTTGACGCGCTAAATGAGAAGTTTCAAACGATCCGAAACACCAGCTGACAGCACCCCTCACAACAAAAACGTCAGGTTCGGAATGGCGGTGTCGCGGTTGAGCAGCACGAGGCGCTTACTCGCGATCTTCCACGCGCCGTCGACGAGGCGCAGTTTGTGCTCCCCGTGGGCCGCGAAGGCGCGCTGATCGCCCAAATCCAATTGCCGGTCGTCGGCGGCGCCGGCGCGAATCTCATGGATAATCTGCGCCGACAGGATCGTGGCTTCCGTCCCGGTTGCGTCCTCGACCATGACATTGGAGATCAGGTGGTGGGTGCTGCTCGGCGGGTCCTGGGCCGGGAACGAGGTCCGGGTCAGGCGGTAGACCCGCTCGCGCCGCCTCAAATCGTCGTCGTAGATGATGGACAGGTGGTCCGTCGGGCCCGCATCCCTGTCGATGGGCAGCCAGTAGACGCCGTCGTCGGTGAACAGCTCCAGCCAGTCCTCGAACCGGCCTTCGTCCAAGAGGAGTGCTTCGGCGTAGAGGAAATCCTCGGCGTCGGTTCTGGTCAGCATGCCGGGGGCACCCCAAAATTTATTCCCCTCCCCCTCCGGGGGAGAAGGTAGAAATTTGCGGTTCGAGCGGACGCCATGGCTTGTTCTCCCATCGGCTCAAGCCCGGGCGCCCATCCATTGCTTCCATGCCCGGTGGAGCGCCCGCTGGGGGGCTTCGTCGGTGCTGTCCGCCGTCCTGACCCCCTTGTTGTCCATGGTCTCGCGCGCCATGCCGCGGCTGAGCAACAGCCAGTCTACCTCTACCGCCTGGAGCCCGGTCTGGTTGACGGCGAAGATCTCCACGTCGTCGGGAGAGCCGAAGCCCGCGGGCCCGAAAAACCGCTGATAGGACTTCAAGCGGAAGTCGTTATAGGCCTCGGACGCGCCTTTCAGCTTGTAGAACGAGATGGACACTTCGGTGCGGTCGGGCGCGATGGGCCGCCAGGTGCGGAACTGGCCGTGGAGAATGGCCAGCGAGGGGAAGATCACAAGGTTCATGGAGTTCATCATCTCGTGCGCCCGGCGGAGGCCGTACTTGCCCTCCAGCCAATCGACGTAATCGCCGAACCCGCCATTGCGGAGCCCCGCCAGCCCATCGGCGGTCATCGGGCTTTCCCAGATACCGTGGCCGTTGTCGAAGCCCATGGAGCGCCCGGTCATCCGATGTTCGAAGATGTCCTCCAGATCGGCCTCCGCGTAAGCGCCGTGCATACCGCCCTTGTTGCCGAACTCGGCGATCAGCTTGAAGAAACTCTCATGCACCGTATCGCCGTGATAGCCGTCGGTGGAATTCTCCGCCTGGAACTTCCAGTTGCCCCTGTACTCGGTGCGATGCGCGCCCTGCACCACCTCCACCTCGCCGTCGGGCGCCCGGTCCAGGTGCGTATCGAGGAACGGCTTGGCCTCGCCGAGGTAATCGAGGAAGTCGGGCGCCTCCGGATCGAGGTTGGCGAAGATCAGCCCGCGGTAGTCTTCCACCCGCGCCGCCGGCATCAGGCCGAATTGGGACTTGTCGAAGTCGTCCGGATAGCCGCCCTTATGCTTGGCGATGCCCTGGAGGGACCCGTCGAGGCCATAGACCCAGCCGTGATAGCGGCACCGGAAGCGGGGGACGTTGCCCCGTTCGGCCCGGCAGATCACGCTGCCCCGGTGACGGCAGCGGTTGAGGAAGACGTGTAACGCCCCGGTCTCGTCCCGGGACAGCACCACGGGCCTGAGCCCCATATAAGCGGTCTTGAAGTCGCCCGGATTCGCAACCTCGCTCTCGTGGCCGATATAGATCCAGGTCTTGGCGAACAGCTCGTTCATTTCGAGCGCGAAGATGTCCGGGTCCGTATAGAGCCGGCCCGAAACCCGGAAGTCGTCCGGGGTCTCGACGATCAGATTATCGAGATCGGCGGTTGGCAAATGGGTGTCCACGATCCCCTCCCTGCTGCCGGAATTGTCGGCAAACCCGCTCGGCGGGTCAATGGAGGGAAGGCCCCTGTTCGCTGATCGGTCAGGGAGTGTTCCAAATTCCCGGATACCCCGGACCATCGCCGGGGTATGACGATTTTGATGAAACCAGCATCAAACTTCATGCCCCGCCTCCGCGCGGGGCATCCGGATTTCACCACGGCAACTGCCGGCCGTCGAAGTTCCAGTAGGTGCCGGTATCGGCGACGGTCAATTTGTCGAGCACCGCGCGCATGCCCTCACAGGCCTCCTCGACCGTGTTCACGGCGTTGGGCCCGCCGAGGTCGGTCTTGGTCCAGCCGGGCGCGATGGAGACGACGATGACGCCCCGGGGTTCCAGCCACGCGCCGGCCCCCCGCATCATCATGTTGAGCGCCGCCTTCGAGGTGCGGTAGGCGTAGCGGCCCCCCATCCAGGTGTTCTCCATGCTCGACAGGCCGGACGCCATCATGGCGATGATCTTCTTGCCGCTCGCCGCCACGTTGTCGGCGAAGGCGCCGGTGACCCGGCCCTGTCCCAGCACGTTGACCTTCAGGACCTCGGCCCAAACGTCGTAGTCGTAGTTGGCGAGATCGGGGTCGTCTTTGCCGTCCAACACGCCGGTGCCGTAATTGTCGGCGATGCCGGCGTTGTTGATCAGCAGGTCGACAGCTTCCCCGCCGATCCGGTCGGAGACGGCGTCGATCTCATGCTGCAGGGTTACATCCATCTCGTGGACACTAAGGTCTCCGGACAGATTCTTCAGTTCGCGGGCTTCATCGGGATTCCGGCAGGTGGCATGCACCCGCCAGCCCTCGGCGAGATACTGACGCGCCAGTTCGAGGCCGATGCCCCGATTTGCGCCGGTGATGAGTGTCGTCGGCATGCGGAGAGCATAGCAAATACGGGTCCGCCGTCAGAAGTTATTCGTATCGCAACGCCTCGATGGGATTGAGACGGGACGCCTTCCGGGCCGGATAAAAGCCGAAGAAAATGCCGACGACGGCGGCGAAGCCGAAGGCGAGGACGATGCTTTCGGGCCGTATCACCGTCGGCCAGTCGCCGAGGCTCGATATGCCGAAGGAACCCGAGAGACCGACGGCAATGCCGATGAGGCCGCCAATCAGGCTCAACGTCACCGCCTCGATGAGGAACTGGTTCTGGATGTCCTTCTTGCGCGCGCCAATGGCCATGCGGAGGCCGATTTCCCGGGTCCGTTCGGTAACGCTGACCAGCATGATGTTCATGATGCCGATGCCGCCGACGACGAGGGAGATGCTGGCGACCGCCGCCAGCAGCAAAGTCATGACCCGGGATGACGAGGCCCGCGCCTCCAATATCGAAGACAGGTTGCGGACAAAGAAGTCATCGGGTTGACCGGGCCTGATTTTATGGCGCTGACGCAGAAGGCTGGTCATTTCCCGTATGGTGTCGTCCACCTCGTCCGCCGAATGTGATTTGACGTACATGGTGGAAACCAAGCGTCCCGACAGCCGGCGCCCGCCGATGAGCCGTTTCTTGGCCGTCGACAGGGGTACGAAAATGGTGTCGTCCATGTCGGTGCCCCGGGGCGTCTCGCCCTTGGGAACCAAGGTGCCGACGATGGTGAACGGCACACGCTTCACGCGGATAATCTGGCCGATGGGGTCGTCGCCTGGCTCGAACATGTTCTCGATGATGGTCTCGCCGACCAGTGCGACCTTGGCCGCGCCCTTGACCTCTTCGTGGGAAAACCAGCGGCCGCCGTCGATGACCCATTCCTGGGCTTCCTGATATTCCGGCGTCACGCCCATGATTGTGGTCGACCAGTTCCTATTGCCGAAGATCAGCTGGCCAGTGCCGCGAACAATGGGCGCCGCGACCTTCACGGAATCGATTTCGGTTTGTATGGTGATGGCGTCGTCTTCGGTGATGGTCGGCCGGGAGCCCCGGGCGCCGCGGGCACCGCTGGACGTGGTCCTACCGGGTAGGACGAGCACCAGGTTCGAGCCGAGACTTTTGATCAGATCATCGACCCGTTGCTGGGCGCCCGCGCCGACGGAGATCATGATGATCACCGCGCCGACGCCGATGATAATACCGAGGGCCGTCAGGACGCTCCGCAGGATATTGACCCGGATCGCCCGGAGCGCGGCAGCAATGGAATCCGCATAGGTCATTCCGCCGCCTCCGGCACATCCATGCTTTTCAGAAGCCCGTCCGCATCCTGGCGTGTTTCGGTTTGGGTATCGGAAATCACCATGCCGTCCTGGAACCGCACCACCCGGTCGGCAAAACAGGCTACGTCCGCTTCGTGGGTGACCAGCACCACGGTCATACCGGCCTCCCGATTGAGCCGCTGGAAGATCGCCATGATCTCGACCCCGGTCCGGGTATCGAGCGCGCCTGTCGGCTCGTCGGCGAAGATAAGCTGCGGATCGTTGACCAGAGCCCGGGCGATGGCGACCCGTTGCTGCTGACCGCCGGACAGCTGGGAAGGCTGATGATCCATGCGGTCGCCAAGCCCGACATCGTTGAGCACCCGCGCCGCCGCTTCACGGCGTCGGGCCTTGTTCAGACGGGCATACATCAGGGGAAGCTGGACGTTGTCGGCGGCCGAGGTGCGGGCCAGAAGATTGAAGCTCTGGAACACGAACCCGATCCGGGTGTTTCGCATCTCGGCCAGTTCGTCGGGATGAAGTTCGGACATATCGACGCCATTGAGGAGGTAAGTGCCGCGGGTCGGCGTATCGAGACATCCCAGCAGGTTCATCATGGTCGTCTTGCCTGACCCGGACGGTCCCATGATGGCGACGAACTCGCCGGCGGCGATGGTCAGGTCCACATCGCGGAGGGCGCGGACCACGTTGTCGCCGAGGATGTAGTCCTTGGAGAGACCCGTCACCTGGATGAGCGTGTCAGTCATGGCAATTAGAGCCCGAAGCGGAAGAAACGGTTGGAGCTCGCCTCGGCCGACCGGTTGATTCCGGTCAGGACCACATCGCCCTCCTGGAGCGGCCCCCGGACCATCTCGGTGGACTTGCCGTCGCCGACGCCGATGAAGACCCGGACCCGCTTCGGTTCGCCATCTTCCAGAATCCAGACATGGGCAGGCGAGGCCGGGTTGGCCCGGCGTTCGGTGACCCGGGCGCGGAACTTCTGCTGCTGCGCCGGGTTCAGAAGGGCGAGGATTTTTTGGTTGTTGTCCCGGCGCATCCTGCGGAGCGTTTCGCGGAGTTCCGGACCGCCGCCGGCCTGGCGCATGGCCCGCATGCGCTGGAACATCTGCCGGTTGAGGTTACGCACCTGTGATTTCTGCTCTTCCGACAGACCGAGAAATTCGGCCAACTCGTTCATGCGCTTCTGCGCCGCTGCCCGGCGGGCTTGCGGATCACCACCGGGACCGCGCACGCCCGGTCCACCCGGCCCACCTGGACCTCGACGCGCGCCGGCGTTCGTCGCCACGGGCTCTTTACCGGGCGGGGTGAAGCGCAGCGCCGTATTGGGGATACGCGGTACATTCTTGCGGTCCGACACTTTGACCTCAACGTTGGCCGTCATGCCGGGCAACAACCGCAAATCGGCGTTGTCGACATTGATGACCACCGTGTAGGTGACCACGTTCTGGACCTCCTGGGGCTGCTTTCGAACCTGGGTCACGGTGCCCTGGAAGTTGCGGCCGGCGAAGGAATCGACGGTAAACGTGGCCTTCTGGCCCGATGAAATCTGTCCGATATCGGCCTCGTCGACGTTCGTCTCGACCTGCATCTCGCGCAGGTCCTGGGCGATGGTGAACAGGGTCGGCGCCTGCAAGCTGGCCGCCACGGTCTGACCGATGTCGACGTTGCGGCCGATAACCACGCCGTCCACCGGCGAGCGGATGAACGTGTTGTCCAAATTGACCTTGGCAATATTCAGGGCGGCGCGCTTTTGCTCAACCTGAGCCCGGGCGTGAACAATCTCGGCTTCCGCTATGCTGATGCTTGCGTTGCGGGCGGCAACCGTCGAGCGGTGCGCGGCGAGCTGCGCTTCCGCGGAACGAATTTGCGCGACGGCGGAATCATAGGCGGCTTTTGCGGAATCGACGACCGAGACCGCGACCACCCCGCGCGCGCGTAGACGCGCCTTGCGGTTATATTCGCGCTCCAGGTCGGTGGCATTGACTGTCGCCCGCTCGACGTCGGCCTGATAAGCAGCAAGGGTGGCGCGCGCGTTGTCCCGGTTGGCCCGCGCCTGAATTAGCGCGGCTTTCTTGGTGGCGACGGCGGCTTCGGCTACCGCGAGTTCCGCCGCCGCCTGCTCGACCCTGGCTTCGAAGCTCTCCGAATCAATGCGGGCAATCACCTGGCCGGCCCGAACGACCGAATTGAAATCAGCCTTCAACTCGGAAATTTGGCCGGAGATCTCAGAGCCCACCTCGACCGTTACCACGGCGTTGAGTCGACCCGAAGCCGAGACAGATTTGAGGACATTGCCGCGGTCAATCGTTGCGGTCCGAAACTTGGTCTCGCCGTTGCCGGCTTCGCCGGTGATCAGTCCAAATCCGACGGCGCCGACGGCCAAAACGGCAATGAATGCGATGATGAGTTTGCCTGAGGTCATAGCTGGTCCTGAGATTTGCCGCTCCACGTCCGTACGCGTGGAGAAACGTGGACAGCGTCAGTTTCCGTCGCGCTCGCGCCGTTGCCGGCGTTCCCGGAAGCGGCGGAAGCGCTCGGCCCGGCGCTCGATCATCCGGCCTACGTTGGCGCTCAACTCCTCGCGCTGCGCATCGGTGAGCTGTTCGGAGAGCGTGGCCAGATTCCCGTGCATGCCGCTCTGCGCCTGTTGAGAGTGCGCGCGAAGATCGGCCAATGCTTTCTCCAGCGCGGCCCGGTCATAGGGCTGGGCGACCAGTGCCGCCTGTGCGGCCTCGTGCAACTCGCGGAACTGGAGGCGCGATTCGCTGATTGCCGCCCTCCGTTGGCGCATGATTGCCCGGGATTTCTCCCGCACCTCGTCGCCCAGCACCCGTCCGGCCCACGGCGTCGAGTAAACGGGCGGTCCGCGAAACGCCTGGCGTTCCTTCGATTTCCAGATGCCGGCGCCGATCACCGCAGCCAGGAAGATATTCAAGGCCAGCGAAATGAAAAAGATGATGGCCCAGCGTTTAGAAGTCATTCTCTTGTCCCACATCGGCAGGCAGGTTGCCGGCGATCACCAATACGTCCTCGCCGAACCCTTCGACCACCTGCTCCTCGACCGCCGTACCGGGCGGCGAGGCGATGCCGAGGGCGATCCCCAGACAGGCCGCGGCGGCCAGGCCCAGGGCCGGGCGCCAGATGGGCCCGAACGGCCACAGTGCCTTCAGGAGATCGCCGTTGGCCGCGACCGAGCCACCGGCTGCATCCGACAGCACCCGCGCCTTCAATTCGGGCGACGCCGGCACCGGCGGCACTTCGCGCAAGACGTCGGTCAGGGCTTCGGCCTCGGCGAGCATGGCTTGCGCGCGATCCGATCCCTCGATCAGCCGTTCCGCCGCATCCCGCTCGACCAGCGGCCAGGTCTCCAGGTCCGCGCCCCAGCGGTTCAGCAGATCGGCGAATTCTTCGGGGCTCATGCCGTTTTGCCAGTCCTTACCTTGAGCCAACTAAATGTCTCCTTTGAGTTCCGGCCGTAGCCCGGCCAGTGATTTTTTCAGTCCCCGACGCCCGCGCGCCAGTAATGATTCGACGGCCTCGACGCTGATTTCCATGATCTCCGCCGTCTCGATATTGCTCAATCCCTCCTGGTGCACCATCACGATCGCCGCCCTTTGACGCTCGGGGAGCTTCTGGATGGCACTGTTAATCGCGTTTGCCAATTCCCCCTGATAGACCTCGGCGGCCGGACTCTTGGCCGGATCGGGCGGTTCGGGCACGGCGTCGATGGAAACCGGCTTGGCCTTTCGGAGCCGGTCGATACACAGGTTATACGTGACCTTGTGCAGCCAGTGAACCACGGGCGCCTCGGCCCGCCACTTGGGCGCCTGCCGCCAAAGCCTAAGGAAGGCTTCCTGAGCCACGTCCTCGGCCTCGACCGGGTCACCAAGCATCCTGTATCCATAGCCGACAATTCGATCCAAATATAAATCCACGATGATACGGCAGGCCTCGGATTCCCCCTCGCCGATCCGGCGGACCAGCGCGGCGTCGCTTTCGGGCGTGGGGTCGTTCATCGGTTTGCTCAGGGGCTCGCTTGGCATGGAGATCGTGGCTTCGCGGTATGTCGTACTATCTACTTAAGGCTTACCCCGAAGTCGATCCCAGAAAGCGGTCTCATCGATGCGCCGAACCGGCGGCACCTGAGCCTGATCCCGCCGAATGGCCCCTTGAACTCCCCAAACCATTCGAAACCGAAGCATGTTCGTATCGTACTTGTCTAACGCCTGGCATGCCCAATTCCGTCGCCCCAGGCACGAAAAGCCGCATTATTCACACAAGAATAATGTTATTATGGGAGCATTTACACATCAGGGTGTGCAAACTATAGTGCCGCTCCACTTTTGACGGATTTCCGCCCATGAGCCACCAAATGGTGACCGCAAACCGGCTGAGCGACGGCGTCGTGGTCTATTTGACCGCCGACGGCAGCTGGAGCACATCGGTGAATGAAGGTCAATTCGTCACCGAGGACGAAGCCGATGCACTGTTGAAATCCGCCGATAAATCCATCGACGACTGCACCGTTGTCGACGCCTATCTTATCGCCGTGGAGGCCGCCGGAACCGACGTCCGGCCGATCCGGTTCCGCGAGCAGGTACGGGCCAAGGGCCCGACAGTCGCGCTGACGGGCAGCGACCGCTAGCGCCACCAACGAAAGCTTCGCCATGAACATGATGTACAAATACGACGAATTCGATCAGACCCTGGTCAACGAGCGGGTAGAACAGTATCGGGATCAGGTCGCCCGCCGGGTGCGCGGTGAGCTGACCGAGGACGAGTTCCGGCCGCTCCGGCTGCGCAACGGCCTCTACATGCAGCTTCACGCCTATATGCTGCGGGTTGCCATTCCTTACGGGCTTCTATCGTCGGAGCAGCTCCGCAAGCTGGCCTTCATCGCCCGGGAATATGACCGGGGCTACGGCCATTTCACCACCCGCCAGAACATCCAGTACAACTGGCCCAAGCTGGAGGATACCCCGGACATCCTGGCCCACCTCGCCGAGGTGGAGATGAACGCCATCCAAACCAGCGGCAACGCCAACCGGAATGTCACCTCGGATCCCTTCGCCGGCGTCGCCCGGGACGAAATCGAGGATCCCCGGCCTTACGCCGAGATCATCCGCCAGTTCATCACCCTTCACCCGGAATTTTCGTTCCTGCCGCGCAAGTTCAAGATCGCCGTCACCGCAGCCGAAACCGACCGGGCAGCGATCAACGTCCACGATATCGGCATCCGCATGGTGAAGGACGAAGCCGGCGACGTTGGCTTCAAGGTGCTGGTCGGCGGCGGGCTCGGACGCTCCCCCTTCATCGCCAAGGTGGTCCGCGGATTCCTGCCGAAGAATGAAATCCTCCGCTACTTGGAGGCCATCCTGCGGGTCTACAACATGGAAGGCCGGCGGGACAATATCTACAAGGCGCGGATCAAAATCCTGGTTCACGAACTGGGCGTCGAGACCTTCACCGAAAAGGTCGAGGCCGAATATGCCAATATGGAGGACGACGATCGTCTGACGCTGGATCAGGCGGAACTCGACCGCATAAAAGCGTTCTTCGCACCGCCGGACTATAAGGACTTGCCGGACGACACGCCCGAGGTGATCGCGGCATCGGAGAAAGAGGCCGGTTTCGGGCAATGGCTCAACCGGAACGTGGTCGCCCACAAGCAGCCGGGCTACGCCATCGTCAATCTGTCGCTGAAGCCGTTGGGTGAGGCCCCGGGTGACGCCACCGATGATCAGATGGATGCGGCGGCCGACTTGGCGGACGAGTTCAGCCTCGGCCACATCCGGGTGACCCACCGCCAAAACCTGGTCCTCGCCGATGTGCGTCAAAAGGACTTGCCCGAGCTGTGGAAGCGGCTGACGGACCTCGGGTTCGCCACGCCCAACATCGAAGCGATCGGCGACATCATCAGCTGCCCGGGCATGGATTTCTGCTCTCTGGCGACGGCGCGCTCGATTCCGGTCGCCATGCGCATCGCCGAACGGTTCAAGGAGATCGAGCGCCAGTCGGACATCGGCGAACTTCGGATCAATATTTCCGGCTGCATCAATGCCTGCGGCCACCATCACGTCGGCCACATCGGCATCCTCGGGGTCGAGAAGAACGGCGAGGAGTTCTATCAGATCACCCTTGGCGGGTCGTCGGACACGGACGCCGACATCGGCAAGCGGGTCGGGCCCGCCTTCGCCTCCGAAGACGTGGTGAATGCCATCGAGACGCTCGTCGACACTTATCGCGCCGAGCGCCGGGACGGCGAGCGGTTCCTCGACACCTACCGCCGGGTCGGTGACGACATCTTCAAGGACGCCCTCTATGCCGCTCATTAGAGACAAGGCGCTTTCGGAGGACGAGTGGGTTTCCATCGGCGAGACGGACCCGCTGCCCGCCGACGGCTCGCCGGTCATTGTCGGGCTCAAGTGCTGGCGGGATCGGGGCGAATCCATCCGCGCCCACAATGGCCCGTTGGGCATCCGCCTGGACAGCGATGAAGCACCGGAGGAGATCGCAGAGGACCTGGGACGCTTCGACCTCGTGGCCTTGAATTTTCCCAATTTCAATGACGGCCGGCCGTTTTCCCATGCCCGGCTGCTCCGCGAGCGCTATGGCTTCAAGGGCGAAATCCGCGCCACCGGCGACGTTCTCCAGGATCAGCTGTTTTTCATGCTGCGCTGCGGGTTCGACGCCTTCGAATTGAGGAAAGACAAAAACGTCGAGAGCGCCATCAAGGCGTTCGGCGATTACACCGTCGCCTACCAGCCGGGATCAGACGATATGCGCGCCGCCTACAAGGCCCGCCTCAAGGGTTGAATCAGGCGGTGGCGAAATCGGGGAGACGACGAACCCATCGGGTGGAGACGGAAACACCCGTTGCCTCTGTGTCCGGCGCGGTGGCTGCCCTGTCGGCGACGGTTGGACGGATTTACGATGCCTTCCCGTCAGACCTGAACGGCAATCGCCCGTAATACCTAAACTCTTGACGAGCCTCTTCGAGTGGTTCATTTGATCCGCCCCCGGGAAATCGTCCGGGGCACCTCCTATCGAACGGGGCATATCGTGGAAGCTAAATCATCTAATCTGGTTGCTGTTCAGCACCGGGTTCCCAACGACGCACGTTGGAAATCCAACAAACACAAGGGTGGGGTCTTGTGGTTTACGGGCCTGCCCGGTTCCGGCAAATCGACCCTGGCCACCGATCTCGAACAGCGCCTGTTCGACGAGGGATATCAGACCTACATGCTTGACGGCGACAACGTCCGCAACGGTCTCAACCGCGACCTCGGCTTTTCGCCCGAGGACCGGACGGAGAACATCCGGCGGATCGGCGAGGTCGCCGCGTTGTTCGCCGAGGCCGGTACGGTCGTCGTCACCGCCTTCATCTCACCCTATCAGGCCGATCGCCACATGGCGCGGGATGCCGCGGGGGACGCCTTTCACGAGGTTTACATCAAAGCCGATGTCGCGACCTGCGAATCCCGCGATCCGAAGGGGCACTACAAGAAGGCGCGCGCCGGCGAGATCCCGGAGTTCACCGGTATTTCGGCGCCGTATGAGACGCCTGAAAACGCCGAGTTGATTGTCGACACCATGTCGCACTCCGTCGAGGAATGCGTGGAACAATTGGCGAGCTACGTAGCCAAATCATTCAAGCTCTAGAGCAGTCGCCGGGGAACTCCCGGTCCACCGAACGGTATCGGTACTGAATGCCGATGAAGGCCCCCCTCCAGCGGCCTCAGGCAGGCCATGGACAGGACGAAGATCACCGGCGGCCAGACACGACCATGTGGACCCAGACGGGCGGCTGGTAGACCAGTTCCGGCCACGCCACCATGCCCGCGATAACGAACCCCAGAAACAGGATGATCAAAACCGCCGGACCGTCGGCGGCATCGTGTCCGCGGTAGTCCAATCCACAGACATCGCAGGTATCGGCGACTGTCAGGTAGCCGCGAAACAGCCGGCCCCGGGGCAGCGCGGGCAACGCCCGGCCAGGGCGGCGCGAATAGGACCGCGGGTGGCTTTCTCCGGCGGAAACGCCGTGCTCACGGCTGTAGATGGCCGAGGGGCGACGATCCCCACCAGTAGACGTTAATGAACAGGAACAGCCACACCACATCGACGAAGTGCCAATACCAGGCTGCCGCCTCGAAACCCACGTGATGATCCGGCCTAAAGTGGCCCTTGCGTGCGCGGAAGTAGCAGACCGTCAGGAACACCGCGCCGATAAGCACGTGGAAGCCGTGGAAACCCGTCGCCAGGTAGAAGGTCGAGGGGTAGATGCCGTCCTGCAGGCTGAACGCGGCGACCGAGTACTCGAACATCTGGAACCCCAAGAAAATGAATCCGAGGATCACGGTGATCAGCGTGTAGTTGATGAAACGGTCCCGGTTATTCTCGATCAGCGCATGGTGGGCGATGGTCAGGGTCGCCCCCGAGCTCAACAGGATCAGGGTATTGAGGAACGGAATATCCCAGGTGTGGAGAACCTCGATCCCCCCGGGCGGCCACGCGCCCGCCACCAGGTTCAGGATCGGCAGGCTGGAATGGAAAAACGCCCAGAAGAAGGCGAAAAAGAACATCACCTCGGAGGCGATGAAAAGCAGGAAGCTGATCCTCAGACCGACCTGTACCGGCGGCGTGTGGAGCCCCGGGGTCTCGGCCTCCAGGATGACGTCTTTGAACCACACCAACATGGTGTACATCACCAGCACGACACCGAGGACAAATCCCCAGATAAAGCCGGTATGCATGTAGATGATTCCGCCGACAGCCATCACCAGCGCGGAGATCGAGCCGACGATCGGCCAGGGGCTCGGATCGGCGACATGCCAATGATGGGTTTTGGAGGTTGCGTCACTTGCCATGGATCGCTGTCCTTCTTCTTAACTCTTGCTGTCGGAGGCCGCCGACGGGACGCCCCGGTCCGCCTGTATCCGGGCCGCTTTCGATTGATCGTCGGCTGCGTAGAACGTGTATGAAAGCGTGATCGTCGAGACGTCCGCCGTATGGGCATCGGCCACCATGTCGGGATCGACAAAGAAGGTGACCGGCATGACCACGGACTCGCCGGGTTGCAGCACCTGTTCGGTAAAGCAGAAGCACTGAATCTTATTGAAGTAAGAGCCCGCCTTGAACGGCGCCACATTGAACACCGCCGTTCCCACGATGGGTTTGTCGGACAGGTTGATCGCCTCGTAGAAGGCAAGCGATTCCTGCCCCGGCTTTAGTTTGACGCTCGATTGAACCGGACGGAACCGCCACGGCAGCTGATTGTTGACGTTGGCATCGAACTGCACCGTGATCACCTTGTCGGCAATCCCGCGGGTCGCCGCTTCCGCTATCCGGGTGGTGCCGCCAAAGCCGGTTATCTGACAGAACGTCCGATAGAGCGGCTCGGAGGCAAACGCCAAACCGCCCATGCCCGCAACGACAACCGCAAGCGACAGTGCGGTGGCGCCGTTGCCGGCGCGGCGCCGCTTGGGGAATTGCGGGCCCGCGCTCAACCCCGTCTCCTATTCGGCCGGTTGCGGACGCATGTCCGGCGTCTGGTCGTGGGTGTGGAACGGCGCCGGCGACGGCACCTGCCATTCGAGCGTCGTCGCGCCCTCGCCCCACGGATTGGCCGGAGCCTTCTCGCCCGACCGCAGTGTCTGGATGACGATATAGAAGAACAGCAGCGAGGCGGCGAAAGAGACGTAGGCGCCGATGGAGCTGACAAAGTTCCAGCCCGCGTAGGCCTCCGGATAGTCCGGGATACGCCGCGGCATCCCGGCCATGCCCGAGAAGTGCTGCGGGAAGAACAGGATGTTGACGCCGATGAACATCAGCCAGAATTGGACCTTGGCCAAACCCTCGTTGTACATCTTGCCGCACATCTTCGGGAACCAGTAGAAGAAGCCCGACAGGATGCCGAAGGCCGCCGCGATCGACAGCACATAATGGAAATGCGCGATCACGAAATACGTGTCATGGAAGGCGATGTCGACGCCGGCGTTCGCCAGGGTGATGCCGGTCACGCCGCCGACCACGAACAGGAAGATAAAGCCCATGGCATAGAGCATCGGGGTCCGGAATTCGATGGATCCGCCCCACATGGTCGCCAGCCAGGAGAAAATCTTCACGCCCGTCGGCACCGCGATCACCATGGTCGCAAGAACGAAGTAAGCTCGCGTCTCGACGTTGAAGCCGACGGTAAACATGTGGTGTGCCCACACGATAAAGCCGATGAAGCCGATGGCCGCCATGGCGTAGGCCATGCCGAGATAGCCGAAGACCGGTTTCTTGGAGAACGTGGAGACCACATGGCTGATCACGCCGAACGCCGGAATGATCATGATGTACACCTCCGGGTGACCGAAGAACCAGAACAGGTGCTGCCAGAAGATCGGATCGCCGCCGCCGGAAGCCTCGAAGAACGTGGTCCCGAAGTTGCGGTCGGTGAGCAGCATGGTCAGCGCGCCGGCGAGAACCGGAAGCGCCAACAGCAGCAGGAACGCGGTCACCAGCATGGCCCAGATGAACAGCGGCATCCGGTGATAGGTCATGCCCGGCGCCCGCATATTCATGATGGTGGTGATGAAATTGATGGCGCCGAGGATTGAAGAAGCACCCGCCACGTGAAGACTGAGGATCGCGAAGTCGACCGCGGCGCCACTATGGAAGGTGGCGTTCGATAACGGTGGATAGACCGTCCAGCCGGTCCCCGCGCCGCCGGCAACCAGGGCCGAGGTCAGCAGCAGCAGAAGCCCGACCACCAGGAGCCAGAACGAGATATTGTTCATCCGCGGGAACGCCATGTCCGGCGCGCCGATCATCAACGGGATGAACCAGTTGCCGAACCCGCCGATGAGGGCCGGCATGACGAAGAAGAACACCATGACGAAGCCATGGGCGGTCACCAGGACGTTGTAGAACTGCAGGTCCTCGATGTACTGCAGGCCCGGCGACTGAAGTTCCAGCCGGATCAAAAACGAGAACACGCCGCCAATAAGCACCGAGACCATCGCCGCGACGAGGTACAGGGTTCCGATATCCTTGTGGTTGGTCGAATAGACCCAGCGGCGCCAGCCTGCCGGCGCACCATGATGGTCGTCGTGGCTGTGATCGTGTGCGGCTGCGGCATCAGACATGGATATTCCTCTCTTCTATCTCCGGCCGCGTCTACCGGCCGGCAGTAGCGGGCGGAGCGCCGATCCGGGCGACATCAACCGCCGGTTCATCGATACGGGCGAACTCTTCCTTGGCCTTTTCGGCCCAGGCCGCGAATTCCGCCTTGGAAACGATGTCCACGGCGATGGGCATGAAACCGTGATTGACGCCGCACAACTCGGAGCACTGACCGTAATATGTACCCATGTGCTCGGCGGGAACTTCGATCCAGGCTTCGTTAATTCGTCCCGGCACCGTATCCATTTTGACCCCGAAGGACGGGATCGCCCAGTTGTGGAGCACGTCGTTGGCGGTGAACAGCAGCCTGATTCTGGTGTCCGCCGGCAGCACCACATGGTTGTCCACCTCGAGCAGGTAGAGCGACTTCTTATCGTCCGGCAGATCTTCCTTCTGGGTCAGATTGGCATCGAAGGTGAAATTGCCGTGATCGGGATATTCGTAGCTCCAGAACCACTGATTGCCGATGACCTTCAGGGTCATTTCCGGGTTCTGGGCCTTGTCCATAAAGAACAACAGATTCATCGACCATATTGCGATGGGCACCAGGACAATGATTGGAACGACCGTCCAAATGACCTCCAGCGGCGCGTTGTGCGTGGTCTTGGACGGGACCGGGTTCGCTTTCGCGTTGAACTTGATGGCGATGTACAGCATCAGCACCAGGACGAATATGACGATGGCGATCTCGATCACCAGCAGCCAGTTGTGGAACCGAATGATTTGTTCCATCACCGGCGTCGCCGCTTTCTGGAAATTCATCTGCCACGGATGAGGTTGCTGCGCCATGGCGCCGACGGACGCAAACAGCCCGACAGCGAATACGGCGACCATGGAAATCCAACGAGACATTTTCATCTAATTGCGGTTCCTCGGTTGAATTGCGCAGGCGCATTTGCGACGGGACGACAATCCCGAGATCCAATTATTTTGCTCGGAAACTGGATCAGCCGATGCGTCCTTCCAGACATCTTCCGGCGCCCCGAACGGGCGACCCTCTTTGATCATCCCTATACCCGATATGACCGGGGTGGTAAAGGACATCCACACTAGGAGAAGTGGGAATTTTCGGCGGAAATTCAGGCGTTTTTGCGAGCCGGCGGCAATCGTGCGAGGTTCCGGCCCGGTTGGCGTGCGGCCATCGGTTGCTCCGCCCGATGGCCGGTGCTACATCTCGCCTCTCCGAGACATCATCAGGCCTCCTGTTAGACGGTCCATTGCGGTTCCGGCGCCGTAGCCATCAACAATCTTCGAAAGAGTGACCAACCCGTGACGCCCCGCTCCAAGCATATCGTGTTCGCCGTTATCCTTGCTCTCGCCGCCATCGGCATGTTCGCGGCGGCGGTGATTAAGACCGGCTGGTTCTCTTAAGAGGCCGCGGCGCGCATGGCGATCCAGGTCCTTCCCCACTTGAACGCCGGTCTGAACGCCGTTGCAACGATCTTGCTGCTGATCGGGTTTATCCTGATCCGCAATGGCCGGAAGGACGCCCATCGCGCCGTCATGATCGCCGCCGGCTGCGTGTCGGGCCTGTTCCTGATCAGCTACGTAACCCTGCGGTTCTTTGCGCCCATTTTCGAATTCCAGGGTGAAGGGCCGGTGCGCATCTTCTATTTCACGCTCCTCGCCACCCACGTCGTGCTTGCCATGGCCATCGTGCCGATGGTGCTGATAACGGTGTGGCGAGCCTTTCGCGGCAACTTCGACGACCACCGCGCCGTTGCCCGCTGGACGTGGCCGGTCTGGATGTATGTCTCGGTATCGGGCATCGCGGTGTACGTGATGCTCTATCAATTCTACCCCGTCCAAACCGCCGGCCTCTGAGGGGCGCCGCCGATGTTGATGGCGCCCGCCTTCGAGACCCTGCCGCAAGGCCGCGGCCGCCGGCTGATGCGTGGCTGGGCGGCGCTCGCGGTGGCATCTCTGGCCTTGGCGGGCCTTTTCGCCGTGCTGCTGGTGCTGTCCAGAATGCCGGTTGTCTCCGAAAGTGTGCCGTGGCCCGCGGCCTTTTTCGAAAAGGGACTGGTCGCCCATGTCGCCCTGTCCTTCGCCGTCTGGTTCCTCGCCGTCCTCGCCTGCTTCGCCCAATGGGCGGCCGCCTCTTCACCGGTCGGCGACCGCACCCGGTGGCTGGGCGAGGCGGGATTGGTGCTGGCCGTCATCGGAACGGTAGCGGTCATCACCCCGGCCTTCTTCGACGGCGAGCCGACCCTCAATAATTATATTCCGGTGATTATCGATCCGGTTTTCTACGGCGGGCTGGTCCTATTCGGCCTCGGTATCCTGATTACCGTGCTGCGCATGCTGATGGCCTTTGCCCGGTCCCCCAACCTGCTGGGCGCCGGCACGCCGCTGATCATGACCGCCGGAATATTATTCGTTGCCTCCATGGCCGGGTTCCTGCTGGCGGCATCGCGCCTCGACGGGGTTCCCGTCGACCACGATTTCAATGAGCGCCTGATGTGGGGCGGCGGCCATATGCTGCAGTTCGTCAATCTGGCGATGATGCTGACCGCCTGGGGGCTGCTCACCGAAACCATGGCCGCCGGTCCGCTGGCCGGTCTACGGCTTAACCGGTGGGTCGCCGGCCTGACCTTCGTCGGTGGCTTGGCGGGGATCGCGTTCTTCGGCATTTTCGATATTCAGACCGGGGAATTCCTCCAGGCCTTCACCGATCTCCAGTATGCCCTCGCCCCGCCGGCGCTGTTGTTCCTTGGCGCGGCCGCCTGGGCCGGCTGGCGGCGGCGCGACGCCATTGATTGGACGGGGGTCGCGGGCCTGAGCCTCGTCAGCTCGGTGATTCTGTTCGTCGTCGGCGGCGCTTTCGGCTTGTTCGTCGATGGCGCCGATACGCGAACGCCCGCCCACTATCATGGGGTGATCGGCGGCATCAATCTTGCCTTTGTGGGGCTGTTCTATACGCGCTTCCTGCCGCTGGCCGGCCGGGACGCGGGTTCGGCCAAATTGGCCTCCTGGCAGATCGTAATTTATGCCGTCGGCCAACTGCTGTTCGTCGCCGGCATGTTTGCCGCCGGCGGTATGGGCGCGGCGCGTAAAGTCGCGGGCGTCGGTTTCGATCCCGACACGGCCGCCGGCAAGCTGGCCGCCGGCATACAGTCGGGCGGCGGCGGCCTCGCCATCATCGGCGGCGTGTTGTTCATCTATATCGCCGCGAGGGCGCTGCTCGGGGGAAATAAAACCTCGGGCCCGGAGCAAAAAGGGGATGCGGAAACGCCGTCCCAAAGTGTAGGTTAGCCGCGCCGTTGATTCTTCACTCGATGATCATCACATATCAAACATGACCGGTCCGTCAGAACACACCGCGCCCGTCACGACGACCCGCCCGAAGGCGGCAGCCCCTGCCGCCAACCGGCCGATCGTCGACTATGCGCTGCTGCTCAAGCCGCGGGTCATGTCGCTGGTGCTGTTCACCGGTTATGCGGGACTCGCCCTGGCGCCCGGATCCATCGATTGGCTGACCGGCCTGCTGGCTGTGATCTTCATCGGCATGGGGGCGGGCGCCTCCGGCGCCATAAATATGTGGTATGACCGGGACATCGACGGCCGGATGGCGCGCACCATGCAGCGCCCCATCCCCGGCGGACGGCTGAGGCCCGAGGCGGCGCTGGTCTATGGCGTCGTTCTGGCCATCGTCTCGGTGGTCGGCATGACCATCTGGGTAAATGCCGTCGCAGCCGCCCTGCTCGCCCTCACCATCGCCTTCTATGTGTTTATTTACACCATCTGGCTGAAACGCCGCACGCCGCAAAATATCGTCATCGGCGGCGCGGCCGGCGCCATCCCGCCCATGATCGGCTGGGCGGCGGTCACCGGCGATGTCGGCCTCGGCGCGCTGGTCCTGTTCGCCATCATCTTCATGTGGACGCCGCCCCACTTCTGGGCCCTGTCCCTCTACCGTTCCGGCGACTATGAGAATGCCGGCGTGCCCATGCTGCCCGTGGTTTCGGGCGAGACCGAAACCAAAAAGCAGATTTTGATCTACACCTTGATTCTGGTGCCGATCACCCTGCTGCCGGTTCCCATCGGCATGACCAGCGTCTGGGGCGGCGCGGCGATCGCACTATTCGGCCTCAATTTCATCCGCCACGCCATCCGTGTCCGGAGGGCCGAGGGCGTGGAGACGCCGCGGAAGATGTTCCGCTATTCCATCCTCTATCTATTCCTGGTTTTTGTGGCGCTGCTCGCCGATCACTGGATCGGCGCGCTGGTCTAGCCGGACAATGAGCGCCTATCAGGAACTGGAGGCGCGATTCGCGCGGCTGAGCGCCGTCGGTCAGGCGGCCATGCATCTCCACTGGGACCGGTCCGTCATGATGCCGCCGGGCGGTGCCGAAGCGCGGGGAGAGCAGCTGGCGGCGCTGAGCGCCATTCGTCATGAAATCCTCACCGCCGATGTCACCGCAAATCTGATCCAGGGCGCCGAAATCCAGAGCGGCCTCGACGAGTGGCAACAGGCGAATTTGGGCGAGATGAAGCGCCGCTGGACCAGCGCCACCGCGGTCAGCGGTGATCTGGTCGCCGCCCTCGCCCGGGCGGTCACCGCGTGCGAAACCAAATGGCGCGACGCCCGGGCGGACAGCGACTTCGCGTCGGTTCAACCTCTGTTGCAGACCGTCCTCGATCTGGTGATCGAGACCGCCGAAGCCCGCGCCGAAAAACTAGATCTCAGCCCCTACGATGCCCTGATGGAGAAGTACTCCCCCGGGATCACGTCCCGGACAATCGAACTGGTGTTCGGTGATCTGGGCGCCTTCCTCCCGGACTTCCTGGGTCAGGTCATGGAGAAGCAGGCGGCGGAGCCGGCACCATTGATCCCCGAAGGTCCGTTTCCCGCCGCCAAGCAACGGCGGCTCGGCGAGGACATGATGCGCCGCCTGGGTTTCGATTTCGGGGCCGGCCGCCTGGATGAGAGCCTGCATCCCTTCTCCAGCGGCACCCATGGGGACCTCCGTATCACCACCAAGTACAGCGACGGCGATTTTGTTTTTGGGCTGATGGGTGTGCTGCACGAGACCGGCCATGCCCTCTACGAGAAGGGCCTGCCGGCCGACTGGCGCCGCCAGCCGGTGGGCGAGTCGCTCGGCATGGATATCCACGAAAGCCAGTCCCTGATTATCGAGATGCAGGCCTGCCGAAGCCCTGAATTCCTGAGCTTTGCCGCGCCGCTCTTGCAGGCGGCGTTCGGCGGCGGCGGCGCGGCCTGGGACCCTGAAAACCTTGTCCGGCTCTATACCCGGGTGAAGCCCGATTTCATCCGGGTCGATGCCGACGAGGTGACCTACCCGGCCCACGTCATCCTGCGCTACGAATTGGAGCGCGCCCTGATCGGCGGCGACCTCACCCTCACCGACCTGCCCGGCGCCTGGAACGACGGCATGAAGCGGCTGCTCGGCATCGTGCCGCCGGACGACGGCCTCGGCGTCCTCCAGGACATTCACTGGTACGACGGCGCCTTCGGCTATTTCCCGAGCTACACGCTGGGGGCCATCGGCGCGGCGCAGCTTTTCGATGCGGCCAGGCAAGCGGACGCGGACGTGTTGCCGGCCATCGGGCGCGGCGACTTCGGGCCGCTTTATGCGTGGCTCGGCGAGAACGTCCACGGCCTCGGCCGGCGCTATCCCTCCGAAGAGCTGCTCACCCGGGCCACCGGACGCCCCCTCGACGTCAAAACCTTCAAATCCCACCTCCGCGCCCGCTACCTGGACGCTCAAGCGCCCGCAAGATAGGGTGCGGCGCATGAAGTATGTCTCCACCCGGGGCGAGGCCCCCGACCTCGATTTTGCCGATGTGCTGCTGACCGGACTCGCCCGGGACGGCGGGCTTTACGTGCCCGAGGCATGGCCCAAGCCGAGCCGCAGCGAGATCAAGGAACTGCGGGGCCGCTCTTATGCCGACATTGCCATCCGGGTGATGACCCCGTTCATCGACGGTGAAATCCCCGAAGCCGATTTCGCGGCCATGGTGCGGGAGACCTATGCGGGCTTCGACCATCCGGCGGTGGCGCCGCTGAAACAGATCGATGAAGGCCAGTGGCTGTGCGAGCTGTTTCACGGGCCGACTCTGGCCTTCAAGGACTATCCCCTGCAGTTGGTCGGGCGGCTGTTCGACTACGTGCTCTCAAAACGCGGCCGACGAGTGACCATCGTCGGCGCCACGTCGGGGGATACGGGATCGGCCGCCATCGAAGCCTGCCGGGACAAGGACAGCATCGATATTTTCATTCTGCATCCACACGGCCGGGTCTCCGACGTCCAGCGCCGCCAGATGACCACGGTGACGTCCGGCAACGTCCACAACATCGCCATCCAAGGCACCTTCGACGATTGCCAGGACATCGTGAAGGCCCTGTTCGCCGATTTGCCTTTCCGCGACCGTTTCGGGCTCAGCGCCGTCAATTCCATCAACTGGGCGCGGATCATGGCCCAGATTGTCTATTACTTCTCAAGCGCGCTTTCGCTCGGCGCGCCCGACCGCAATGTCACGTTCTCGGTGCCGACGGGCAATTTCGGCAACGTCTACGCCGCCTTCGCCGCCGGTAAGTTGGGCCTCCCCATCGAGAAACTAATCGTCGGCTCAAACGCCAATGACATCCTTACCCGATTCCTTGATAGCGGAACCATGGAGATGGCCGGCGTCGTGCCGACGCTGAGCCCGTCCATGGACATCCAGATTTCCAGCAACTTCGAGCGGTTGCTGTTCGAGCACTATCGCCGGGACGGCCAAGCGGTGGCCAAGATGATGCGGCGCTTCCGCAAGAACGGTCAGGTCAACTTCGGCAAGGCCCGCTGGCGCGCCATGCGCAAACAGTTCGAGGGCTACCGGATCGGTGACAACGCCACCAAGGCGATGATCGACGAGACCTACCGGCTGACCGGCGAGCTGTTGGATCCGCATACGTCCATTGGGGTGGCGGCGGCCCGCAGCGCCGAGCTTGGCAACACGCCGGTGATCACCATGGCGACCGCGCATCCGGCTAAATTCCCCCGCGCGGTCGAGGAGGCCACCGGCCACCACCCTGTCCTGCCCCCGCGCCTCGCGGACCTGTTGGAGCGCGAGGAGCGTATGGACGTCCTGCCCGCCGAGACCCGGGCGGTGGCTGATTTCATCTCGGGCCAACTCGCCGGGAGGCCGGCCGCGTGAACGTTCGGGTCAGCGAACTTCCCAATGGCATCCGGGTGGCAACCGACCCCATGCGGACCGTGGCCACCGTTTCCGTCGGCGCCTGGGTCGCCGTCGGCACCCGCCACGAAGACGCCGCCGTCAACGGTGTCTCTCATTTCCTCGAACACATGGCGTTCAAGGGAACCGAGCGGCGCTCGGCCCAGGCCATCGTCGAGGAGATCGAAAGCGTCGGCGGACACCTGAACGCCTATACGGCACGGGAGAACACCGCCTATTTCGCCAAGGTGCTAGAGGATGATCTGCCGCTCGCCATCGACGTTATTTCCGACATCCTCCTCAACCCGACCATGGCGGTGGACGAAGTGGAACGGGAACGGGCGGTCATCCTGCAGGAAATCCATCAGGCCCATGACACCCCGGACGACGTGGTGTTCGACAAGTTTCAGGAAGCGGCCTTTCCCGGACAGCCCATGGGACGGCCGGTATTGGGCGAAGCCGACATCATCGCCGGCCTCAGCCGCGACAGTATCGTCGGCTACATGCGGGAGCAGTACTCGGCCCCCCGTTTGGTGATCGCCGCCGCCGGCAAGGTTGATCACGACCGGTTCGTCGAGCTGGTGGGTGATGCGTTCGACACGCTGCCGGCGGCCAATGGGGGCGCGCCCGAGGCGGCAAAGTACAGGGGCGGAGATTTCCGGGAAGATCGCGACTTGGAGCAGGTTCACATCCTGCTCGGATTCGACGGTGTCGCCTTCGATGACGAGGGCTACTACCCCCTCGCCGTCCTCTCGACGCTGGTCGGCGGCGGCATGTCGTCGCGGCTGTTCCAGGAAGTCCGCGAAAAACGGGGCCTGGTCTATTCCATCTATTCCTTCGCCGCCAATTACGCCGATAGCGGCCTGTTCGGCATTTATGCGGGCACCGGCCCGGACGAGGTCGCCGAAGTGATGCCGATCGTCTGCGATGAGCTAATGCGCCTCAAAGGGGGAATGCCGGAGGACGAAATCCGCCGCGCCCGGGCGCAGCTCAAATCATCGACTTTGATGGCGCTCGAAAGCACATCGTCGCGCTGTGAGGCCGCCGCCCGCCAGTTGCAGGTCTATGGCCGGATCATTCCCACAGACGAAGTCATCGAGCGCATCGACGCGGTCGGGGAATCGGAGCTGATCAAGGCCGCCGAGCGGCTGGTCGCCAGCCCACCGACGCTCGCGGCCATGGGCCCGACGGGAAAACTGGAATCCTACGAAGAAATCGCCGGGCGGTTGGCCGGCTGAACTCGACGCTCAGGCATGGCCGGCCTCGTCGGAGAGCATCCGGGGATCGATCCCCAGTTTGCCGATGGCACGCTCCCACTTGTTGTCGAGGTTGAGGTCGAACACCAGTTCCGGATCGGCGGGCGCCTGCAGCCAGCCATTTGCCTTGATCTCGTCATCCAATTGACCCGGTCCCCAGCCGGCGTAGCCGAGCGCCAGCAGGCTTTTTTGGGGTCCCCGGCCCCGGGCGATGGCTTTCAAGACATCGACCGTCGCCGTCAGCGCGATGCCGTCGTCGACGGGAAGCGTGGCCTCCTGAGAGTAATCGGTGCTGTGGAGCACGAAACCGCGGCCCGCCTCCACCGGACCGCCCACATGGACGCGGACGTCGGTGGTGCCTATTTCTTCCTCGATCCCCAACTGCTCGAGCAGGTCCGGGAAGGTGAGCGAATCGAGCGCCTGATTGAGCACCAGACCCATGGCGCCTTCCGGCGAGTGGGCACACATATAGATGACCGTCTTGGCAAAACGCTCGTCCTGCATCCCGGGCATGGCGATCAGCAACTGGCCGGACAGGAAGGGATCGTCGCCTTGATTGTTGTCGCCGGGGGTCTCGTCTGAACTGGACATTTCCGGGAATGATCCTCTTTTTCCGCCGTTATTCTTAAGCGCCGAATCAATAGTATTCTGGCATACGCCGTGTGGTTATCAAAGGGCGGCTCTACACGGCGGGTAAAGTTCCCGTGAACTAACGCCGAGGTGATTTCGATCCCGCCGTTCATGCCTATATATGTTCGGCGAAAGCTGGTCCCAACCGCGTCAAATGGCGCTAACATGTGGTTTGAACCATGAAGAAATTGAACAAGACCCTTATCGGTGCGCTGCTCGCCGGCAGCGTCGCGAGTTTTGCCGCCGCCCCGGCGCCGGCGCAGGCCGCCGGCGAGTTCACCGCCGCGACGCCCTGGGTCACCACGGAACAAACCAAGGTGCGGCTGGTTTCCGCCAAAACCGCCGTCGACGGCCAGGAAGCCGTGCAGTTGGGACTGCAGTTCAAGCTCAAGGAAAACTGGAAGATTTACTGGCGCACCCCGGGAGACGCGGGCTATCCGCCGCGCCTCGACTGGAAAGACTCCGCCAACCTCAAGGAGACCGATTTCGCCTGGCCGGCGCCGGTGCGGTTCTCGGTTCTCGGCTTCGAAACCACCGGCTACAAGAAAGAAGTGGTCTTCCCCATCAATGCCCGGGTCGAGGATCCGACCGAGCCGCTGAAGCTCCGGGCCAAGCTCGACTACCTGGCCTGTGACGACGTCTGCATCCCCTACCAGACCAAAATCTCCTTCGATCTGCCGGCGGGGAACGGCGACACCACCGACCATGCCCACCTGATCGGCAAGTACCTCTCCCAGGTGCCGGGCGACGGCTCGGCCCACGGCATCAGGATCGAAACCGCGGTCACCGGCGGCGACCTGGGTCCGGTGAAGGACGACTTCCGGAAGGGCCTGGTGCGGGTGACGGCGCGGTCCGGCATCCCGTTCAGGTCGCCGGATATCTTCGTCGAAGGTCCGGATACGATGATCTTCCTCAAGCCCGACATCGCGGTGAGCGAGGGCGGCACCGTTGCAACGGCGCGTATCCCGGTCGATGTGGAGGAGGGCGTCAAGCTCCAGCAGGCCAATCTGACCTTTACGCTGACAGATGGTCAGCGAGCGGCTGAACAACCGCTGACCGTCGAGCGCGGCGAGACCGAACCCGCCGGCGGACCGGCGCTGCCCTTCTCGTTGCCGATCATCCTCGGCCTGGCGCTCATCGGCGGGCTGATCCTCAATCTGATGCCCTGCGTGCTGCCGGTGATATCGCTGAAGGTGCTGGGCGTGATCAGCCACGGCGGCGGCGAGAAACGGGCCGTGCGCACCAGTTTCCTGGCGACTTCGGCCGGGATCGTGTTCTCGTTCCTGGCCATCGCGGCGGGGCTGGTGTCGCTCAAGCTGGCGGGATCGGCGGTCGGTTGGGGCATCCAGTTCCAACACCCCTGGTTCCTGGTGGCGCTGACCATCATCGTGACCCTGTTCGCCTACAACCTCTGGGGCATGTTCGAGATCAATCTGCCGGCCCGGTTCGCCGGCGGGCTCAGCGGCTCTCACCAGGGGGACCGGCATTCCATCGGCGGCAACTTCGCGACCGGTGCTTTCGCAACCCTGCTGGCGACGCCCTGTTCGGCGCCGTTCCTCGGCACCGCCGTCGGCTTCGCGCTCGCCGGCAGCATCGCCGATACCTTCGCCGTGTTCGCGGCCCTCGGGGTCGGCATGGCGCTGCCGTTCCTGATCATCGCCGGGGTGCCGGCGCTCGCCACCAAGCTGCCCAAGCCGGGCGCCTGGATGGTCCGGGTCAAGCAATTCATGGGCCTAGCGCTCGCCGCCACGACCCTGTGGCTGCTCTCGGTTCTCGCCGTGCAGGTGAGCCTGACCGCCGCCGTGATCATCGGCATCATCATGGCCGCCATCGGCGTCATCCTGTGGATGCGCAGCCGGATGGCCGAAACCGGCAAGCGCGCCGCGATGGCCGGCCTCGCCGTCGCCATGCTGGCGGCCTTCCTGGTCCCCGGCCAGGTGGCGCCGCGGGCCGAGCTCAACACCGCCAAGGAAGCCTACTGGGCGCCCTTCGAGCCCGAGCGGATCCCGCAACTGGTCGCCGAGGGCAAGACCGTTTTCGTCGATGTCACCGCCGAGTGGTGCATCACCTGCCAAGTCAACAAGGCCACCGCGCTCAACCGGGGCGAGGTCAACGAGTTCCTCAAAGGGGATGAAGTGATCGCCATGCAGGGTGACTGGACCCGCCCAAACGAGACTATCTCCAAGTATCTGGCGAGCTTCAACCGCTTCGGCATCCCGTTCAATGCGGTCTACGGCCCGGGCGCGGAAAAGGGCGTTGTGCTGCCCGAACTGCTCACCGCCGGCATCGTGCTCGGCGGTATCGAGAAGGCCTCGGGCGGCGTGTTGGCGGCGAAATAACCGGCCGAATAACCCCACTAAATTTGTCGCTGACGGTGCCGGGGCCGCAGCCTATAAAGACGCATCTTCCAAATACCTGACCATCAAGGACAAGACATCATGGCACTCAGCGTTGGCAACACTATTCCCGCCGTCACCCTCCGGCACAAAACCGCCGAAGGGATCGATGAAATCACCACCGATGAAATCTTCAAGGGCAAGAACGTCGCCTTCTTCGCCGTGCCCGGCGCCTTCACGCCCACATGCTCGGCCCAACATCTGCCGAGCTTCATGGACAATGCGGATGCGCTGAAGGCCAAGGGCGTCGACAGCATCGTTTGTCTGTCGGTCAACGATGCTTTCGTCATGGGCGCCTGGGGCGCTGCTCAGAGCGTCGGCGACACGGTCCTCATGCTGGCCGACGGCAATGGCGAGTTTACCCAGGCCGTCGGTCTGGAAATGGACGGCTCCGGCTTCGGCCTCGGTCGGCGCTCGCAGCGCTACTCCATGTATGTGGAGGATGGCGTTGTTAAGCAGCTCAACATCGAGCCCGCAGGTTCCTTCGGCGAGAGCAGCGCCGAAACGCTTCTGGAACAAATATAAAAAGACCAGGAAAATTCAAAGTACTCTCCTCCGGCGAGGGAAACGGGCGGTCCGGCAGGACCGCCCGTTATTTGCCGGAAGCTAGGGTCTGTACTCAATTAGGGGATTCTCCTTTTTTGCGCCCTCTCCCCCTGACGGGGGCGAGGGAACGCACGGCAAGCCTCCTCTCCCTGCTGACCCGGAAGTCGCCATCACCGGGTCGGTCAATTCGTCCGAATTGACCTTATTTGACCCGGTGATCCACGCCTCGCGGCACGGTACACGTGGATGGCCGGGTCCGGGCCCGGCCATGACGCAATCATTTTATGCCTC
>LXNI01000929.1_pt1 | contig 29580 bp, 21 predicted proteins | sample 809091 | NCBI WGS metagenome assembly LXNI01 (sample SAMN04870527, study PRJNA318959) | sponge metagenome | biome: 01000161; feature: marine sponge reef; material: water | host: Sarcotragus foetidus | place: Greece: Milos, Mediterranean Sea | collected 2013-05-29 | depth 5-7 m | reverse complement strand
CGCCCAAGCAGAGCGTTCGCGTCGGCATCCGCTCGGAAGCTCTCCGTGACCGAGTCGAAGTGCAGTTTCCGGTCCGTCCGCCAAGCAATGTTTCCTAGGTGTATCAGTGCCGAAGCGCAATGGCCGATCTCGATGTCGCACGCCGGACGAACGCCATCGCGGATAGCTTCGAGCATGTCTCGCTTGTGGTTGACATCGTCTTCCGCCTTCGCACTCGCTCCGGAGGCTACGATCTTGCCCGTTTCGTCGAACGCACGCCAACTTCCGTTCCCGATAACCACATAGCCGTTCTCGCCATAGACGGCGGCGCCCTCCGCCTCGCCTTCCATAGCCGTGGGCTGCCAGTTGCGCATTTCGTACATCAACGTTGCGCCGGGATAGTCCCACGTCACCACGAGCGTGTCCGGCCACTGCTGCGCATCGTCGAAGAAGAACTTGCCGCCCGATGCCGTGACAGCCGTAGGCCAGTCCGGCAGTTTCTTGCCCATCGCTTCGAACCCCGCCGCCAGCCCTCGACGGGCGTAGTCCACGCGGTGCACTCCATCGTTGCCCAAATCGCCAGTGCCGTAGTCGAAGAACCAGCGCCAGCTGCCGTGAAATCGATTCCGATTGAAGGGGCGCTTCGAGGCCGGCCCCAGCCACATGTCATAGTCCACTCCCGGAGGCGTGGCCTCATCGGGCGGGTAGCCGATTCCCTTCTGTCTGGCGCTCTCCCAGCCCTTTGCAAAGGCTACCTTTCCCAAAGCACCGGTACGGATATATTCGCAAGCTTCCTCGTAATTCCTCCCGCTGCGGGACTGGATCCCAACCTGTACGACACGGTCGTACCTGCGGGCGGCATTCAACATGGCCCGCCCCTCGACGATGTTGTGGCCAGCCGGCTTCTCGACATAGACGTGTTTGCCGGCTTGGCAGGCCAAGATGGTCGGAATCGCATGCCAGTGAGTTGGTGTCCCCATCACGATCGCATCGACATCAGGATCCTCCATGAGCCTCCGAAAGTCAGTTTCGACCTGCGGTCGCCTTCCCTGCCTCTGCTCTACAGCAGCGGCAGCGCCGTTGAACAGGCGCTGATCAATGTCGCAGATCGTCTTAACGCGAACCTCCGGCATGCCGGCAAATCCATAGAGCAGGTTTCGTCCGCGTCCGCGAAAGCCCATCATCGCGACTGTGAAGCGCTCGTTTACACTCGCTCCGCTCAGGAACGCAGGCGCAAGCGCACCCGCAGTGGCTTGCAGAAAGGTTCGTCTGGTGCACATGGCGATACTCCGTCCGTCACGATAGCGCGGAAGAGCCTCGCGAGTCGAGCGGTTGCGAGAACCTGCCTGCACCCGAGGCTTGGAGGGATCGACCTTCTACTCGAGCACCGAAGAGTCCTGCTAGGTTAAGTGCACAATCCAGCTACGGCTAATCAAGGATCACCCACTGGCTGATCGTCTCCGCCACTAAGGGTCAGCCGATCAGCGACCACGTGCTATGTTGAAGCCATTCCAAAGGTTCCTCCCCGATGACAAGAGTTCTGGGAGCTCTCTCCAGTAGTGGAGTAGTCGGGGAGGTCACATAGCACTGATTCGTACGACAGCTAGTAGTAGTACTCCGTACCATGCTGGAATACGTCGAATTCGTGACGAATCGCCGGCTTGATGCTGTCGTACCAAGCGAGTTGCCTTTTTTCCACTTCCGTTGAATCGCCCAGCAGCAATAGTCTGCAATCTGCAATCCGATTGTGCGTTACAGCGCTCGTTGGCCCAATGCAAACCCTTCAGACAAGTCTGGGCAGTCCGGTCACCGCCCAAGCCCGGCACACCGGCCCCCTGCTTCTGGCCGATCACCCACCACATCTCCCGGAATCACTGCGGCAATCGCTGCACGGACCAACAGAACAGAGTGTTGTCCGTGACGGAAGTCTGCCGTCTGTACCGCGCACACCGCAGCCAACCCATTGGTGCCGGGTAGCCCCTGCCTTGCCTGATCTGCAGACAGCGAAAGCTGGCCGGCGCAACTGCGCCCAGTACTCGCGACAGGCCTCCTCGGTGGCAGACCGCACTTCGAGCTCAGGCCGATTCTGAGGGTATCCTCTCACAGCTAGACACTTCGTGCCGGGGATAGCCGAGTCAACGCATACCCCCCACGGCAGTCTATCCGAATCCGAACACGCTCGAGCCGAGGGTGTACACAGCCATCGGCACTATGATCAGGCCGATAATATCGAGCAAAATCCCCGCTCGAACCATTTGCGGGATCGTAATCCAGCCGCTCGAGAAGATGATCGCGTTCGGCGGGGTCGCGACCGGCAAGGTAAACGCGAACGAAGAGGTGACCGCCATAGGGATCAGCAGAAGATAGGGGTGTACGCCCACTTCGCCGGCCATAGCGGCTACCGCGGGCGACAGCATCAACACGGTGGCGACGTTTGAGGTGGTCTCCGTCATTGCCGTGGTCAGCACGCACACGGCGACTACCAGCACCCAACTGGGGAGCCCGCCTAGAGCGCCCAGCCACGCTCCGATCCACGCGGCCAACCCGCTATCGGTGATGCCTGCAGCAAGCGCGAATCCTCCTCCCAGCAGGAACACGATGCCCCACGGCGTGCCGCGCGCGGCCTGCTTCCAGTCCAGCAGCCGACTCGAAACGTCGGGCTTCCCGGATGGCAGCATGAAAAGCAAGATCGCCATCGCCATGGCAACCGTCGAGTCATGCACGGCGCTCGGCACGGGGAACAGCTGCGACCAGCCCGGCAGGAAGAAGCCGCCAAGATCGATTGGTGCGCGCAGAATCCAGAGCAGCCCAGTCGATGCCGCCAAGATCATGACGCGCTTCTCCGGCTTCGACATCGCCCCGAGAGCAGCGCGTGCGTCGCGGATCACGCTCTGGTTGCTCGAAAAGCGCACCGCAGACAAGGGGATCGGAGTTCCGAACCGGCATAGGTAAAGCCACGTGAGCGGCAGAAATACGACGATGATCGGCAGACTTACCATTGACCACTGCGCAAAGCCAATAGGCGGCAGATCTGGAAACGCGTCGGAGGCGAACCCAAGGAAGGCTACCGTGGTCGGCGAGCCCACGACCGTGCCAAGGCCGCCGATACTTGCCGCGTAGGCGATCCCCAGCAGCAGCACCGGTCCGAAGGTGTCACGTGCGAGCTTCGTGCTGTCAGCCCCTTCGGGAGTGCCGCGGACCCGGGCTGAGCCCACCAGTTGATTGACGACGGCCATCGCCATCGGCAACAACATCATCGTGGTGGCGGTGTTGGAAATCCACATCGACAGGATCGCGGTTGCCACCATAAAGCCGAGCACGATCGGCCGCGGTCTTGAGCCGAAGCGAGCAATGATCGCCAGTGCGATGCGCCGATGCAGGTTCCAGCGCTCCATCGCCTGCGCGATGATAAAGCCGCCAATGAACAGAAAAATCAGGTGATTGCCGTAGTGCGCAGAGACTTCCCGGCTCGAAGCAACGCCTAGCAGCGGAAACAGCGCAATAGGCACGAAACCGGTGACCCCGATGTGAACGGCCTCACTGATCCACCAGCAGATCATCCAGACGGCGACAGCTGCCGTCTTGTGCGCCTCTGCGCTCATCCCGGCCGGCGTTGGCAGCAAGAGCACCACCACGAAAGCGGCAAGTCCGGCGACCAAGCCCAAGGTCTGGCGCTGTAACCCAAGCATGCTGACTCGGCTAAGATCCGGCCTCGATCCTCGGAAACCTTCGTCGGGCCGACTCGCACGGTCAGGAAGGCTTGGTAGAAATGGTAGCGCTACGGGGATTCGAACCCCGATCTGAGCCTTGAGAGGGCCCTGTCCTAACCCTTAGACGATAGCGCCGTACTAGCCCATAGTCTAACAGAGCGTTCGCCCAGCAAAGCGCTCCCGAGATCGTAGACCGCGCTGTCATTCCGCGCCAGCATTTCTTCTGGACCGTGCAATGGCCATAGACTGGGGAAGTCGGCGAGGACCGTGCCACTCGGCGAGACCTGCCCAACTTGGCCACTCGCCGAATCGAGTTCGATCATTCCGTTACTCTGATATCAGAACGCGTTCCAGTGCATGGCGCGGACGACGTGTAAACGTCAAGCGGAACTACTTCCCCCGGTCAGGCCCAAGTACGGCGACTGGAAATTCTAAAGGTCATGCTCGCACTAGGCGGCTGAGGAGACAATCATGAAGCTCGACACATATCTCAAGTTCGATGGCAACTGCCGCGCAGCGTTTGAATTCTACCGGTCGGCATTCGACGGCGAGTTCCAAGTACTCCAGACGTTCAGAGAGGGGCCGCCCGGCATGGGCGTGGAAGAAGAGTATCTGGATCGCGTAATGCACGTCTCGTTGCCGATTGGCCCCAGCGTGCTGATGGGAAGCGATACCGCTCCGGGATTCGGGCCTCCGATCATTTCCGGCAGCAACTTCTCAATCACGGTCCATGCCGAAAGCCGAGAAGAGGCCGACCGCATGCTCGCCAAACTATCGGCTGGCGGATCGGTCACAATGCCTTTGCAGGACACCTTTTGGGGTGCCTATTTCGGTGCCCTTACAGACAAGTTCAACGTAAGTTGGCAAATCCATCACAGCCTGCCGCAAGCCTGAGGCGGCCCCGCGCACGTTCGCCGAACCCCCCTTGCCGGCCTTTGCCCGAGGCATAGCTAGAACCGCACGGAAAGGCGTGTGTAATAGAAGCCTCCGTTGAAACCAAACGGTGCCGCCCGGCGCGAGAACAGGAAAATCCCAGGGGACTCGATGATGACCCTTCCGCTGGAGTCCTCAAGCCGCCCGTTGCGCGTCTGGCCCACGTGATTCTGGTCTGGAACGGTGTTGAGCAGGTTCTGGGCACCCACGGTCAGTTCGGCGTGCTTGAGGAACTTGAAGCCGACATGCACGTCGGTGACCACCTTTCCGCAGAACTGCTGACGCGACCCTCCGATCACGCTGTCCGAGAAACTCGATGCCCCGCAAGGTCTCTCGCCCAAGCTGCCACCCTCCTGCACCCAATAGCTGCCGAAGTAGCGAACTGCCCCACCGAAGCTAAAGGGGCCGATGCTGTAGTCCGCCATGCCCTGAACACGGGTGTTCGGCTGCCACTCCGTGAGGATCGAGCGATCCTGGCCGCCAAAGATCGTGTCCTCAAGGCCCGCTAGCAGCATCGGGGCATTGACACCGCCGATCAAGTCGGTGTTTACGAGCATCCCCGAAACGCCGAAGTCCAGAACGGAGCCGTTCCGCCATGCATGCAGGCTGTTGAACGAAAACTCCATGCCGGAAGTAACAGTCTCGGCGGCGTTCGTAAAGAACTGTGCCGCAGTGGCGTTGACGGCGTCTAGTCCGGCGATCGCTTCGAGGATGCCAGCAAGCTTGGCAGCCGTGAACGAGCCGCTGATCACGATCCGGTCCTGCACTGTGACCCGAAACGCGTCGGCGGTGAATGAAGTCGTCGGGCTCAATCGAGCGACAACGCCGCCGCTGAAGTTGACCGACCGCTCCTGCTTCAGGTCTGGGATGCCCAGGGCCTTGGCGACCGAGCTGCTATTCGGATAGGTGCCCCGCTCCTGCGATACCGTCTCTCCGGCTTCGTTCGTCACGAACTGAGTGCTCACGTTGGTGAAATGAAGCTGGTGGAGCGATGGCGCTCGGAAGCCCGTGTTGACGCTTCCGCGGAGTGCGAAGACCGGGCTGAGGTCATAGCGAACCGACAGCTTTCCGGTGAGCGAGCCGCCGAAGTCGCTGTAGCGCTCGAAGCGCCCGGCCATCCCGACCTTGAATCCGGAATCGAACGCGAATTCCACATCGCCGTAAGCTCCGACATTGGTCCGGCTCTCGCTGACGTCCCTCTGAAAACCGGGGAAGACCTGGATCCCGGCGGGTGCCGCAACGCAGGCCGACTTGTCTTCGACGTGCGGATCGTCCTTGCAGTTCAGGTACGAGAACGGCTCGCCGGCCCGGATGCCGTACCGGTCGCGGCGAACCTCGGTGCCGAACGCGAGGTTGGTGGTTCGACCACCGCCTTCGAATTCGCGAGCCACGTCGAAGTTGAACGTGGTCTGGTCGAACCGCGGTCCCCCGGAATCCGCCTGTCGCGGGCTAGCGACGCCGTACGTCGCGTTGTTCGAATTCGTGATCAGGAAATCGAACGTGTTGCGGCCGTGGCTCATGCTCAGATCCATATTCCAGCCTGCGCCAGAGGTGAAGTCGATTCCCGCCACAAACGATACATCGGAAATGTCAGTATTGATCTGGGGGAGGAATCCGTCGGGGTAGAAGTCCAGCACGGTGTTGCTGACGTTGGCCCTCCGATAGAATCCCGTGCTCTGGTTGTCGCGCACGGTCCAGCCGCCAAACGAGTAAAAGCTGGCACGCTTGCCGACCGGAACGCCGGCATTGTAGTACGTGCTGAGCTGGTCACTATCCGCGTCACCTGTCCGGAAGTTCTTGCGATAGAACCCGTACTCGCGCGGGTCGAAGCACCTGCCGGGCGTACCGGCCCCTGGGTTCCCCCCGCCGACACCGATCGCGTACGGCGCGTCCAGCGCACAATCCACCAGCGGGTACTGGGTCCGGGCGCTCCATCCAGCGCGATTCGTCCGATCGCGATCCCTGCTCTCGAAGGTCACGTTCAAGAACCCACCGTCTTCGGAAGCCCAGCCGCCGTGCATGCTGTGCATCAGCGTGTCGCCATCGCCGGCGTAGGTCTGCCCCCAAGCGGTGTCCATGGTGAAGCCGGGGCTATCCTTGAGTACGAGATTGATTACCCCGGCAATGGCGTCGGATCCATACTGTGCAGCCGCACCGTCGCGCAGCACCTCAATGCGCTCGATCGCCGCGATCGGAATCGCGTTCATGTCCGTTCCGGCTGTTCCGCGCCCGACCGAAGTGTTGACATGCAGAAGCGCACTGTTGTGCCGCCGCTTGCCGTTGACCAGTACAAGTGTCTGGTCCGGCCCGAGACCTCTCAGCGTCGCGGGGCGCAACGCGTCCGTTCCATCGCTGATCGTCGAACTGGAGAAATTGAACGAAGGCGCTTGCATTTGCAGGGCGCGCCCGGTTTCGATCTGCCCGGTGCTCCGCAGGCGCTCGCCCAGCACCAGTTCGATCGGCACGGCAGATTCGAGGGGCTGCACGCCTTGGGACCGAGTACCGACGTTGGCTTCCACGTCAATGACCTCGCTCACGGCCTGTAGCTGCAGTTTGATCGTGACCGATCCCTCGGATGCGTCCAGATCTTGGACCGCCGTGGCGAAGTCGGGTGCAGCGACCACGATCGAGTGCGGCCCGGCACCGAGACCCATAAACACGGCGACACCGGCATCATCGGTCGGCACTTCTGAGTCTCCGATCGTCACCGATGCATTGACGACAGCGTCCGAGAAGGGATCAACGACTTTGACACTAAGCGTCTGGCCAAAGAGCGTATTCCCCCAGAGCAGAATCGCGAGAAATGACGTTGCCCACAGAAACCGGGTGTAGTGGGGGTGGCTTGGCAGATCGCCGCGCTTGACTTGACTCAACATCGTGTACCTCGACTCTTTATGCAGATGGGAGACTCTGGGGACCCCGCCAGAGTCTGCGAATTATAAGCCAATGCCGGTGGGCTGTGGGCACCTTACTCCACCGGCCAACGGTCTATATGCACTGAACCCGCGATGCACCGTTCTAGATTGGCGGAGTCAGCCGGTTCTCGCACCTCGGAGCATGAGAAACAGCCCTTACATTTCGATAAGGACACTCCTAGTACTTGCGTCCGGATGGGAGTGCATTTGATCAGCCAACAGAATTGCAATCGCACAGCGGGAAGAGCGGCTGCCCGACGCGAATAGGCACACGGTCGCGGAAGGCATCCAGTATCCAAGCGTCACTGTCGAGACCGGTCAGCCGCAGCGGCGCGGACACACCGAACAGCGGCCGCACTGCCCCGGCCCGGTCCAGCCCGCCAGAGCCGGATCTGGTGTGGCGCGATGACTGGGCTGTCGCAACGCATGTCCCGCAAGGGCGATTCATCCACCAACGCTGCTTCCACCGTCCTCCATGGGCAATGTCCGCCGATGCCCCAAGCCTGTGCGAAACGGGGCTGGGATAATGACTATTCGGCCCGGCTGGGCGTCCCGGCATGCACATCCTCAACCGATATGTCTTCCGCGAAGTGGCGGTCGCATCGCTGGTCGGCACTGCTCTGTTCACACTCGTGCTGTTCCTGCAGCGAGTTGAGCCAGTCATGGAACTGCTGGTGGGGCGGAGGGTGCCGGCGGACGCCATGGTGCGGCTCCTGGCGCTGACTCTGCCCCAAGCATTCCCCTTCACGATTCCGATGGGCGTGCTCACGGGGATCCTAGTTTCGCTAGGACGTCTCTCCAGTGACAACGAGGTTCTCGCGATGGTGGCATCCGGTATCCGGAGCAGATCCTTGGTCCGCCCTGTCTCGCTAGTCGCCACCTTGGGACTGCTGGTCTGCGCTCTGTCGACGTTATGGCTCACACCGTGGTCCCTGCGCGAGCAGGTGAGGATCGCCGAGTCACTCCGCATCCAGTTGGCGGGCACTGAGGTAATCCCGCGAGTGTTCATCGAGGACTTCCCAGACCATGTGATCTGGGTTCAGGATGTCGCTCCATCTGAGGGAATCCACTGGAAGGGCATATTCCTAGCCGACATGCGCCCGCCCGAAGTCCGGGGCTCGATCAGTGGCGCCGACGTTGCCGTGGCCGGACCGCGCATAACACTTGGGACCGAAGCATTCGTGCAGCCCCGTCCCGAACAAGACCGGGTCCAAGTGCGTTTTCCCCAGACCACAACGTACGAGCGATCCAGCGATCCGGAACACTACCTAGCGTTCCGGTCCGAAGCGTCCGATCAAGTCCTGCGAGCTCGTCCCCGAAGGTTCGATCCTAGCGCACAGCGGTTCGACTCCATGACCACCGCCCAGCTGATGCAGGCGACATCACAGGGTGACGACCCGATCGCTGCGGTGCTGCTGCACGACCGATTCTCATTGCCGTTCGCGTGTTGGCTGCTGCCCCTAGCCGGCCTGCCTCTAGCGATCTCGATCCGCAGGGCTAGCCGGGCCTCGGGCGTCGTGGTCGCAATGCTCCTGTGCTTTTCCTACTGGATGATCTCGCTAGCGGGCACTGCGCTGGCCGATAGAGGCGCGCTGCCGCCCGCCGTGGCAGCCTGGATGGCGAGCGGAATCTTCGCCATCGCAGGGCTGGCGTTGCTGGCGCGGGCAGACGCACCTGAGCGCCGCGACGGGCACGCGGGGGTTGGCGGTCGCTTACTGCAAGCGGCCAAGCGCTTCATCGGTACGAGAGTGGCCCGCGCAAACGAAGCTGCCGAAAAACAGTCTGTGCGCGGCCCTCTCGACCTCTTGGTGCCCGTGGTGGACCGCTACGTGCTGCGCAGGTTTCTCTTCTACCTAGCCCTGTTGGTGTTCACGTTCGTCTCGATCTGGTACGTGTTCAGCTTCTTTGAACTGCTCGGCGACATGCTTACCCGCGACAAGCTAGGACACTTCGTTCCCTACATCTACTACCTGACGCCATTCTTGGTCTACAACACGATTCCCCTTGCAGCGATGGTCGCAACACTGATCTGCTTCGGCGTCATGGGAATGCACAACGAGATCACCGGATTCCGGTCTTGCGGCGTTAGCTTGTATCGGCTAGCACTGCCCATCCTGATCGTTGCCGGCGGACTCAGCGCCGGCCTCTTCGCTCTCGAGGAGTCGATTCTCCCCGAAGCGAACATGCGCCAAGACGCGCTGCGGGACGAGATCAAAGGCCGGCCGCCGCGCACGTACTTGCGGCCAGACCGTCAGTGGACGTTCGGATTGGACAACCGGATCTTCTACCACCGAGCGTTCGATTCCCGGCGCGAGACATTCTCTGGCATCAGCGTCTTTGACCTCAGGACCGAGCCGTTCGAATTGAGGCGGCACATCCATGCGGAACGGGCACGCTGGGACGATGAGGGAGCAGCTTGGGTCTTCGAGAACGGCTGGGTGCGTGAACTGAGCGGAATCGAGACCGATGCGTTCGAGACATTCGAGGTCAAGGCCTTTCCCAGCATTCGCGAGGAGCCTGAATACTTCCTCAAGCAGGACCGACACGACCAGCAGATGAACCTGGCGCAGCTGCGGGCCTACATCCAAGATCTAACTCAGAGCGGTTTCGACACCGTCCGGCTGCGGGTGAGCATGCACAAGAAGCTGGCGTTCCCGCTGTTTGCGTTCGCGATGGCCCTGGTGGCCCTCCCCTTCGCGATGCAGACCAGCGAGCGCGGGGCGCTCTGGCCGGTCAGTCTGGGGCTGGGACTGACCGTGGCCTTCTATGCGATCACGGCTTTCAGCGAGCAACTCGGGCGGGCAGGCCAACTCCAGCCGCCGCTTGCAGCTTGGGCACCATGCATCCTATTTGCCTTGGGAGGGACTTACTTCCTGCTTCGGATACGGACCTGATCCTTGCCAGCGGCCACGGGCACGATGCGTCGCAAGGCGAGCGCGAAACCAACATTCTCTTCGAAATTCCCAGCAAGGATTCACGGTCCGAGCCCGGCCAGCCACCAATCGGAAAGGGCAGCAGTTCTGCCGTTAGATCGCAGGCACGAAGCGGATGCACATCGGGTTCGGCACGGCCACGCTTGCGCCGGTCGGGACCAGGCGGCCCGTCCCAACGTCAACACTGAACACATTGACAGTATCGGAGCGCTGATTGGCCGCGAGCAAGAAGCGCCCATCCGGCGACAGGCGGAAATTCCGGGGCCAGTCGCCACCGGTCGGCACGCGCTCCACCACCTCTAGTTGCCCGTCGTCGGGATCGATCGCAAATACCGCGATCGTGTTGCTGCCACGATTCGAACCGTACAGGAATCGCCCGTTCGGATGTACCAGCACCTCCGCTGTGGTGTTGGGCGGCCCTTCGTATCCGTCGGGCAAAGTGTTGATGGTCTGGACAAGTTCCAACAGCCCGGTCTCGGCCTCGTAATGCATCACGGCCAGCGTCGACGCCAGTTCGTTGATGACGTATGCCCAGCGACCATTGGCGTGAAACGTCATGTGGCGCGGCCCCGAGCCCGGCTCCATGCGGACTTGCGGGTCGGGCATGCGTTCCAGCTGCGCCGTCTGCGAGTTGACCGCGTACTTGACCAGTTCGTCGGTCCCTAGATCGGGCACGATCACGAAGAGACCATCAGGAGTGAAGTTCGCCGAATGCGGGTGCGGTTCTCCCTGTCGGGTCGGATGGACGCTAGACCCGCTGTGTGGCATGTCGGCCACCGGCTCGCCGAGCCGCCCGTCGGGCTCAAGGGCCACCGTCACAGTGTTGCCATCGCCATAGTTCACCGCCGCGAGTACAGTCGCCGCGGTGTTGACGGCCACATGGGAGGCTCCTCGCCCGAATGTCGAAGCTCGATTCAGTTCGCTCAACCCGCCGGTTTCAAGATCGATGGCAAACGCCACCGCTTCGCCCTCGAACTGAGATCCCTCTTCGCGCTCGCGAGCAACCGCATAAAGGATGTCGCCACGGGGATGCAGCGCCAGGAAGCCTGGACGCCCGATGCGCGCAGTCTCCCGCGGTGCCCCTAGCACACCCGTCGCCGCATCGAAGGAGGACACGTAGATGTGGTCCGCACCGGTTCCGAAGTAGACCCACCGCTGCACAGGACTAACCTCTTCCCCGCATCCCGAGGCCAGCAATGCTGCCACAGCACAAATCGCAAGGGTGCCCGGTCGTTTCTTGGATTCCATCGGTCCGCCTCCAGCGGTGTCGTCGCGGTATTCCGCCAATGTAAGCAATCGAACCCCTGCAAGTCAGAGACGGAAAGCAACTTGCTGGCGGTGAGCTAACCGTGATTGCTTCGTACCTTAGCAAACTCCGAATGGGAACCTGTGCGACTATCCCAATCATCCGCGAACTGTGCCGTTCATCATCCGAGCAACCCGCCTGAGAATCCGAATGGGCAACGGACCGATCCTCGGTTCATCTAGCTTCGCGACCGAGCCGGTAGGATCAGGGCGGTGATCGCGAGAGTCGCTGTACATGGACGGAAGCGCCACTATCAGGCGATTCGCGATCCCTGACTCAGAGTGTCGTTCAGGTCCGCAAGCGGAAGCAGCAAATTGGAATGCTCGTCCGCGGTTCGATATCGAGCTCCCGGGAGCCTCATGGCCGCGCCCTCAGCCATGAGCCGCGTCAGCCAGCCCTGGGCCTGGTTCTTCTGAACGTCGAATGCTCTAGCGACATCCTCCACAGTCTTGGGCTCGTCTAGGTGCGGCAGTAGCAGTTTTCGTACGCTTGCAAACAGTTGCTCTGCCGGGCTAAGACCCTCCACAGCGCCAAGAGGAAGCTCCGCATTCAGGCCACCAACGGCTCGATAGCGAGTGGGCCTCGAGAGCTTCTCAATTGCGCCGTCAGCCACCAGCCGCTTCAGCCAGCGACGTGCCTGATACTTCTGAACTTCAAACGTGGAGACCACCTCATCCTCAGTCTTGGGCTCCTCCAGATACCGCAGTAGCAGTTCGCTGACGCCTGCAAGCAGCTTCGCGGCCACTCGGAGTCCGGCTTCGGGCGGAGGCTCGACCCGTGCCGTCGGTGTCGCCACTTCGACGGGCTGGGAGTCGCCCCCTGTATCCTGAGCGATCTGAAGCTGGTGGAGGTGGGTGGCGGATTCCGGCGTTGGAGCTACCCTTGCGTGGGTGATTAGGAGTGAGCCGAGAGCCTCGGGATCATCAGGATTCACCCATCGACGCGCTCCGCGCTCCAATAGTGCCTCGAGCCCCCTTCCCATCTCGCCTGTAGAGCGCACATAGACAGAGACGAATCGATGCCGGTCGAGGTGCTCGACCGCTCCGGCCCAGGTTCCGCCCCGCTCGAACTCCGCGCTGACTACGAGCGCCGCGTCCGCCAGTGCATAGATCAGCTTGTTGCGCTGCATCGCGTGGCCGACGAGGAAGCCCGCAGCGGGGTCATATGGGCAGGTGAGGGCTAGTCGGCCATCCATCAGCGCGCCGCGATACTCCCGGCGCGTCGCAGCGCGTTCGAGGCCGTCGGCCAACACGCAAACTACCGTCCCGCCAGCGTTCAGCGCACCACGCATCGCGGCCCGATCGACGCCGCGGGCACCACCCGAAACCACTGTGCGCCGTGCTTCGGAGGCCAGCCTCCCGATGCCCTCCGTATACGAAATCAAGGCGTCGTCCACGTTCCTAGAGCCAACGATAGCCAAGCCACCCATATCCAGACCTTCGCGCTTTCCGCAACCGTACAACACCGGTGGCGCCGCTTCTCGCAGTCGCCTCTTTAGCCGTCGCGGGTACTCAGCATCCGCGCGGCTGGTAACCCAAAGAGCGCGCATGCTCCAGCGCTCCAGCGCCTGGCTGAGGAGGAAGCCCCGCTCAAGTAGACGAACGAGCCGGTCGGACTCCAAGTCGAGTCGGCACTCTCTGAGCACCACCCTTACGTCGGTCCCCAACAGGTCGGCGGGTTCAAGCTGCAATTCCTGGAGTCGGCGCGCGAGGCGGTTGTATTCGGCGATCCCCAGAGGCTTGGGAGCCGGTCGCCTTTCCCGCCCGATGATCAACGGCGCGGTCAGCAGCAATATCGCGCGCGTGTTCAGAGAGGGCGCGTCGTTCATAACCGACCTCCCGCGTCGGCGAGCGCGAGCGGCCAGACTGGGCCGCACCCCCGCCGACGCAGTTCCCAAGCGGCAACAGTAACCGTCCATCTCGAGTCCACGACATCGTCCACCAGCAATACAGGCCCAGGTAGGATGGCGTCCGTGTCAACAGCGAGCGAACCGACGACATTGCGGGCTTGGCGGTCGCTGTTTTCCATCGTCTTCTGTTCCGGTCGGGTGCCCTTTCTCTGCAGCACACGGCTGAACGGCAGATTCAACGCGGCAGCTAGCCGACACGCAAAATCAGGCACGAGACGCGGATTCCGCAGCGACGGAATGGCAGCGACCCAAGTCGGTGACGGGTCCGGACGCCACTTGCGCAACAACTCCGCGCACGCACTTACCAGTTCGTTCGAGAACCGCCCATCTCGCAACTTGCCGCGACTGACCTGTCGTCCCCAACCTGCATCGTTCCAGACGCAGAGCACCCTTCGCTCTTGCGCTCGGTGTTCCGCTTCGATAATCCCACCCGGGGGCCACCGCTTCCGCGGTGCCACCGGTAGGCTCGAACGGCGCAAGAAGCCGACGGCCTCGGACACGATCTCTGGACTGCAGAAGGCGGGCAGTGGCGGGAGCGGTGGCGGCGAGATCCCCCGCGGGTCTCCATCAAGAGCTCGTACAAGGAATGCCATGTGGCCGGATGACCGCTGCACGTACTTCTGCATCTCCGCCTGCTCCTCGCGCCGCAGATCCGTGAGGCGTTCCGCCCGGTCCCAGAAATCATCGCTCAGTGACGCCGCAGTCAGCTGCCACGACGAGCCCTGCCTGACGATGGGCGGGGGGATTCCAGCGACAGTAGTTGAAGGGTCTTTTGAGTTCGGCCGGTGCTAACGTTGACCCTCTTCTCGATCTGATCTTGCGTCAACCCCTCGTCTTCGGCTTCCAACGTTGCCAGAACCTGCTCCACCTCGTTGCGGTTCGGAAACGCGCTTCTGATGAAGTAGCCCGTGATCTCGGTGTCCTCCTCGCCACTGAGCAGCACGCCGCGGGCCGCTTCTAGCGCCCGCCCGGCTCTGCCCACTTGCTGATAGTACGCCACGACCGAGCTGGGGGTCTGGTAGTGGATGACAAACGCCAAGTCCGGCTTGTCGAATCCCATGCCAAGGGCGGTAGTCGCAACAAGCGCCTTCACGTTGTCATCGAGCAGTGCCTGCTCCAACGCTACTCTGTCAGGCCCAGTCTTGCCGGTGTAGGCTGCCACCTCAATGCCGCGAGACCTGAGCCAAGCTGCCACCAAGTGGGCGTCTCGCACCGTCAATGTGTAAACGATGCCGCTCCCTGGCAGTGACGGCAGCCATTGGGCCAGCCAAGCGAGTCGTTCAGCCTGACCCGCCATTCGGATGGTCTGCAGGGCAAGCGATGGTCGACTGAGATCGCCGCGCAATATCTGTAGGCCCGGTCCTAGGATCGCCTCAAGGTCAGCCATCACGCGAGCATTGGCCGTGGCGGTGGTCGCTAGTAGGCGGAGGTTGGGAGGGAGAACACGCACGATGCGCTCGATCAGGCGATAGTGGGGGCGAAAGTCATGGCCCCAGTCGGAGATGCAGTGAGCCTCATCAATGACCAGCAGAGCGATTTCCCGAGCGACTCCCGTCAGTACTTGATTACGAAATCGTTCATTGGCCAGTCGCTCCGGAGAGATGAGCACGATGTCCACCGTGTCGGCGCGAATTGCCCCCTCAACGCTGTCCCAATCTTCTCGGTTGTCGGAGTTGATCGTTTTGGCTCGCACGCCCATCCGCGCCGCAGCGCCGATCTGGTTGCGCATCAGCGCCAATAAGGGGCTAACAAGTAGCGTCGGTCCTAGGCCTGCTTCGCGCAGTAGCCGAGTGGCAATGAAGTACACGAAGCTCTTTCCCCAGCCGGTCTTCTGGACTAGGAGCTGTCGACCGCGGCCCTCCACGAGGTGTCGGATAGCCTCTTCCTGTCCCTTACGGAATCCCGCGTCGTGCCGTCCTGAGCCAACCTTCAGCAATTCCAGCGCTCGGCGGGAGTCGTAGTGCATCTCGGCACCTATTCAGTGGTCGCGATCAGTACATCGACCATCAATATCATGTCGTCGGGTTGAGCCCTTGAGCCACGCTGCTCGCTACCAACCGGCCGGCCTGCTTCTCGGCCCGATCAGTTCGAATTCCATTGGGTGTTAGGGCAATGCGAAGGTGAACACCGCGTGTCCGGAGGGAATCGTGACATACTGGCGGCCACCCGCCTCGAAAGTGATGGGCGAAGCTGCGATCTGGCCGCCCAAGTAGCGCTGCCACAGCAGAGTTCCGTCCGTCGCGTCCAGCGCGTAGAAGTGGCCCTCCCTGCTGCCAGAAAACAAGACGTTGCTGGCTGTGGTCAGGATGCCCGAGTCGGTCACGTCGGTCATCGAGAACTCCCACTCCGTCTCACCGGTGAGGGGGCTCAGCGCGCGTAGCGCCCCATAGCCGTCCTCCTCGGTGTAGTTCATGAACCGCCTTCGGGACGTCGCGGACACGGGACTGCGGGGAGCGCCGCCCAAGTATCGTGTGCCCGGTTCGTAGGGCTGGTCCCACTTGTAGTAGACCGAGTAGTAGCCTTCCCAAACGGGGAGGTAGAACAGCTTGGTCAGCGGGCTGAACGACGGGGCATACCAATTGGTCCCTCCCTGCACGCCTGGCCAAGTCTTGGTCCCTTCGCGGCTCGGGCCTTGACCCGGTATCTTGACCGGGCGACCGTCCTCGTCAAGCCCTGCCGCCCAAGTCTGCTTCACGAACGGCTTGCCCAGCAGGAACTCTCCGGTTTCACGGTCCAACACATAGAAGAATCCGTTGCGATTGCCCCACAGCATCAGCTTGCGCTGCTCGCCTTCCCATTCCAAGTCGGCCAGCACAGGAATCTGCACCGCATCCCAGTCCCACTCGTCGTGTGGCGTGAATTGGAAGTGCCATTTGAGCTTGCCCGTATCGGGATCCAATGCGATCACCGAATCCGTGTAAAGGTTGTCGCCCGGGCGGACATCGGGATTCCAGTCAGGCCCCGGGTTGCCGACACCCCAATACGTGAGGTTCAACTCCGGGTCATATGAACCCGTCAGCCAGATCGAGCCGCCACCGGTCTTCCAAGCGTCGTTTTCCCAAGTCTCGTGGCCGGGCTCACCCGGTCCGGGAATCGTGTAGAAGCGCCAGGCCTCCTCGCCTGTAGCGGCGTCATAGGCCGCCAGATACCCGCGGATACCGAATTCCCCGCCAGCCGTGCCAACGATCACCTTGTCCTTGATCATCAGTGGAGCGACGGTCAGCGAGTAGCCCCTCTCGTAGTCCTCGACCACCGTGGTCTCCCAGATCTTGCTCCCGGTCGTGGCGTCCACCGCGAGCAGCTTGGCATCCAGCGTGCCCCAGTAGAGCGTGTCGCCCCAGATCGCGGCCCCTCGATTGACGCGGCCGCAGCACGGATAGATCCGCTCCGGCAGTTCGTGCTCGTACACCCAGAACTCGCGGCCAGTCGCAGGATCAAGCGCGACGAGCTTGTTCGGCGGCTCTGTGAGGTACATCAAGCCCTCCACGACCAGTGGCGTCGTTTGGAACTTGTCGGTGGACGCCGCTTGGTAGACCCACTGCAACTCCATCTCGTCAACGTTGTAGCGGTTGATGCCCGTCAATCCGCTGAAGTGCTGGCTGAAATAGGTCCCGTTGTAGGTCAGCCAGTTATTGGGTTCAGACCCGGCGTTGTTCAAGCGCTGTTGATCGATTTGACCGCAGAGGCTGGCAGCGGCGAGAAGGGCCAAGATGGCTAGGCGCATTGCAATAGCATACCCGACGAGCCCCGCCGGCCGGCATTCGGCGCACCGCTAGAATGGGTCACTCGTGCGGGCGGTGGTGCAGCGTGTGAGTTCTGCAGAGGTCAGCGTCAATGGCCAGACGGCAGGCCGCATCGACAGCGGACTGCTAGTGCTACTGGGCGTCGGACGGGGGGATACCGCCAAAGACGCCGCCTACTTGGCGGGCAAGACTGCGGGGCTACGGGTATTTGAGGGCTCCGACGGCCGCATGACCAAGTCCGTCCGGGACACAGGCGGTGCCGTCCTCGCCATCTCGCAGTTCACCCTGTTCGGGGACGTTCGCCGCGGCTTGCGCCCCAGCTTCGATAGCGCTGCCGATCCCGAAACGGCCGAAGGCCTCTACGAAGAATTCGTCGCGCAGTTGCGCGCCACAGGGCTCGAAGTCGCAACCGGCGTCTTCCGAGCGACAATGCGCGTGGACTCCGTTAATGAAGGTCCTGTGACGATCCTGCTCGACTCGACGAAGCTACTGTGAGCCGTCGGCCTAGTCTGGCTCACTCGTCAATCACGGCCACGGCACGAGTCCAGCCAGCCGAAGCACTCTTGATCTTGGTGGGAAAGCAAATCACATCGAAGCCAGTGGCGGGCAGTGCCTCGAGGTTCCCGAGCTTCTCCAGTTGGCAGTAGCCCCGCTCCATTCCGGCCTTGTGCCCCTCCCAGATGATCGACGGGTCCTTTGTTTCCAGCCAGCGCTGGACGGTGTGAGGAAACGGTGCATCCCACGACCATGCGTCGGTACCGACCACGCGCACTCCGCGCTCGGTCAGCCAGAGAGTGGACTCCCGACCGAAGCCGCAGCCCTTGAAGAGGTAGTCGTCATGGCCGTATCGCACACCGGCCGAGGTGTTCACGACCACGATATCGAGCGGTCGCAATTCGTGGCCGATCCGCTGCAGCTCCCCTGCAATGTCCTCTGGCTTGACCACGTAACCATCCGCCAGCCTGCGGAAATCCAGTTTCACGCCCGGTTGGCAACACCACTCGAGCGGGATCTCGTCGATCGTGATGGCACGCTCGCCACCGTCCATCGTGGGATGGTAGTGCCACGGAGCGTCCATGTGGGTGCCGTTGTGGCTGGAGATGCGAACATCCTCGACCGCCCAGCCCATCCCCTCCGGGAGTTGGTCCTGCCTCAGCCCCGGAAACACGGAGCAGATCTCGGGAGCGGTCTCCCGGTGCCCGCGGTAGTCGATCTCGGGCTGCATGCGGTCGGGGTCGGACTGGATGCCAGCCTCGAGCGAGACGGAGATATCAACGAAGCGCCGGGGCATTTCGGCCCTCACAGGTCGGACTTCGCATGGCCCACTGCGTGCTTGCTCCGCGTGCGGGCCGCCTCGCGCTCGGCAGGATCTAGGGTGCGGTTGAAGGTGGCACCGAAGCCGTCAATCTGGCGGTAGGCGTAGCCCTGCCAGGGGTCCAGACCGTCCATGCGCGGATCTTCCCCCTCGCGCAGGATCTCTTCCAGCCGCTGCGACAATTCGGCGCGTACGGTCTCGTGCGCGGGATCGTCGGCCAGATTTTTCATTTGGTGCAGGTCGGCACGGCAATCGTAGAGTTCCTCGGCCGGGCGCTTGCCAAGGCTAGCTTCATACGCTTCCGGAAAGCGTTCCCGGGTCTCGGGGAGTAGCAGGAAATCCTTGAACGGTCCGTCATCAAGATCCCCGTGCGGAGCCTTGTTGGACGAGATGAATTCCGGCCCTCCCGAGGGCCAGCGATCCGGCTCGTAGTTGCGGATGTACAGGAAGTCATGGGTGCGGATCGCCCGCATCGGGTAGGTCGCACCGTCGGGCCGGCACCAAGTGTGCCGCTCCATCGCGGTGACGACGTGATCCCGGCCGGGCTCGAGACGCCCCTCGCCGCCGGCGGTCAAGAGAGGTAACAAGCTGCGGCCGTCGTGGGACTCGCTGGGATCCGCGCCTGCCGCTTCGAGGAAAGTTGGCGCGAAGTCAATGTGGCTGGTGAAATCTTCGATGCGCCTGCCGCCAGGCACTCTGCTGCCCCAGCGGACAGCCGTGGGCATGCGCGTGCCGCCATCGTAAAGCGTGGCTTTCGTACGGCTGAACGGCATGCCGTTGTCGGACGTCACCACGACGAGCGTGTTGTCCAACTCGCCCATCCTCTCCAAGGTGTCCAACATGCGGCCAAGGTGCCGGTCGAAATGCTCGATTTCGCAGTAGTAGTCCAGCAGTTCGGAACGCACCTCGGGCGCGTCTGGCAGGTACGGAGGCACGACGACCTTGTCCGGGTCCAGCCCGCTGCGCTCGCCAATCCCGGGCTCATAGTCGCGGTGCGGCTCGGTCGCTCCGAAGAAAAAGAAGAACGGAGCGTCATCGGGGCGGTCGGCCAGAAAGTCCTCGAAGTTTGCGGCATAGTCCCGCGTGTCAATGCCATCCGGCGGGTCCGGCTCCAAGCGGGCGTCGTATTCGGTACCCAGGGGGTGCCGCGTCAAGCCCGCCGCCCGCCAGTCGCCCGGAGCCCACGGCTTGCCCACGAAGCCGATGTGATAGCCCGCATCCTCCAGCAGGTGCGGGAACAGCGGGTATTCGGGCGGCAGAGTGCCGTAGAGCACGCCCGCCTCGCCGATGCGCCAGATTGGCCGCCCGGTCAGCAGGGCCGAACGCGACGGCGTGCAGGAAGGACACGCGGTGTACGAATGCTCGAAGAGCACGCCTTCCCGCGCCACGCGGTCGAAGGCCGGCGTGCGGACCACAGGATCGCCGAGGACCGAGGCATGCGGATACGACTGGTCGTCCGAGTAAGCCAGCAGTATGTTGGGGCGGCGTTCCGACGTGTGCGAACCGCACGCGGCGGCAGCCACGGGCACAGCCAGCAACTCGCGGCGCGTCATCAAGGACATTGGGCTACTCCTGCGCCCCTTCCGGGGCGGTCTGCAAGATGGATTGCTTGCTCTTGGCTCCCTCGGAACTCCGCGCTGGAAGCGCGTCCATCACCGCCGGGTAAGGGTAGTGCAATCCGAGCAGGTCCCTCATGGGCTGGTCGTAGCCCAGAGCTGTTTCGCGGTCGATGCAGCGGCTCCAGTCCTCGATCGGCTTGATCGACTTCATGGTGTAAGAGCCGAGCAGCGTCGCCCGTGACCTTTGGGAGCGGTTCGTCTGGCCCGCGTGCCAAAGCAGCGCGGGGAACAACAGCAGCGTACCGGGGCGCATGGTGGCACGGACATGCCGCTCTTGGAACTCGGCCGAGTCCGGCCAGCGTGCAAGTTTCTGGCTGCCCGGAACGATCGCTGTCGCGCCATTCTCGAGCGTGAACTCGTCGAGCGGCATCACGGCTTCGACGGCAAGGTGATAGCTGGCGTTGAGCCTGCTCGGCCAACGGTCACGGGCGTGCAAGTCCCAATACGGGTAGTCGACATGCGCCTCTTGCGCTCCGGCCCCGGGGTGCAGCACGTTGGCGGCAAACGAACTCAGCATCAGGTCTTGGCCAAGGATCGGGCGCATGATTGCCAGCATCCGCTCGTCTGAACAGATCTGGCGGAAGACCTCTCCCTTGGCCGGCAGATTCCACACCCGCGCTTGGCTGGTATTCTCCTCATCGCCATAGAAGTGGGACGTGCGATCCGGCTCTTGGTCGAGCAGTCGATAGATCCGCTCCCGCGCCGCCGCGATAAGCTCGGGCGCATAGAAATCTTCCAGTATCAGATACCCCCGCCCGTCACAGAGTTCGCTGACCGCCGCAGCGACATCTGGGACCTTAGACGCCATGCGGTTAGGATAACCAGATTGTGGGAGGAGCTTCAGTGAGCCACTTGCGCATCGCGCTGATGCCCGGAGACGGTCTCGGCCCAGAGGTCACCGACGCGGCGGTTCGGGTGCTGCAGGCACTCGAAGCGGCATCCGACGACTTGGTGATGCAATTCGAGACGCTATCGGTCGGGGCCGGCGAATACCTGCACTCGGGAGACCCGCTACCGCCAGCTACCCTTGAGCGGGCCCGCGCTTGCGACGCGATCCTGCTGGGCGCGATGGGACTGCCCAACGTGCGCTGGCCCAACGGGACCGAGATGGCGCCGCAGATCGACATCAGAGAACAGCTCGATCTCTACCAAGGCATCCGTCCCGTCCGCCTCTACCACGCTGCATTGACACCGCTGCGGGACAAGCGTGCTGGGGAAATCGATTTCGTGATCTATCGGGAGAACACCGAGGGGCTGTTCTGGGAGCGCCAGGCCAGCCACGATCCGCAGGCCGACTACGTCGAAAACGCGATGCGCATCTCGCGGAGCAGCAGCGAGCGAATCGCCCAAGCTGCCTTCGCCGCCGCGCGCCAGCGGCGCGGCAAGGTGACGCTGGTGGACAAGGCCAACGTGCTGCCCGCCATGGCGTTCTTCCGCGAGGTGTTCGACCAAGTCGCGGCGGGCCACCCCGACATTGAGGCCGAACGGGTGTACGTCGACGCGGCGGCCTTGTTCTTGGTGCGACAGCCGGAGCAGTTCGACGTGATCGTCACCGAGAACATGTTCGGCGACATTCTCTCGGACCTAGCCGCGGGCATCGTTGGCGGCATGGGCATGGCGCCATCGGCGGACATCGGCGCCAAGTACGCGGTATTCCAGCCAGCCCACGGCAGCGCACCCGACATTGCCGGTCGCGGCACTGCCAATCCACTCGCCACCATCCTGTCGGCCGCGCTCATGCTCGACTGGCTGGACCGGGAAGCTGAAGGCAATGCAATCCGCGCCGCAGTCGCGGCCGCACTGCAAGATCCGACCTGTCGCACAGGCGATCTCGGAGGCCGCCTGTCCTGCCGCGAGCTGACCGATAACGTGATCTCGCTGCTGTAGCGCGGAAACCCGCCCCGGCGCGTCAGCGCGACTGCCAGTGGGCCGGATGTTCCAGCGGCTCGGGCAGGATGGTGCTTTGATCGCCACGTGTGGCGCGCATCTGCTCCGGGGTCAAATCCTCGGCGGTGCGCAAATCGGCACCGCGCAAATCGGTGTCGGCAATATCCACTCCGATCATGCGAGCACCTACCAGATTCGCGTTGCGCAAATCGGCGCCCCGCAAGTCGGCCCCCGAGAGGTTCGCCAGGACCAGCACGACCTCGCGCAAGTCGGCTTCGCGCAGGTTCGCCAGACGCAGATCCGACCGCGTGAGATCAACGCCCCGGAGATCTACTCGCACAGCGGGATTTTCCGCCCTCCAGCGATTCCACGTATCGACATCCGAGCGCAACATGCGCAATTGCAATGGATTGGCCATGCTTGTCCCGTAAAAACGCGGCATCTTGCCGGAGCCGTCGCTGCTGAAGATCCATTACACCAGATTCCGCACCACATCGCCGCTCATCTGGTTGAGTCGGGGCCATCACGGCAAGATCCGTGCGACCATTGAACACGGAGGGCAATCTGATGCGCGCAGACTCACTGATCTTGCTCAGCACGGCGCTGATGCTAGGCTCCTGCGGTTCGAGCACCGTCGACAGCGGCCCAGCGGGCGAGCAGGCCGTCGAGCAGGAACAACCTGCCGAGGAGATCCGGGACGAAACCCACCGCTTCCACAAGGATGGCTTGGTCGCGGCCAACGTCGTGCCAAGCAACCTGTGCGGCAAGGACTTCATGCCCGGAGGCAACTTCGCCGAGTACGACAAGGACGGCAAGAAGTTCCAAGTGTGCTTCACTTTGCGCCGGAATGCTGATACAGCGATGTTCTTGTCTATGGACTATCGCGACGCCCTGTCCGAGCAGAAGTTCGTCCCGCACTTCGCTGGCTTCTACGGAATGGACGGAGAGACTCCGACGCTGATCTTCCAGAAGAACAAGTATCTCGTGGTCATCACAGGCTTGGAACTGGACGACGCCGACCAGGCCGGGCGCGTGATCGCGGGCTATCTGAACTAGCCGACTATCGGGCACTAGCGCGTAGAATGTTCACAGTGATGAGCCGGGCGCTTACTTGGTGTGGCGTGGTGTGCGTCGTCCCCGCCCTGTGGGCCCAAGACGACGGCAGTCACTTCTTCGAAGAACAGATCCGCCCGCTGCTGCTAGCCAAATGTCAGAGCTGCCACAACGACAGCGTCACTAGTGGCGGGCTCGCGATGACCTCGCGAGAAGCCATGCTGCATGGCGGTGCCCGCGGGCCGAGCGTGGTTCCGGGAAGCCCGTCCGAAAGCGTATTGGTAGCGGCTGTCGAGCGGACCGGCGCATTGAAGATGCCCCCAACCGGAGCCTTGCCCGCGTCCGAAGTTGAGTTGCTGCGCGCCTGGATTCGCGGCGGGGCGGTCTGGGGCCGACCAGCGGGGGATCCACAAGCGGCCGAGGCACTGTGGTCGTTCAAGCCGGTAGTGCGCCACGAACCGCCCCAGATCCGCAACGCGGGTTGGGTGCGCAACCCGATCGACGCATTCATCCTGCAGAAGCTTGAAGCAGCAGGCGTGGAGCCTTCGCCGCAAGCAGACCGGCGCACCTTGATTCGGCGGGCAAGCCTCGACCTCACAGGACTGCTACCAACACCGGAAGAAATCCGCAGCTTCTTGCAAGACACCGAGCCAGGCGCCTACGGAAGACTTGTCGAGCGGCTGCTGGAATCCCCACACTACGGGGAACGCTGGGGGAGGCATTGGCTCGACATCGCCCGTTACGCCGACACCAACGGCTACTCGATCGACGGCCCGCGCTCGATCTGGCCCTACCGCGACTGGGTGATCGACGCCTTCAACAAGAATCTTCCGTTCGACCAATTCGTGATCGAGCAGGTCGCCGGGGATCTACTGCCTGACCCTACGCGCGACCAAGTCATCGCCACCGGCCTCCATCGCAACACGATGATCAACGAAGAGGGTGGCACCGACTTCGAGCAATACCGAGTCGAAGCGGTGGTCGACCGGGTCCGCACGACCGGCGCAGCCTTCCTTGGCCTAACACTCGCCTGCGCTCGCTGCCACGATCACAAGTTCGACCCGATCTCGCAGCGCGAGTTCTACCAGTTTTTCGCGTTCTTCAACAACGTTGACGAAATCGGCGGCAACCTCGAGGAGCGCGAGGGCCGCAGTCGAATGATGGAACCGATCCTTGAGTTGGCCGAGCCTGCCGCGCTGGCCGAACGCAACTCGGTACGAGCCGAATTGGACCGCATGGAAGGCGAGCTCGAGGCTCTGAGCGCTTCGCTTGAGGCGACTTGGCAGGAACGTTTCCCACCTGGCGAGATTGAAGACATCGAGAGGGCGCGCGACATCATCGTGGTGGACCCCAAGGACCGAACGTCGGTCCAAGATGGCGTGCTGGAAAGGGTGTTCGCCAGTCGTGTCCCGGAGTTCGAGGCCAAGAAAAAGGAAATCGGGCAACTCCGCAAGGAGTTGCCCAAGATTCCGTGGACGATGGTCATGCGCGATTTGCCTGAACCGCGTGACGCCTACATCCACGTGCAAGGCGACTTCACGCGTCGCGGCGAGCCGGTCGAGCCGGGCACGCTGCGGGTTCTGCCCGCGATGCAGCCGGACCTTCCCCGCAATCGGCTAGGCCTGGCTCGCTGGCTCGTGGCCGATGACAACCCCCTCACGCCTAGGGTCACCATGAACCGGCTCTGGCAGCGCTACTTCGGCCTAGGTATCGTGGAGACCGAGAACGACTTCGGCACGCAGGGCAATCCTCCCCGCCACCCCGAACTCTTGGACTGGCTGGCCTCAGAATTCGTCCGTAGCGGCTGGAACCTCAAGGACATGCACCGGCTGATCCTGCACTCGGCCACCTACCGGCAGGCTTCTGCCTATCGCGCCGATGCGGCCGCGGTCGACCCGAGCAACCGCCTGTTAGCCCATCAGAACCGCCTCCGCTTGGAAGCGGAGATCATCCGCGACGCGGCCCTGTCGGCCTCCGGCCTGCTGGCCCCGGCGATGGGTGGCCCCAGCGTGTACCCGCCCCAGCCCGCGGGGGCCGGCCAGTTCACACAGGTGGACCGAAACTGGAAAGCTGACGAGGGAGCGAACCGCTTCCGGCGCGGCATGTACACCTACTTCATCCGGTCCGCTGCGCACCCAGGTCTCGTGCTGTTCGATGCGCCGATCTCCCAAGAGAGCGTAACGCGCAGGAATCGCTCAAACACTCCACTGCAAGCGCTGACGCTTTTGAACGACGAGTCCCAGACCGAATTCGCGAACGCTTTGGCAACCCGCATTCGCGAGCATTCCCCTAATCGTGAGGAGCGCATCCGGCACGCATTCGAGATCTGCCTAGCCCGGCCGCCGCGCCAGCCGGAAACGGAGCGCTTCGCAGGGTTCTTGAGTCAGATGACCGACGCTTTCGCCACGGATGCGGAAGCGCTGCACAAGACCGGGGCCGGCACTGCCCGCGCGGCGGCATGGACGGCTGCGGCCCGGGTGATGCTCAACCTGGACGAGTTTGTGACGAGGCAGTAGACCGATGACCCACCCGACCGACCTACACCGCACGGTGCTGAAGCAGCGCACGCGCCGCCAGTTGTTCCAAGATTGCGGCATCGGTGTGGGCAAGCTCGGCCTAACCTCGCTGTTCGTGGGCGATGCGCTGTACTCCAAACCGGCGGAGCAAACGCGCGGCATGCACCACAGCCCGCGGGCGAAGAGCATCATCTATCTCTTCATGGCGGGTGCTCCGAGCCAGTTCGAGCTGTTCCAGCCGAAATCGGAACTGCAAAAGCTCAGCGGCCAGACCCTGCCGCCATCGCTATTAGAGGGCAAGCGCTTCGCATTCATGGAATCGTTTGTCAAGAATCCACCCAAACTGCTGGGCACGCGGCGCAAGTTCGCGCAATACGGGGAATCGGGCCAGTGGGTATCGGAGTGCTTGCCCCACACCGCCCAGATCGTGGACGACGTCACATTCGTGCGCACGGTCCACACCGAGAACTTCAACCACGCCCCGGCCAAGATCTTCATGAACACTGGCACGCCGTTCTTCGGGCGTCCCAGCATGGGATCCTGGGTCAGCTACGGCATCGGCAGCGAAGCCAACGACCTGCCGAGCTTCGTGGTGCTGCAGTCCGGGCCGCGCGGGCCGCGCGGCGGGGCGATGAACTGGACCAGCGGCTTCCTGCCGACCGCGCACCAAGGGGTGCCGTTCCTCGGCGGTGGCGCACCCATTCTCAACATGACCAGCCCGGCCGGCTTCGAGGCCGAACGACAGGCGGCCACCGTGGACGCGATCCTCGACCTGAATCGACTCAACATGGAAACAGCCGGCGATCCGGAGATCGAGACGCGCATTTCTGCTTACGAGATGGCACACCGAATGCAGACCAGCGGCCCCGAACTGATCGACTTCTCGACCGAGTCCCAGGCAACCCTCGACCTGTACGGGGCCAAGCCGGGCGAGAAGTCATTCGCCAACAACTGCCTGCTCGCAAGGAGGTTGGTCGAGCGGGGCGTGCGCTTTGTCCAGCTTTACCACTCGAGTTGGGACCACCACGGCGGTCCGGGCGAGAGCCTCGACAAGGATCTCGACGACGTCTGCCTGTCGGCCGACCAAGCCTGCAAGGCATTGATCATGGACCTCAAACAGCGCGGCATGCTGGAAGACACGCTCGTGGTCTGGGGTGGCGAGTTCGGGCGCACCCCAATGGGCGAGGTCCGCGACACAGTCGGTAGGAACCATCACATCGATGCATTTACGATGTGGTTTGCCGGCGGCGGCACGAAGCCGGGACAGAATATTGGCGAGACCGATGAAATCGGCTTTGCCGCTGTCAAGGATCCCGTGCATGTGCGTGACCTCCACGCCACAATCCTGCACCTGCTAGGCGTTGATCACGAGAAGCTCACTTTCCGCTTCCGCGGCCGGGACTTCCGCCTCACCGACATCGGCGGGCATGTCATCCAACCGCTTTTGGCATAGCACTGGAGCGCCCCTTCCCAAAAGCGAGCGCTGAAGGCATGGGCAGGTTGGTCTTGGTGCGCCACGGGCAAGCGCGCGCGTTTACGGAGGATCCGGACCGGCTATCTGAAGCGGGCTGGGAGCAATGCCGGATCCTCGGGCGCTACTGGAAAGAGCACGACATTCAATTTGATCTGGCGTTTCACGGCACTCTGCGGCGACAGCGGGAATCGTACGAAGCGGTAGCCGAAGCGTACAGCGGCAACGGGGCCGACTTCCCTGCGGCAAGAGTATTGCCCGGCTTGGACGAGTACCAAGCCCAGGATGTGATTGCTGAAATCGCTCCGCGCCTAGCCGCCACAGATGCTTCCTTTGCGCCACTTTGGCAAGCGTGGCTGGACGGCAGGGACGCCGCAGATCGCAACCGTCCCTTCCAACGAATGTTCGAGGCGGTGATGGAGCGCTGGGTCGAAGGCAAGATGCGAGAGCCGGGCTTGGAACCGTGGCAGCAATTCCGGGAGCGCGTAGAGGAGACGCTGGCGCAGTTGCGCGCAACGCCGGGACGTGGGATGCGCTTGGTCGCGTTCACCTCTGGCGGCCCCATCGGCGTAGCCCTACAGTCGTGCCTAGGAGCACCGGCGCGTGCAGCATTGGACATCAATTGGCGGGTCCGCAATTCGTCGCTGGCAAGCTTCTTGTTTCAGGGGTCGCGCTTCTCCTTGGATGGATTCAACGAGACGCCTCACCTAGCCTCTTCCCCCGAATTGGCAACGTTCCGCTGATGCATGTCAGGAAAAAAGTAGTGCCCGTCATGCTGCACCACGCGGCAGGAGCTTCGGGCTAAGGCCGTCATGTGACGCAAGCGATGAAATCACATCTCCTCTGACATCCGATAGCCTCGCAAGGTCCATCCTCGGGATCGCGGCTTGGTCTTCGAGGACGAGAATAGACTCGAAACGCAACTCGTACCTGTGGAAGTACGACGACTTGATCGCGGTCTGACGCGCCTTGTCGCGGTTCGGAACACCAAAGAGGAACGGAGAGATGCCGCTCTTTCCCTTGATGCGATAGTCCACCGGTTAGATGCCAGCATTGGGCACCTCCGGTGCGATGGTTCTCAATTCTTGACCGTTAGGCCTACCACGCCAGGATAGGCTTCTCAGACATCCACAGGCATGGACACACTCTCAGTACCTGCGGATCAGGGCAAGCCGAATACGCGCCCTGAACCTCAGTGGCATTAAGGGTCGCAGTGCCGAGGAGGAGTCAGCCACAATTGTAGATAGAATGCGACTATGCCCGAGATCAGTCGGTTCTTCGGCATCGTCATTCGGATGTTCATGGAGGTGGGCGAACCGCACCATAGGCCACACTTCCACGCGTACTATCAGAACGCCGTCGGAATTTTTGCGATTGATCCCGTTGAGCTGATTGCGGGGAGCCTACCCCGAAAGCAGCGCCGGCTGGTTGAGGCGTGGGCGGAACTGCATCAAGATGAACTGGAAGACGATTGGAGCAAGTTACAGGAAGGTCGACTTCCGAAGCCAATCGAGCCGCTGAGGTAGTGCAATGAATCACGCAATCCACCGCGTCACGGGAGTACGAATCGTCGGAGAGTACACACTTGAGGTCGCCTTCGCAGACGGCACGCGGCAAAGTATCGACTTTCGTCCCGTCATAGCCGGCGAGATGTACGGCCCTCTCCTAGATCGGTCATTCTTCGACCAAGTGAGGGTGGACCCTGAAGTCCACACGATTGTCTGGCCCAACGGGGCCGATTTCGATCCCGCGACACTCCATGACTGGCCAATTTACGAAGAAGCTCTCCGTGAACGAGCACAGGAGTGGCGTGCGGTACCGCCAGTGCGATTGGGCTCCTGAATCGTGCATTCTCGGTAGGTCTTTCTTCCAGGTGCGTTTCTGATGCAAGCGCCATCTCGTGTCCCGTCGAGTGGCAAAGGCACGTCACTGTCAGGGAAGAGCACGTGGCAGAGGATCCGCGCTCGCTACCCGCTGACGTAGATCTGGCAGATGACCGCCAAGAAGCGGTCCTAGGCGCAGGTTTAGCCCGATGCGGTCATTTGTCCAATCTCATCGTCTCCTGCCGCAGTTACATGAAGACCATATCGGAATAATTGCCGGGAGGCGTGGCCCGCCCGCGCGGGACGGTGTACTTGCGAACAGTGTCCGGGTTCAACTCGACTCCCAAGCCGGGCCCCTTCGGCAACACAGCCTGCCCAGCCACGATCCGCGGGCCATCGACGAGCAGCTCTTCGATGAACGGATTCCCCGTCTGGTCCACTTCGACGGTAAGGGCGTCGGGCGTCGCC